>Ga0180009_10006341_pt1 | contig 12422 bp, 9 predicted proteins | sample OS_PC_MetaG_FD_123537 | JGI IMG/M metagenome (GOLD analysis project Ga0180009, IMG submission 123537) | Groundwater microbial communities from the Aspo Hard Rock Laboratory (HRL) deep subsurface site, Sweden - OS_PC_MetaG | ecosystem: Environmental > Aquatic > Deep subsurface > Groundwater...
TTACTCCTTCACTGAAATTGGTAAAATAAACCCGGGTTTTTTCCAGAACAATATCATGTCTGGGATCACGGCCATACAGCACCACCTTGGGAGGTGCAGACCGAATGGCATCTTCCACCATTACAGGGGGGATTTTTACAATTTTTGTATAGCGGTCAACGTCAGCTCCACCCTCTTCAAAAAGATCCAGAGCATTTTCATCTTCCACAAAAATGCCTGTTTCATTAAGGACTTCAAGGGTTCCATAGTGAATCTCATCCAACTCGTCATCTGTTAGAATATTAAGACTCAATCCAGAGCTTAGTTGCCTTCCCGCATGAAAATTACGCTTCATAAGGTTTTTTCCTTGCAACTATTTGATTAATCATTTCTGACTCCATTTTACAACATTCAAAAGACATTATTTCGTTTCTATGACCACATTCCATGGCCCTGAATTAATGTTACTACTGTAAGGGTAACATTATCCTTGTTTTTCTTTAACAAACTCTTTATATTTATGTCAAGTTCAAAAAATCAAGGACTATAAAATGAAAAAAATAATATATTCCGTCTAGTTTGATAAACCGGATCAAAGGTATTTTATGGTAAAAATAAATACAGAATTCAAACTTGGACTGTCAGATTATGCCCTTACTGCCTATATTTCTCTGACAGCAAACCATCCCGTTAACGGATCACAACTCAGCCGCCAGTCCGGCATACCCAGAGCCAGGATATATGATGTTTTAGAAACACTTATTGCCAAAGGGTTTGTTATTGAATCAAGCAAAAGTATGTACACACCCATTCCTTCCCAGGAATTTATTCGAAGGCTGCGCCAGGATTTTGAAACCATGCTTTCTTCCCTGGAAAAAAAAATAAAAAAAGCCCGACAGGAACCTGAAAAAGATGTCATATGGACAATAAAAGGATATGAGGCTGCAATGGGCAAGGCTAAAGAGATGATTGACAAGGCAAAACAAGAAATTTATGTCAGAATATCTCCGGAAGAGGGGCATCATTTAGACAAAAAATTATTGGCTGCTGAATCACGGGGTGTGAAGGTCAAATATATTTCAATGACACCTGTCCCTTTAAAATTTAAAGTACAAATAGTTCACCCTTGTCCTGAACCCTGTGAACAGGATTTAAACACACGTTTTTTTGATATCGTTGTTGACAAAGAAGAAATTCTATGTGGAATGTTTATTCATGGGGATGATGACAACTCTGTTATTAACTGGGGCCAGAATAAAAGATTTGTCCTGTCAGGCCGGGACAGTCTGCGTCATGATTTTTTTCATTATTTTCTTCATAAAATCCAAAATGAAAAAAAAGCGCTCACCCCTGAAGAAAAGACCCTTTATGAATTTATCCTGAAAGATATTTAAGGGCTCGCTCAAAAATTAATTGGCACTTTAGGTGCTCAGATAAGTGTTAAAAACAATAAGCGTTAAAAACGCTTGACATCTGCAGGTGTTCTTTATACTTTTTTGGGCTAGTAAAAATTGTTCAATTATTAATATTTGTCAATAGGCTGATGAGAACACTCCCTGAGCGTTTTGCTTTGGGATAATAATAATCAATAGAAGATGAACAGGAGATTTACCATGAAAAAAATGTTTTGGATCTGGGCTATTATCTCAGGAGTATTAGTTTTTTTTGCAGGAAACGCCATGGCGGGAAAAACCGCACTTGAAGAAATTTATGATGCCAAGACCATAGTGGTATCAACGGATGCCAACTATGCACCCCAAAGCTATCTAAATGACAAGGGAGAGTTGGAAGGGTTTGATGTCAGCGTTGCAAAGGAAGTTGCCAAAAGGCTGGGCGTCAATGTAAAATTCATTACACCGGACTGGGATCTCATTACAGCCGGGAAATGGGGAAAACGATGGGATATTTCCATTGGATCCATGACTCCTACTGCGGAAAGAAAAAATGCTCTTTTATTCACCCTTCCCTATTACAGCTCACCGGCTCAGTTTGCCATCCATAAAGACAACACTGATATCAAAACGCTTTCTAATCTTGCAGGCAAACGAATCGGGATCGCAGGAGAAACAACCAATGAAAGATATCTTCAAAAAGATCTTTCCATTGAAGATGTTAAAATTGTTTATCAGGACTGGAAACCAGGCAAGCTTCAAACCTATCCTACTGATGCCAATCACATAGAAGATTTATCCCTGGGAGACGGTCTGAGACTGGATGCAATTTTTTCATCCAAACAGACAATTGCTGAAGCCATCCGTTCTGGATGCGGCAAAGGCTGCCCCTTAAAAATGCTTGGGGAACCTCCCTATTACGAGCCCTTAAGTTTTGCCCTGGATAAAAGCCGGGCAAACAGCCAGACCCTTGTAGACAAACTCAACGAGATTATTAAATCCATGAATGATGACGGCACACTGGTCAAGCTGTCTGAAAAGTTCTATGGGACCAACCTGATCCCAAAGTTATAGAATAAAAACCTTGAAGCGGTTTTTAATAGTCCAGTACGCCTGGAATATTTGAGACCGCTTCTTTTTTCCTTTCTCAGGTGCCATTATAAGATTAAAGGAGATATGAATGAAGGCCAAGACGATGCACCCGGGAGCAGGCGGCATCCCTCCTGAAGCCCAAGCTGTTCTCAATCAGATTGAAACAGGAAAATCAAAGTATAAGCGAAATATGGCTATTGCTTTTGCTGTTTTGATTGTTTTTATGATAACAACCCTTATTGTTCTGGGGCTTGACTTCAAATTCATGGTAAAGTGGCTTCCCTTTATTCTTGCGGGCAGCGGATATACATTTCTGGTAGCTTTTCTGGCCATAACTCTTGCCTGTATTCTTGCCGTGGTGGGCGCCCTGGGTCGGCTTTCGACTAACCCGATATTTAACAGTATAGCCACATCCTATGTTTCCCTTATCCGGGGGACCCCTCTTTTAGTCCAGGTTTATATGTGGTATCTGGCCCTGCCGCAGATTGGCAAAGCTCTGGAAGCGTATGGAATCCCAGGAATCCAGCGTTTATTTACCCTTCCTGCCGTTCCGGCAGGCATACTGGCACTTGGGGTCTGTTATGGTGCTTATATGACGGAAACCGTGCGTGCCGGTATCCAGTCCATTAAAATAGGCCAGACAGAAGCTGCAAAAGCCCTAGGTATGACCAAAACCCAGACCATGAAAAGAATAATTTTCCCCCAGGCTCTTCGTGTGATTATTCCACCCGTTTCCAATGAATTTATTGCCATGATCAAGGATTCCTCCCTGGTTTCTCTCATGGGGGTATGGGAACTTTCCTACAGGGCCATAAAAGTTGGAAGGCGACATTTCCAATCCCTGGAAATGCTTATCATGGTTGCATTTATATACTGGATCATGTGTATGGTCCTGCAATTTGTACAGGAAAAAATTGAAAAACACATGGCCCGGGGCGACAGGAGGACATCATGATGACAAATTCATCTCCCATGGTAAAAATTACCAATGTTCATAAGGTGTTTGCGGGAAAACTTCATGTACTCTGCGGCATTGATCTTGAAGTGCAAAAGGGCGAGACTGTTGTTATTCTCGGGGCTTCAGGTTCAGGTAAAAGTACGCTTTTGCGCTGTATCAATTTTCTTGAAGAACCCACGGCCGGAACCATTGAGGTGGACGGAACTGCCATTAATGCTGGAGAGGATGATAAACTCAGGGAAAATCATATCCTGGAAATTCGCAAAAAAACAGGCATGTGTTTTCAATCATTTAATCTTTTTCCCCATATGACGGCATTGGAAAACATTATTGAAGGACCCATAACAGTGCTTGGTCAGAAAAAAAAACAGGCCGTACTTTATGCAGAAGAACTTCTTGACTGGGTGGGACTGACTGAAAAACGCGACGAACACCCTTCCCGTCTCTCCGGAGGGCAGCAGCAGCGGGTCGCCATTGCCAGAAGTCTTGCCATGAAACCCAAGGTCATGCTGTTTGACGAGCCCACCTCGGCACTAGACCCGGAACTTGTGGGAGAGGTGGTTGAAGTAATGGAACGCTTGGCCAAAGAAGGCATGACCATTATTGCAGTAACCCACGAGCTGCATTTTGCCCGTGATGTGGCAGACCGTGTCCTGATTATGGACGAGGGGGTCTGGGTCGAAGAAGGGACCCCGGAAAAAATTTTCAATAATCCTGATAAAGAAAGAACCCGGCAGTTTCTGGCCCATATCCTTTAGCCGGCTTTCTTTAGCAGTCTACCTTTAGCAGTCCAATGTATTAATGGTAAATCTGATTATGGTATTGATAATCAGGTATTGATAATTATTTTTTAATTTTATTTGAAAAGGAAACGCCATGTTTGGCCTGAAACCAGAAATAAAGGTCATGACCCAGGAACAGATTCAAAAAGTTCATAATGATGCCCTTTTGATCCTTGAGACAACCGGTGTTATGGTTGATGATCCCGGGGCCAGGGCTCTGCTGGAAAACGCCATTGGGAAAAGTCATGAAAATCATCCCATCCAGATTCCCAGAGATCTTGTCCAAAGGGCTATAAATACTGCCCCATCTGAAATAAAAATTTATGACCGCCTGGGCAATCCATGCTTTACTCTTAACGGAGATGGAAGTCAGGACGCAGTTTTTGGAATCGGCGTAACCAACCTCCATTATCAGGACCCGCTTAAAAATGATATCCAGCCATTTTTTCGGCATCACATGGCAACGGCCACAGGCCTGGGACACACCCTTGATAACTTTGATTTTATTTCAACCCCTGGGGTGATCCAGGACATCTCCCCTGAAACAGCTGATCTCTATGGTGTGTTAGAAATGATGGCCAACACCACCAAACCCCTTGTGATACTTATTTCTGACTGGGATTCTTTTAATCCAGCACTGGATCTTTGTGAGCATCTGCAAGGCGATATATCCACCCATCCCTTTCTTATACCCTATGTAAACCCCATTACCCCGCTTACCTTAAATGCTGAAACAACAATGAAAATGGATGCCTCTATTAAAAGAGGGCTGCCCCTTATTTTTTCCAATTATGGCATGTCAGGAGCCACCTGCCCTATCACACCGGCTGGAACCCTGGCCCTGCTTACGGCTGAACTATTGGCAGGACTTACCTATAGCCAGCTTGTAAAGGAAGGTGCCCCCATCATTTTAGGAAGCCTTCCAGCTGCCTTTGACATGAAGAATGCCGGCAGTTTTTACTCTCCTTCGACATTATTGTTAAATCTGGCCTGTGCTGAAATGATGACGTTCTACAAAATTCCCCACTGCGGGACTTCTGGCAGCGGAAATGGCTGGGGTGCAGATCTTCTTGCCAGTACAACCCTGTGCATTAACCATTTTACAAGCTGCCTGGGCAAGGCCTCCATGATTCCCTTTGTGGGAGGCAGTTTTGATTCCCTTGTTTTTTCTCCTGAACTTGTAGTCTATAGCGATGATGTGATTCACCAGTCACGACTGTTTGCTTCAGGATTTTCTCTGGATGATGATGCCGTGGGATTTCCAGACATTTCCTCTGTGGGTCCGGGGGGAAATTTTCTTTTGTCAGATCTGACAGGCAAATATTTCAAGGATTCACAGTTTTCAAGCACTATCTGGCCATTTTTAACCCTTGATAAATGGAAAAGAAAAGGTGAGCCCACTGCTGAAAAAATCTTAAAAGACAGAACTATTGATCTCTTGAACAACCCACAAGCCCCAGAAGACAAAGATGAAATAATATCAAGGGGGGAGGCTTTTTTAACGAATTAGTAAAGATTGGGGTCAGGCTTGCGTTGTTGCGCTTATTGAGCAATAAACGCAAGCCTGACCCCTGTTTCTATTTTTTTCGTTCTACAATCAGAGCCATGCCCTGACCACCACCGATACACAGTGTGGCAAGACCATATCGCGAATTGCGCGCTTTCATTTCATATAAAAGTTTTGTTAAAATAGCACCGCCTGATGCAGAGACTGGATGCCCCAGTGCAATGGCTCCACCATTTACATTTACCTTATCCATATCCATATCCAACTCACGGATACATGCCAGAGCCTGGGAGGCAAAGGCTTCGTTCAGCTCAATCAGATCAATATCCGCCATGGTCAGCCCTGCTTTTTCAAGGGCCATCTTTGTGGCAGGGATTGGGCCAATTCCCATGTAAGCAGGATCAACCCCGGCAGATGCGTATGAAACAATGGTTGCCATGGGCTCAATACCCAGTTCGTCTGCTTTATCCTTTGACATGACAACCAGTGCTGAGGCACCGTCATTCATACCGGATGAACTTCCTGCTGTAACCGTACCCCCTTTTCTAAATGGGGGTTTCAATTTTTGAAGGCCTTCTATGGTGGTACCGAATCTTGGATGCTCGTCCGTATCAAATATTTTAGGATCACCCTTTTTCTGGGGAATTTCAACGGGAACTATCTGGTCCTTGAATTTTCCTTCTTTTATGGCTTTTTCAGCAAGCTGCTGGCTTCTCAAACCAAATTCATCCTGGTCTTCCCTGGATACATTAAATTTTTCTGCAACATTTTCAGCTGTCTCTCCCATGGTATTTCCACTCAGGGGATCAAAAAGGATCAACTGGTCCTGAAGCTGTCCATGTCCAAGTCTATAACCCCATCTGGCTTTTTTCAGCATAAAGGTTGCATTGCTCATACTCTCCATACCACCGGCAACAATGATATCTGCATCACCTGATTTAATCACCTGGGCTGCCAGTGTAACGGCCTTGATACTTCCGGCACAGGCCTTGCTGATGGTGAACTGGGGTTTTTCTATGGGGATACCTGCCTTTACTGACACGACACGGGCAGAGTTAATAGGAAGATCCCCTGTCCTGTAGCCGGATGCATAAATGACCTCATCAATCTGATCGCCGATCAACCCTGCTCGCTTGATAGCTTCTTTTATGGGGATGGGGCCAAAATCAATATCGCTCAATGGAGCCAGTGATCCACCAAATCCACCGATTGCCGTTCTACATGCACTGACAATGACAACTTCTCTCATTTTTCCTCCTGAAAATATATCATTTAATATCTTATCTTCTAATATCTTCTCTTCTAAATAGCTTTAATATAGCTGTATTATAAATAGTTGTGCATGTCAACCAAAAAAAACCACCTTGTTTCTGCCCTCTTCCTTGGCTTTATACATTGCCTGGTCTGCCCTTTTAATAAAATCATCTTTGGATTCTTCTTCCATATATTGCGCTACACCGAAACTACAGGTCACCTGGGTTTTAATTGAAAAAGGATGTTTTTCAATTAAGCTTCGAAGCTTTTCAGCAAAAGGCACAATTGCTGCCTTATCATTTTCAGGAACAAGGATAATGAATTCCTCCCCTCCCCACCGGGCTAGAACATCAGAATCCCGGATTATTGCCAGGCATAAAAAAGAAAGTTCTTTTAGAACAATGTCGCCGGAAAGGTGCCCAAAAGTATCGTTTACCTGCTTAAACCTGTCAATATCAAAAATAATAATGGAAAGCGCAGATCCATACCGCTTTGAGCGTTCCATCTCATTTTTAAGGCAATGATTAAAATATCCCCTGTTATATAATGTTGTTAAAGGGTCTGTGGTGGCTTTAATCTTCAGGGCGGCATTCACCCTTTCCAATTCGTCCTGCTGATCCTTCTGGGTCTTTTTGTACCCCTTAAAAATGGAATGGATCCCTTTTGAAAAAAAGTATCCCATGCAAAGGAAAAACATGCCGAGAATTATAAGAAAATATACAAAATATTGAATGGTATTTTTTATTTCATGCTTTAATTTATCCTGCAGCTGGACAATGCGTTTGTCCAGAGAGTCAAGATAGGTTCCCTTTGCCACAATCCAGTCCCATTCTGGATAATATTTAAAATAACTCAGCTTTTCGATCATCTCATCTGTGCCTGGCTTTTTATAAAAATAAGTTACAAAGGCTTCCCCTTTGTCCCTTATCCCCTGGAGCATTTCTTTACGGAACTGGTTTCCTTTTGCATCTTTATAGCTATCGGAAATTTTTTTGCCGATAAGATCAGGGCGATTGGGGTTCACCAGCATGGTGGCAAATTCATCTCCGCCATTCATGTTATGGAGCTCATATATAAAAATATATTCTGGAAAATCCCGGTCAGGGATAATTCGATTCAGCTGGTCAATGATGGATTGCTGAATCCTGTCTTTCATATGATCAATATAATCCCCGCTGCCAATAACCCAGTCATAGGGCTCAAAATATTTGACAAAGGTAATTTTTTCAAAGCGCTTTGTTTCATCACTATCTGGTTTGGGCCATTGATATTTTATAAACCCCTCGCCTTTGTCTTGTACAATTTTTACCATTTGCCCAAAAAGATCTATTTCGTACTGATGAGGTCGCAACTTAATATTCAATCCTTCCCTTTCAGGATCTGGCGGATAAAGGGCTGAAACCCCTTGTACTGACCTGATAAAAAAATAACCATTGCCGTTATTAAACCTTACAGGACGTAAGGCCTCACTGATAATCGATTGTATTTCCGCCGTGTTTTTTTCCTTTCCCTTATTTTTCTGATACAGGTTCCAGACCACGGCATGGGCTTCATATACCCTTTGTTTAGCGTCACTTTTAAGGTCTATTTCAGATTTAGTACTGCGGGCATCAATACGTCTGATCTGCATATTAACGGCTGACCGAAGCCGATCTTCATGGGTGGCAGTATAATTTGTTTTCACCCTTTGAAAATCGTCATGAAACTTGCTGTAGGTATCCCGGACAAAAACAACACCCATGGTTGTTGTAAGCAGAACAATAATGACAATTGAACTGATAAAACTTATTTTACCTATATTTTCTTCGTTAATGAATGGCATTAAAAAATACGCAAACTCATATTTATATCATCCGTACTTTGCCCTGAATCATTCTATATCCTCCAAATGATATAGGCAAGTTGCCGGACAAAAGCAAGCAAGAAAAAACATATTATTTAAATTATAGTTTGCGGTCCTCCAAAACTTTTAACACCTTTTTGAGTTGTGCTTCTGCCCTTGTTTTCATATCTTCTGCAAGCTTAATGGTATCTTTTTTGAATTTTTCATCAGTAATGCCTGCCATATTTATCATGACATTTTTATAGGCTCCCCAGATGCCTGTTTCCATGGCTTTTGCCCCAACTTCAATATCTGATTTTGATGCGATATTCCCATATTTGGCAATTCCTGCCATGGCATCCCAGGCAGCATCAGCAAGCTTCATTGTGGTCAGGGGAATATCAATGGCTTTTTTCAAGCCCTGCTGCAATCTTTCACGTTTTTCTTTTTTTTCTTCTTTTGTGTCAGAAGGCAGACGTAGGGCTTCCACATAGTCATTAAATGCATCTGTATCAGCATCAATCATGGGAATCAAATCTTTGGCAGCATTATGCAGGGGCTTTGCAAATTTACGCATTTTTGCATCCAGATCTTCAAATTTACGAACACCCAGGGTGAGTTTTGCCACCATGGAACCAAGCCCTGTACCCATGGCGGCAATGGCAGCAGAAGCAGACCCGCCACCAGGGGCTGAGCTTCTCCTTGCCACTTCTTCAATAAATGCCCTGACCGAAAGACCTGCCAAAGGCTCATTTTTTTCCTGGGCAATAATATATTCAACAATTTTCACTTTTGGGTTAAAAGGGGCAACGGAATTCAGACCCAGTCTCTCAATGGCAAGCCTGACCTTCTGGTCTTCATCCAGGATAAAAAGATTTTCTTTTTCAATATAATAATCAGCTGCCATGAGGATGGCTTCCAAAGGCACCACCCCGACAATTTCAGACCCCGTAACAGCTATATTCAGATCTTTTGCATCCTTTTTAACTTCTTCAAACAACACATGGGGAGGAGTGACATGATAATTGTTCAGGTTAACCGTGACCTGGGCAAGGTTATAGTCTTGTACATACCATCCCATGCCTTTAACCTCTTTGAGCCGACCAGGTTCATCATCGCCGCGACCTGCCTCCCTAAGATTCAAAGCAATCCTGTGGGCCTGGTTGGGTGTGGATAAAAGATTTACATTATAAGCAATCAGAAAAAACCGTGCCCCCGTTACACTTGCCCCCCACTCTGGAACAAATTTCGCAGGTCCGAAATCAGGTTTCCACTCAGGGGTTGTAATTCTGTTTTTTATACCTTCATACTGTCCTTCCCTGATCTGGGGAAGTTTTTTCCGGTATTCTAGGGTAGCTGATTCTTCATACAGATAAACTGGAATGTCAAGCTCCTGGGCAGCCCGCCTTCCAAATTCCTTTGAGATATCAACGCATTCTTCCATGGTCACGTTGGCCACGGGAATAAAGGGACAGACATCCATGGCGCCCATGCGATGATGTTCTCCCTTATGGGTTCTCATGTCGATTTTTTGTCTTCCCACCCTGGCTGCGTTCAGGGCGCCTTCGATAACGGCTTCAGGAGACCCTACAAAGGTATAGACCGTTCTGTTGGTGGACTTTCCAGGATCAACATCCAGAAGGCGGCAGCCTTTGGTCTTTGCAATGGCATCTGCTATGGCATCTATGGTTTCCTTATTCCGGCCTTCACTAAAATTTGGCACACACTCGACTATTTTTTCCATACCCCTTTATTCCCTTTATCATGGTTTACATTATATATGTTTATTCTGATTTATCATAAAGCAAACAGCTTGTATAGAAATGTATAATATAAAACTTACTTTCTGTGCATCAATCTGCCAATGTGAATTTTCCTATACTCTTTCTGATTTTTAAAGATATAAAATATTGTCGAAAGCTTGATTTATTTGATTAGAATCACTACAAATTAACTTTAACAATGGAAGTGTTCGAAATCCTGTTCATAAGGGAGAGCAATGCTGGTCATGTATACCTTACAATCATGGTTAAAAAAACTACTTAAAATGGAGGTCTAAAATGGGTTTTCTATCATGGATTATCATGGGTTTAATTGTAGGTGTAATTGCAAAATGGATAATGCCTGGTAAGGATCCTGGCGGCATTATTGTTACAATCTGTATAGGGATTGCAGGTGCATTTGTTGGCGGATTCATTGGTTCTTTGTTGGGAATTGGAAGTGTTTCAGGTTTCAATATGGTTAGTTTTTTCCTGGCAATTGGTGGTGCGATACTTCTCCTTATCTTATATCGGGTAATTAAACGATAAAAATCAATTTTTTATTTGTAAGAAGGAAACCGTGAGCTGTCTGTGTGGGGGTAAAACTTGGCCCCAGAAAACATATTCATGAATTCCTGATTCACGTTGAGCTCAATATAAGTAATGGATTGCCGGATCTTCATGATCCTCTCAAAGGCATCCGGGTTTTTCAGCAACACCTTTGCCCCGCCAAGGGAGCTGTTACCTAAAACTTCAAAGGTTTCCAGGGGAATATCCGGGAGCATGCCAATGGATATGGCAGACACGGGATTAATAAATGATCCAAAGGTTCCTGCCACATAAAATTTTTGCAGATCTTTAAATTCAAGTCCGGCTGTGTTTTTTACAATCACCTCCAGAATGGTATACATGGCAGCTTTTGAGCTGGTCAAAGAATTCAAATCCACCTGGCTTAAACTTATGGGTTCTCCTGTACCGGAATGGTTTTCATCCACAAGAATAAAATAATTTACCCCATCTTTTTCAAACAATTGCTCCCCGCAAGTTTGTCTGGAAAATTTCCCCCTGATATCAATACGTTTTGATAAAAACAGGCTTGCCGCAAGATCAATCATTCCAGAACCGCAGATACCGATCGGCTTTATTTCATCAATGGTATGAATCATAAGATCATGGGAATCCGGGTCAATCCATACCTGATCGATCACGCCGGGTTTTGCCGTCATGCCCATTTTACTGACCCCGCCCTCCAGAGCAGGCCCGGCAGCACCTGCACAGGCAAGAAGCCAGTCGCGATTTCCCACAACAATCTCTGCATTGGTGCCCACATCCACCATGATGCAGGGATTTTCTTTTTGATCAAGGCCTGAAAAAAGAATCCCGGAAATAAGGTCTCCGCCAAAATAAGACCCGATATTGGGGAATAGAAATACCACTGCGTTTTCATTGATATCAAGATTTAAATCCTTTGCCAGCTGGGTATCTGGGATGTTCACACAGGGGATATAAGGTTCTTTTATGATCTCAATGGATTGAATTCCTAAAAACAAATGGGTCATGGCTGTATTTCCAGCACCCGTGACAAGATAGATATCTTCTTTTTTGTATCTGTGTTCTTTGCACAAAGCTGAAATATTAAAATTTACAGAATCAATAACAAAGCGGTTCAATTCTGCAAGCCCGGCATTTTTATTGGAATAATGGATCCTTGCAAGGACATCAGGCCCGATATCTGACTGGGGGTTATCAAACCCCTTCTGGCCGATCTCAAATCCTGTTTCAAGATCAATCAGCGATACCACAATTCTTGTGGTGCCGATATCAACGGCCGTTCCAAGCACAGGATTGTCAGACACTGGATTCAAAAGATCCACCAA
>Ga0180009_10006342_pt1 | contig 12421 bp, 9 predicted proteins | sample OS_PC_MetaG_FD_123537 | JGI IMG/M metagenome (GOLD analysis project Ga0180009, IMG submission 123537) | Groundwater microbial communities from the Aspo Hard Rock Laboratory (HRL) deep subsurface site, Sweden - OS_PC_MetaG | ecosystem: Environmental > Aquatic > Deep subsurface > Groundwater...
ATGGCCGTGGCGCTCCGTTGCGACGCAAGCACGCTCGTCTGGCAACGGTTTGCTACGCGATTTCAACGTCCTGCGCCACGGCCAACGCACGATTCCTCACGCCTGATGCATGATCCGGGTTAGGTGGAACCAGCGTTTCCGTTATACACACTCCACCCACAAAATCTTCGGGCGAACCGTCGGGGAGATTTCGGGACTTCTCCTTCATTTTAAATTCACGCCGCAGTTTCACGAACATGTTTGCGAAGAAGTCGAACGCGGCGAGCATTTCGATGATGCACGTGAATACAAGGCGTACCGCGCGGCTCTCGAACGCGACCCCGAGTTTCTGGTCATCCAAAATGGCTCGAAAAGATTTGAAAACTCGAGGCAACTCGTCGAGTTGGGGCTCATGCGCGAACCGTTTGACTTTATGGCGAAGACGACAGACAGCCTCCTGCAACCCGGACCGTCGCAGGTTCCGGAATTCGCAGAAGAAGCGACAGTTTATCTGGAACCCGATTTTTCGGGCAAACAATTGCGCGAGTTCAATTACTTCGATGACGAGTGGAAAGCCCAGATCGGGCAGATGTCGAACTTCATCAGGCACGGCGCGAGCGTTCTTGATTTAGGTTGCGGGCCGATGTGGCTCAAGGACATCCGACCTGACTTGCAATACACGGGCGTCGATTCTTGTCGGCGCAGCGATAATTCATTGGTTGCCGATTTCAACAAAGGCGAATTCCCGGTCACCAAGTCCAGCTATGCCTTTTTAAGTGGCGTACTTGAGTACGTGCAGGATGTGCCGGGGTTTGTCGAGCGGATCTGTACAACCTCAGAAGCCTGCATACTTTCATATTGCCTGCGCGGGACCCATCCGGACATTTCCGCAAGGAGGCAGTGGGGCTGGGTTAACGATCTGACGATGAATGAGATTGAGAATTTATTCTCTGCGCACTCTTTTCTGCTTGTCGCCGAAGACATGACCGCTTCCCGCAATAAGATTCTCGTTTTTGCGCGCGATGCAGCAAAGGATCAGCGGCTGCCGCCGCCCGTGCCGAGCCAAGAAGACGCCTTTCCGACGTCGGAATTGGAGCGCAACAGTCAGCGAAAATGGGTCCTTGGGCATTTGAACAAGTGGGGAGTTGGTGCGGAGCTCGGAGTATTCAGAGGCCATTTTTCCCAATTGCTTGCGCGCACCGCGCTTCCCAAGAAGCTTTACCTGGTGGATTTGTGGACAAAGCAGGGGGAACTGTTCGATCTGGGTGAAATTCCCTACACGAATTACAACAAGCTGACGACACGGCAGGCTATGGAAGATGCCATGCGCCGGATGGCGCCGTTCAAAAGCGTGTTCGATATTGAATTCCGGGAAGAAACGTCACTCGAATTCCTCGACGGCTTGGCGCAAACCGGTACGACACTGGATTACGCCTACATCGATACGTACCATCAATACGATCAGACCCTCGCCGAACTGCATGCTATTGATCGCGTCCTTGCGCCTCACGGAGTTATTTTTGGTGATGAGTGGCACCCTTCGAAGCACGCGGTTTTCCATGGTGTTTATCGTGCCGTTCAGGAGTTCTGTAGAAGCATGGACTACCACATCGTGGCCTGTGGTCCGGCGCTACAGTGGTGCGTGAAACGTCGGCCAAAATACTGAGTGTCGCGGGTTCAGCTCGACCTGTCCCGACCTGTCCCGAACAATCCCCTTGTCACATGTCCGCCCCCGGGCGCGGCGGCTCTTCGCTGGGCACTCGGTCATTGCGCTTCTCGCGTCAAACAAGCTGGTCGTAGAGATTTGACATGCGCTGCTGGAATTTTTCAGGACTGAACCTGTCAGCCGTTGCAGCTCCATTGGCCGACAACTCCGCGATGAGATCATCATCGCTGTCGAGCTGCCGTATCCCCTGAGCGATCGCATCGACATCATAGGGATCGACCAGCATCGCGCCATCGCCGGCAATCTCGGGAAGCGAAGCGACATTCGATGTCAACACGGGTGTGCCCATCAGCATTGCTTCGGCGACCGGCAGGCCGAAGCCTTCATAGACCGACGGGTAGAGAAGCGCGCGCGCACCGCGGATCAGATCGACGATGTCCTGGAGCGGCAGGTAGGAGAGCCTGCGGACCCTGCGTCTTGGTGTGATTGTGCCGTCGCGGGCGGTGTAGCTCAAGAAGCGTTCGGAATTGATGCGCTCAAGGTCCGCCTCGTACATCCATCCAAGACCGCCGGCGACCGCCAGCGGCCGTTGCGTACCGGAGGCGGCGTACGCATCGATCAGCCTTGAGACGTTCTTTTTCGGCTCGATCGCTCCGACGTAGAGATAATAATCCTTGAATTCCAGGTCGTGATGCTGCCGCAGCGATTTTCTCAACTCCGCCTCGGTGCGGCTGACGAACTCGTCTGGAAAAGCGACCGCCTGGTAGGTGTTGGTGATGCGATCCGGCGATATTGCGGCAAAGTCCATGATATCCTGGCGCGAGAACTCCGAGACCGTGACGATATGGTCCGCAGTCTTGCAAAGGTCGCGGATCATCGAAGCGAAGAAGGCCTTGTCGTCGGCCGTCGCGTAAGGCATCCGGAGTGGCACGATATCATGGATCGTATAAACGTTGGGGACGCCGCGAATCTGGATGGGTGCCGGTCTCGTGGCATGAAAAATATCGCAATCCGAGCGAAGTTTTACGGTCAGCCGCGTGCCACGGCTGTTGAAGTGCAGCCGTTCGACGTCAAGGAGATGGGGGACGGCGTGGATCCGCTCGAAGCCCTGCAATACCGCCTCGCGACCGACGACAAACCCGCCGGCGTTTTCGACCATGCCGGCTTTCATTCCAAAGGGGGCCCCGAACGCACGACGTAGCTCAAGGTAGCCCTTGTGCAGCAAGTTGTAGTTGCGCGGGCCGTCGAACAAGATGGCGTCTGCGAGTTTCTGATCGGAATGCGGGAGCGTTCGATTGCTGGCGACCAGCGCATCGATCCTGTAACCTGCCGAACTCAGCGCTCGCGCCAGTCCACGAGCGTAGGTGGCAATGCCGGTGCCCGAACCTAAAAGTAGGTTTTGCGCTTCAAGTAGAACACGCCGACTGTTTTTATTGCAATTATTCTGCACGGTTCGTTAGTCGCCCCTGTACCGTCGACTTTCGACGAACTAGCACACTTGCTCCGGCGTTGACAGAGTATCTTATCGCCCTACAACCGTTACTTCAGGAACCGGGAACTCAAGCGCGTTTGCGCAACGATTGCGTCACGCAGTGTTCACGGGGCTTGGTCTGCTCAACTTGTTTCATAAGAATATCAGGCTTGATTGTGCGCGCCCCATTCATCGGCTTCATCAAATCCTTCAGTGCCCAAAAGGCGGTCCGGCTCGGCGATTTCTATCGCGATCAAGGGCGGTGGTCGGCAGCGGCCAATGCGTATCGGCAAGCCGTCTGGATCGATCCGAATCTGAGCGGAATCTGGGTGCAGTACGGGCACGCGATGAAGGAGCAGGGTGATCTCGAAGCCGCCGAGAAAGCCTATCGCGAGGCGCAAAAGCGGGGTCTCGATGACAGCGATATTCACTTGCAGCTGGGACATCTTCTGAAGCTGCAGCGGCGGACCACTGCCGCGATCGCAGCGTACGTTGATGCCGTTCGCCGTGACCGCACAAATGCCTCGGCGCTCCTCGAACTGCAGCGCATGGGCGTAGCCCGCGACGACCTTCGTACGATCATGAAGTGGGACAGGCATGCGCACGGTGATACGGCGAGCAACACGGTTCACCCCGCCCGCTCGCTGGCCGTCGACATCAGCGATCTCGCCCACTACGTCAGCCAGTTCCGGCGGCCGAGCGGTATTCAGCGTGTGCAGTTGGGCGTCGGTCGCGGTCTGCTGGACGACCCTCCCAAAGGTATAGGTTTGAACTTCGTCGCTTTCAGCCCCGGCTTGCAAGGCTGGGTTGAGATCGATCGAGAGATTTTCTCCCGGATCGCACATGGCATGTCTCAGGCCCGTGGCGCCGATGACAGCGGGTGGCGCGAGGTGACCGGCTCACTGACGGCGCAACTCGTTGCCGGCGATGAATTCTCATTTCCCCAAGGAGCGGTGCTCCTCAATCTCGGTTCTTCCTGGGCGCTACCGAATTATTTCCTCGCACTACGGCGGGTTCGTGCGTCGAACGAAGTTACATTTGTTCATTTCGTACATGATTGCATTCCAGTCATCGCACCTCAGCATTTCGTACCGGAACTGCAACGGGATTTCCGCGAATGGATCATGCGGATACTCACTCACTGTGATGGGCTGGTAGCCAATTCGAACTCGACTGCGAACGATATTCAGCGCGTCGCCCAGGTGCTTGGTGAGGTGCCTCCGGCCATTACCGTTGCACCACTCGACGCAGTTCCCGCGACCGGCGCCGACCGTTTCAGAAATTCGCACCCGGCGAACTTGCCATTTCTCGCGGACGTCGGCCTGGAGGATGGGAACTACGTACTTTTCGTTGGAACGATCGAGCCCCGCAAAAACCATCTCCTCGCATTCGATGCCTGGGAAAGACTTATCAAGGAGCGCGGCGCGGACGGTACGCCGCCGCTCGTCTGCGTCGGCGGCAGCGGCTGGAAGAACGCCGCTATCGTAGCTCGTTTGCAAGAGAGCGAAAATCTACGATCAAAGGTGACGCTACTGCAGGGAGTTGCGGATGTTGAACTCGATCAACTGTATCGCGGTTGTCGATTTTCATTATATCCCAGCCGCTATGAGGGATGGGGGCTGCCTGTCACCGAGTCGCTTGCCAAGGGAAAAGTACCTCTTGTTGCGCGCGTGTCTTCTCTCCCCGAGGCCGGAGGCGACTTCGCGGAATACTTCGAACTCGATGATGGCGATGAGTTGTTCGCAAAGTTGAATCGGTTGATCGACGACGATGCCTACCTGGCCGACAAGGAAGCGGCAATTGCCACCGGCTTTCGGCCCAGATCCTGGGCCGAGATCACGCAGCAGATCGTAACCTGCGCGCTCACCACACCCCTCAAATCTCTCGCCGGCATGGCATTGCAACGGATGCCCTATGGAACCTTCGTCCGGTTCGCACGCGAGCCCTCAGGACTGGCTGCAACGGGCATCGCAGCTGGGGAAGGGTTTCGCGTTGGTCAGGGTTGGGGGGACCTGGATGAAACCTGCGCCTGGTTTGCCGGAAACGGTGCGGCCATTGTCACTTTCCGCACGCCTCGGGAAGCGATAGCCGACCCGGGCGGCTGCCGAATAGCCGCATTGGTTCGGGCGTCCGCGGAGCCGGCATTGAACGGTGCATTCGGCAACGAAGCCGGCATCTCTTCGATCGGTCTATCCGTGCAACTCGGCTCCAGGTCATTTGGCCCCTATGTTATCGAGGCGGGCCGGGACCGGTGGCTTGAAATCGAGATCGAACCAGAGATGCTGCGCGCGGGCGAATTGGAGGTAGGTTTTGTCGCAGCTTCCCTCGAAGGCGATCGATGCCGAAGTGGAGCGGCAGGCCTTGTGGGAATGTACCTTCATGGAGCAAACGATCGCCGCTCCGCCGAAAAATTCTACCGGGGGGTGGCTCTCGACGCAGTGCGCTATTCCGGCTTGCCGCAGCGGCTCATCCATGAAGAACTGCAGCTTGCAGACGTCAACAGCCGAACCGCCATCCCCTTTCATGAGATCGAATCGGAAAGCCCGCAAGGATGATCGAACCGCGTGACCATATCCTGCTGGGCGCGCCCGGTGCTCTTGGTTTATGGATCTTCGACCTTGTCAAACAGCTTGTCCCGCTGTCGCGTTCCAGAAAACCGGCAACGTTCTTCGTCGAGCGGACCGAAACAATTCCCCCACTCCCGGCAGGCGCGGAAGGGCGGATCCTGCTTTGCCATTACCCGAATGCGCAGATCGTCAAGGCCATAAGCGCGAGCCACGCGCAAGTTACCTATATTTCGGAACCAGCCCGGCAAGTGGCGGAGTTTCTAGTCCATGAAACCGGACGAACGCCGATTGAGGCCGTCCGCGTTTGTTCCGCTTCCTACGTTGCCAATCTCGCATTGCGATATCTTGACGACGCCGCCATGATCGAGAGGTCGCTCCCCCGCAGCGCATTGCAGATTGCCTCGTCGTTGTCCGCGCGATTCGGGCTCGACGAAGCAGCGGACGACCGCAAGAAACTGGTGGACCGATTTACGGGTGGACGCTCGAATGAGCCGTTGGATGTGGCGGTGAAAAATTACCGGCGGGCACGGGCAGAAAACGAGGCCGATGCTGCTCGGCACGATGTCGCAAACCTCCAGCATCTCGTGGCAAGCATCCTCGTTCCCATGCATGATATGGCGTTTGTCGATGAGCCCCATGCAATCATATGGCCGGCCGAGTGCTTTTATCTCGCCGACGAACCGGATGCGAAGAAAATGGCGTCCTCGAACGCCTTTATCGAGCTAACCGGACCGTCCCGCATGCTTCTTCACGGGCCTTATCTGCATCTTCCGGCGGCAAGATACCGGGCTGCCATCACACTCGACGTGCGGGATTTCGCCAAGGACTGTATCTTTCGCGTCGATGTCAGCTGCGGAGCCACCGAACTTGGAAAGTTCAGATTGGTTCCTCGCAAACCTGGGCGTTCGATTGCGGAATTCGAATTTGAGGTTGTCGATCCCATACCGGAAATTCAAGCTCAATTGGTCGCCGAGCGTGGCGCGATTTTCGGGCAGGTCAAGCTCGAGCGCTTGACGCTGACGCCGGTCACGGCCGCGTCGTTAAAACCTCGCACCGCTCCGCAGCCCGGCGACATCATGCAGGCTTGCGAGCGATAAAGGTGTGCGAGCCGTACTGCCCCGTCCAGCCATCGGCCAAGACTTCGCGCAGTTCGAGGCGCGCAGCGGCAATGCTCGCAAAGACCTCCTGCATTGGCAATGCATGCATATCGAGAATCGATGGATCGCTCTTCAGATAGCTTTCGATGGAGAATGCATATCTCAAGGTATGTGTGGGAACTTGGAAATAGGCGACGCCGCCAGGTCGAAGCTTCGGCAGCAAGGTGTTGAGCATATACAGGCTGACCGGCGGCGGGTTGTGCTGCAGAACCATCACCGAATACAGCAGGTCGAATTCCGGTAGATCGGCAATGTCCTGAACCTTCGTCAGAAGTCGGCAGTCGACGTTGTCGATCCCATCTTGCCGCATCGCGTCTTCACAAATTCGCATGTTGCCAGCGGCAACGTCGACCGCGACGATTCTATCGAAGCGCGCGCTTAGATAGCGCGTAGCGCGGCCAACGCCACAGCCCAATTCAAGGCAAACCCCCTTGGGAGGGTTCATGAAGCAGCGCTCCAGTGCGGCGTCGAACAGGTTCATCTCGTTCCTGGCGCTGGCCTCGAAGGACGCCTGATGCCCTTCGATAGTACTCATCCGATAGCGCTCATCCGTCAGTACCGACCAGTACGGCTCAGTTTCACCAAGCTTGGACCATTGCTTGCGGATGCGCTCAAACAATGCCTGCATATTCTCGAACGAAGTGCGCGTTTCGATCGCCTGGCGCCGGGCTCCGCGACCGACGGCGACGGCGCTCAGGTAACCTGGAGCACCCAACTTTTCGATGTACTCGGTGCTGGTGGAGAAGTGCTGCAAGATTTCTTCTGCGCTCTCCATCGAAGCAGCAGCTTCCTCGACAACGCTGGTGTTCTCGGGCTCTCTTTCGAGCAGAACACGGTAACCTGCACGGATAATCTCATCTTTCGAAAACATTGGACCTCGGTCTTTATCAACGCGATGATCGTTCAGGTACGAGAGGAAAGTCGCCCCGACAGCCAGCCGACGCTACACGGAGAGAGTAACGTGTAAACTGCCATTGCGGGTCACCTGCTTTCGTGAACCGGACTACTCGCTTCTCGTCCGGCGGACCGAACGTCCCGGACAAGCGACATCCGTTCATCCGGCAATGTCTCCTTCGTAAACCCGGTAGCGCTTGCATGCTGGACCGGCGGCTGTCTCGGCAAGCTTGACCATCGGTTCGTTGGTCTCGAGTATCCATGAAAACTCGACCCAATCGAGATCATATTCTCTGCCCAGCACCAAGTAGTCCGATACAAGCATCGACAGGATCGCTGGAGCCAGATGGGACCGTCTATACTTCTTCCGAATTCCGAGCAGCAGGATTCTTGCCGTCTTCCATTTGTCCATATAGATGGCAGTTGCCAGCTTCAGCCAGTTCATCGGAAGCAATCGCCCGTTGAACGTGGCGATCTCATTGTTGAGATCGGGCAGTACAACCATCATGGCAGCAGGCTCGCCGTTGATTTCGACGATGCGGCCGAACTTTCCCCGCATGATCGGGCGCATCTCCTTGGCAAGGTGTTCGATCTCGGCAGCATCAAACGGCACGAACCCCCAGTTTTCGCTCCAGGCATCGTTGAAAACATCAAGCGCCACCCGAACTTCGTCGTTGAACCGGCGCATATTGAAGTGCCGCGTTGAAACCTGGTCCGAGGCCCGCGCCAGATTGGCCAGGCGCTCAACGATTGGCGGCGGATCCTTGGGTGACATGCGATAGCACAGGACATCCATGGCCTTGTTCAAGCCGGCGGTTTCCAACAGCTTTCCCATGGTCGAAGTGGCATGAGGCATCATGAAGGCAGGCGGCGCGTGGAAGCCATCGACGAGCACTCCGATTTCCTGATTGATCGTCAGTGACATCGGTCCGCGAATTTTCTTGAGACCGCGGGCGCGGAGCCAGCTGGACGCCGCCGCTACCAGCGCCTGGGCAATCAGGGGGTCGTCGATGCAATCGAAAAAGCCGAAATGCCCGGTAGAGTCCCCGTGCTGCTCAAGATGCAGGCGATTGACCTGGGCAGAAATCCGACCAACCGGCGTTCCGTTTCGATAGGCGATGAAGAAGGTGGCGTCGCCGAATTTGAAAAAGGGGTTGTGGCGCGGACTGACCCTTTCCTTTTCGGACAATCGCAATGGCGCAACCCAATAAGGATCGTTGGCGAACACAGTATGGGGCACCGAGAGCCAGTCGTTGAGGCGCTCGGCGCCGATCATGTCTTCAATGACGACGTCATTATGCAAAGTTAAAAATCCCTCTTCAAAGCATTGCGACAAATCTGGAATAGAGAGTCGACCATGAACGAGGGCATGATCGATGCCCCGAAGGCAACGGTACGCCACTGCCAGGGGAACGCAATTTCCGATTTGCCATTCGAAACAGCCGTGAGGATGCGGGCCGCGGCAGCTTCAGCCGTGAGGCTGAACGGCATCTTCATGGGCAGATCTACGTTCATCGGGGTCTCAATGAAACCGGGGCAAACGACAAGGACCTTCACTCCCGCAGGCGCAAGCAGCCTCCTCAGACCCTGACCGTAAATGCGCACTGCCGCTTTCGATGCCGAATAGACCGGTGCATCTGGCAGGCCGTGATAGGCCATGATCGAACTGACGATAACGATCTGCCCGCGACCGCGTTCACGGAAGCCGGCCAGCAGGGGAGTGACCGAATTGATCACACCCATGGTGTTGGCTTCGAAAATCTGCCTTGCGTGTTCAGCGGTTTCTCCCGTCGCTGGCGCGAGAACGGCCTTCCCCCCGATGCCCGCGTTTGCAATGACCATATCGACTGGTGCGCTCGCCTGGGCTTCGGCGAGGCACGAGGCGATCGCGCGGCTATCGGTGACGTCGACGCTGTAGGCCACGCATGACGATCCAGCTGCAACGCATTCGGCGCGAACGCCGTTGAGCCGCCCGGCATCACGCCCGATCAACGTCAAATGGCAATGAAAGGGAGCGAGCTGGCGCGCAAGTGCGGCACCGATCCCGCTGCTGCCGCCAGTGATGACGATATGCCTGGAGTTGAACGGCTCGGCCATCAGTAAAAGAACTTTCTGTCCGCGAATTCTGGTTCCGGTGTCAATCGCGGGTGGAGAGGTGTCAAGAGCCCATCGTCGAACCATATGCTGTTTGTGCACGATGTTTACCGGCCACTTTCAGGTGCGACGACGGCGCTCATCGGTATCGGCACGGCGGACCAGAGTACAATTGCTCTGCTGAGTGTGCTAGTGTCCCGTCTCCGAAGTTCGCCTCCACTCTGCGGCAACCACTCGAGCGAACTTCGGAGACAAAAGGGACACTAGAATCATAAAGTTGCTAGTGTAGCGCATCTAACGTTTGGTACCCACTTGCTGCTGGCGTATCGACCAAACGTTAGATGCAAAAGCTACACTAGAATCATAGGCTTGCTAGTGTTCCTTATGGTTCCGACATTTGCTCTTAGTCCTGCTGCAACGGGGAGCAAATGTCGGAACCGGAACACAAGTGTGATTCAGATTCAGAAGTTCGCTCTGGGCCGAGCCGCAGATGGTAGCGAACTTCTGAATCATCACACTAGGAAACGATACCGTATGCGGTCGCCGTTGCCGACGACAGGGCAACCTTGTTTAGTTGCGCGCTGGCGTCGCGGGATTTGATTACGATGGGGGCGGCTTGAGCGACCATTTGCTGAAAATCCAGGCCGATCGGCTTGAAGCTCCAGCGACGCGTGAAATTGCCTCCAATCACGGTTACGATTTGGCGGGCAGTAAGCTGTTTTCGATCGCCCGCTTGCTGCTTTTTCTTGCTCCCAGCATTCTTGCAGTTCTTTACTTCGGGTTCATTGCCGCCGAAAGGTACGTCGCCGAGGCCTCTTTCGTGGTCAGGACCCCGGCCCAGCAGGCAAGCGGACTGGGGTTCGGCGCGTTGCTGCAGGCCACCGGCCTCGGCCGTTCGCAAGATGAGGTCTATTCGGTCCAGGCGTACATGAAGTCGCGTACGGCGGCCCGTGAACTTCGAGAGCAGATCTCGGTCAACACCGTCTTCAGCCGCCCGGAGGCGGATGCGCTCGCCAGATATCCGTCGTTTCTGTACGGCCCGTCGCTCGAAGAACTTTACGAGTATCTGCAGTGGATGATCGACGTCACCCATGACAGTACGACCGGCATTACGACACTGACCGTACAGGCTTTCCGCCCGGAAGATGCACAGCAAATCGCGCTTATGCTGCTCGAACTCGGTGAGAAGAAGGTCAACGACCTCAACGCGCGGGTGCGCAATGATGCCGTGAAACTAGCCGAAGACGAAGTCGGCCGCGCGGAAAAAAGACTGGTCGCGGTGCAGGTGGATATCACCCGGTTTCGCAATCATGAAACGACAATTGATCCAGCAAGTTCTCTTGTGGTGCTGACCGAACTGATGGCACGGCTGCGGGCCTCTCTCACCCAAACCGAGGCGCAAATCAGGGAGGTCTCTTCGGCAGCCGAGACGAATCCGCAACTGCCGAGCCTGCGTCGCCGGGCCGAGGCTCTGCGACAGCAAATTACCATCGAGCGCGAACGGATCTCCGCCGGGCCAGGCGGGCTGGCCGACAAGCTGGCGACCTACGAACGCTTGGTGCTCGACCGGGAGTTCGCCAAGCAAGCGCTTGAAGCCGCCGCGAAGTCGCTCGAAACCGCGTTGTTGGAAGCTCGCCGCAAGCAGCTCTATCTTGAGCGCATCGTCGAACCGCTCGCCGCGGACCGGTCGACCGCGCCTGAGCGGCTTCGACATATCGTGGCTGCGTTCGGTCTGAATATCCTCGCGCTGCTGATCGGCTGGCTGGTCTATGCCGGTTTCAGGGAGCACACGGTGCAGCACGATGCGTGAACCGATCTCCTGGAAAACGGCATCGAGCGCAGCCAGAGTGCAGCTGCGCTGCATATCCGCGCTGATGGTGCGCGACATGATGATGCGTTATGGACGCGAGAACATCGGCTTTCTGTGGATCGTCCTCGAGCCCATCCTGCTGACTGCCGGAGTGATGGTCCTGTGGTCATTCATCAAATCGGGCGACGAACACGGGATTGGGCTGCTGACCCTGGTGATGACGGGCTACCTTCCCCTGACCTTGTGGCGGCACATCTCGCAGGCTGGCGTGCACGCGTTTCGCCGCAGCCGGGGCCTGCTCTATCATCGCCACATCACGCTGATGGACTCGCTTCTGTCGCGGCTCGTTTTGGAGTTCGTTGGAACATCCGGCGCCCTGTTCCTGGTGTATGCGGTTCTGGCGCTCGCCGGGGCCGTCGAGACCCTGAGAGATCCAGGGCTGGCGCTCCTGGGGTGGGTGTCGATGGGCGTGCTGTCGCTCGGGGTGGCGGTCTGTTTCGCGGTCATTACGGAATATTCAGAGGTCTCCGAGAGGTTTATCCAGCCTCTCCAGTACATCAACCTGCCCATTTCCGGCGCCTTCTTTGTCGTGGCCTGGCTGCCGAAAGCGGCGGCGGATCTCGCGCTCTACAATCCGTCGGTGCATTGCTACGAGATGTTCCGCGCAGGCTTCATCGGCGACCAGGTGACCATGCATTACACACCGTGGTATCCTGCGGCCTGCGGTTTCGTGCTGCTATTCTTCGGATTGCATTTCATGAATCGCGTGCGGGATCGGCTTCA
>Ga0180009_10006343_pt1 | contig 12418 bp, 16 predicted proteins | sample OS_PC_MetaG_FD_123537 | JGI IMG/M metagenome (GOLD analysis project Ga0180009, IMG submission 123537) | Groundwater microbial communities from the Aspo Hard Rock Laboratory (HRL) deep subsurface site, Sweden - OS_PC_MetaG | ecosystem: Environmental > Aquatic > Deep subsurface > Groundwater...
AGTCAAAGCATCTGTGCAGTCATCTGTTGTTGCTCCTAAGAAAACAACACTTCCTTCCTGATAAATTTCCTCATTTTCATTCGGTGTTACATAATCAAGAATAATATCTCCTTGCACTGAAGTATTAAATTCTTCTGTGGACACTGCTTTATAGCATTGTGTTGTTGAAAGCGTCTCTGCTTTCCATTTCTGTGCTCCAACTAAGAATTTAGGAGCTCCGACATACTCCTGGTCACAGGTTGCATTGAAACTGAAGTTAGCATACCCTCCTGCATCTGTAAGCACAACAAAATTGCTGTCAGTATAATAAGCAAGACTGTTTCTTTGAACAGAGAAAGTTATATTTGTTCCATTAACCCATGCTCCTGAAGGTGCTTTGTCTGTGTCATTAACCCTTAAAATAAATGTGGTTGTTTGGTCTCCACTTCTATTCGCGATTGAATTATTTCCCTGTTCATAAATAAACTGAATATTATCCTTGTCTATTGTAAATGTTTGAGTTACACTTTCTGTTCCATTTAAATTTGTGGCAGTGAATTTGTATTGTGCTGCATTTGCAGTTGGAGAAATATCTGAACATGTGAAATTATCTATATAAAATGTAAATGTTTGCGGAGTTGAGCATTGAGCTTCTGAACATATTTCTGTTTCTCTGAGCACAAATCCACTTCCAGTATTTACACTAAAGTTTAACTCAATATCTCCTGCTCCATCTGCAGGATTATTTACATCTACTACAAATGTCCAGTTTGTTCCCCACCCTCCTGTAGCTCCTGATTGAACCCCATTAACTTTTTCATTTACAAGAACAGGAGTCCCTTCTGCTACTGTTACATCTGTTACTGTAAATACACAATCATTTCCTCCATCTAAACACTCATTTGTTGTCCCGCTCGCCCATGCTTCTATGTTGTATGTTCCGTCTGTTGCATTAAACTTAAATTCTCTGTTTCCAATATCTCCAGTACTATAATTGCTTATAGAAAAGTTTAATCTTACGTTCGCACATCTATTACAATATTGAGTAGTATTTCCTTGCACCCAAGTCCCCCCAGCTGGTCTTGTCCATAATTGAACACTGGTATTTGCATTTGGGTTTGTAACCTTAATTGTAAAAGTGAATGTTTGTTCATAATCTGCACTTGCAAGAGAAACATTTGCATCATATATTAAAGGAGTCCAGCACCAGTCATATCTTATGTTAAAGACATCTGTAATTATTATAGTGTTAAGATTAGCACCAGCACTATACCCAAATATATGAATTGAATAATTTTTTGTGTAATTATCAAACCCTTTTCTTAAAGTATCACATGTATTAGGACTATTACCTGCGCCACACTCCCATCTTAGTGTATATCCACCATCAAAAGGTACTGAATCTGATGAATTTAAAGCAGCAGAATATCTTTTATTTGTCCAATTAGTTACAGGAGATTCTGATTTATTTCCTATTTGAGCATATCCATGTAAATTACCAGCATTCGCACTATCTCCAACATTAAGATATCTCACATAATTGTATATAGAACCCATATCACAATCTTTTGTTCCAACACATGGAGTATCCATACTCCAATTGTAATATGTATCAGCACTGCCACCTTTTTTACCAATAGCAGTCCATTCAATAGTATCTATGAAAGGTTCACAAGTTAAATTTCCTGTGAAATATTGATTTGCTTTTGTAGCAGCAGAAATTTGGGGGACACTTAGTATTATAAAAAATATACTTAAAGCTAAGACTAACCATATTTCTTTTTTTTCAAGTTTTATTAAACCTCTTTTATTCATATTCTATTTCCTTTCTTAACATCTTCATAATTATCACCATAAGAATCATCCCAGCACCAGGTATATTTTATTTCAACTACATCTACAATAGAGTATTGAGAAGCAAAAGTCTTAATTCCATAACATGTTGATTCCTTATAATAATTTTCTGAATTTTCAAGTTCGCATTTAGAATCCTGAGTTTTGGTTTTCTCGCAATACCTCTCCCATTTTCCACCATCTTCTTTTGGAGTATCACGAACAATGTATTTTAAATATTCTTTTTCTTCAGGATTATCACAATTAGAATTATCTACTTCTGATATTTGAACAGAACCTTCTCCTGTAAAATCATCATAAGGACTTGCATAAAGTATTCTTGATTTAGTATTTACATTATACAATAAACAATTTTGCCCTCCAGCATCTTCGCAATTAGTTTGTATTTTCCAAGTCTCATAATTTGTAGAACCTTTTTTATTGTGAGTATAACCGCTTGAAAATAACACATTATCTGTAAATTCTCTGCAAATCATGCCATCTAAATTAATAGTGTAATTTGTTTTTGAAAAATAAAAATCTGTTTGAGCAGAAAGATTTCCAGCAGAAATTTCTGCAATATATTCCCCTTCCTCTTCAAAATCCGCAATTAAAGAATATATATAATTGTCTTCTGTAGAACTTATATTAGTGTTGAATACAAAGGTTTCATTAAATTTAATTTTTAGAGCAATTTCATCAATATCTAAATTAATAACCTTGCCAAAAATATTTATTGTTTCATTTTGCACATAATAGTTTTTATCAGTGTATATTGTCAATAAACTCTGATTAGTTTCATTTAAAATAGTAATGTTTCTATTTGTTTCATTTAATCTAATAATTTCAATTTGCTCTTCTGCAAATGAAGGATTTAAGTAAAGAGAAGGATTTCCCTTGAACTCTGCCTTAAAAAAATAAGTCCCAGAACTTATATTAGGATTAAAAATTAATTCAGCATAACCTTCTGAATCTGTAATTTTAGAATCAATTAAAGAATTATTTAAATAAAACTCTATTTCCTGGTTTGGAAGAGAAGTACCATCATCAAGATAAAGCACAACATCTGCAGTATCTTCTTTTTGTTTAATATCAATAAAAGTATTTGCCCAAACCTCTATTTGAGAAACTACTTCAAAAATATTTTCCAAAGTATTATTTAATATTTCAGAATTAATTATTGTTGAATTTCCGGCGACTAATATTGTTGAACTTGCAATTAAAACTAAGACAGTTGCAGTTATTAACACACCCCATAATTTTTTATTTTTTTTAAATTCCATTTTTATAATTCCCCTTAATTTTTATTTCATTATTTCCTAAAGGAGTTGAAACAGAAGATTTGACGCTTATTGAGAATTCGCAAGTTTCACCATTATCAAGATTTCCACAATTTGTTATTTTATTTCCAGAGATAATTTCAAATCCTGGAGGCAATTGCAATTCAGCTAAAATGTTTGTTTTGGTTTGATTTCCTGTATTTGTAATTATAGCTCTTAATTCTATTTCTTCACCCCTTGTTATTTTATTAGGATAAGAAAGCTGAATATCTATCTCTGGAAGTTCTGGCTCAGGAGTTAATTCTTCTGGTTCTGATATTGGCTCAGGAAAAATTGGGTCCGGGATAGTTTCATTTGATGTTTCATTTGTATCTTCTGGTAGAGTAGTAGTTTGATTTGTTTCATTTGAGGGCAGAGGTTCTAGATTAGTTTCATTTATGGGAATTGTAATATTTTCTTCAGGTATTGTAGAATTGGTTTCATTTGTTTCTTCAGGAAGAGTAGTTTCATTTGAAGAATCTTCTGGAAGAATAACTTCGTGTCCTGTACAATCTGGCTCACATTGAGAACATTCGCCAATCTCTGAATCACACACATTTGAACATGAAGCAACAAAACTATCAGGACACTCTGTACTAGAATCTTCGCATTCTACATTTTCACATAAGTCAGTGATTTCCTTATCTGATTGGCTTTCAGTTAGATTTTGTGCAGTCACAAGTAGCATTGTTAACAATAAAATTAAAACAACCGCCACAGACATTTTTTTCAATTGTCCTTCTTTTCTGTTTATTAAAATTTTATTTATCATTTCTCCCCTCTTTTTTTAATCCAAAGGTAAACTTTAGCCATGCCAATTTTCCTAAGAGAAACTTTTTTTGCACCTTTTAATTCAGCAAGCGCAGTTCTCACAGCAGACCTAGATAATTTAGAAACATCTACAAGTTCTGTTATTGTTAAGCCATTATTATTTTTCTCTAAAATTCTTTTAATCCGAGTTATAGCATTATCACCCATTTTTTAATAATTTCTTTTATGATTGTACGCAATAATGTGCACAACATTATCAACAATAATGGTTATTTAAGTGTTTCGATGTATCATAAATCTAAAAGCAAATCAATTTTAGTCTCAGAAAGTTTTAAATAATAATTTTGGTTGTATCTTAAATCTAAAAAAGAGGTTTAGGAATGGCTAAGAAAAAAGCAAATAAAAAGAAAACTAAGAAGAAAAAGAAAAAATAGATTTTAATTATTTTTCCAATTTAGAATAATATGATTTTATTTAATGATAATTTTTTTATTTTATTAAAGAATAATATATTGCTAATGTAAGAGAAGATTTAAAAAATAAAATATTTATAAACATTCTAAACATGTTGGATGTTCTTTTTATTGTATCTAGAAAACAACTAAGACAAAAAAGTGATTATTATTATCGCTTTCTCATCTTCACCCTGCACCTTTTTCATTACATGTTCAAAAATAAAACTGTCATCAAGTCCAAGACCTTCAAACAAACTATCAATTAAAAATTTCTCTCTATTAGCCACATCTTTCTTTTTTACAGTTCCTTTTTTAGTATACCAATCCTCACATATTTCTACTGTTACTGAAAGTTTAACATCTTGAAAATGTTTAATTTTGTTTTTTGAGATTTTATTTTTAACTTTCTTCAAAATGTATTCTCTCAATTCCTTACCCTCTTTTTTTAAATAAAAATGCCCAAGCCTATTATGCCCATAAAGATGATTTATAGAGGGTGTTTTTTTATCTATTATTATTTTTATCATTTTTCTTTTTAAGATAATTAGGATCATTTCTAAATCCACAGTTCTTACACACTTTTCCTAATGGCCCTTCCTTATATCTCGAGCTATTGCATTTTGGACATTTCTTCATTTTTAAAAAAATGACATCCTCCCGCGCCCTAAAGGGTTGACCTGCGGGTCAACTTTTTGCTGTGGCAAAAAGCGGGGTTTCCTGAGGATATTTCACTCTTCCATTATCCAAACAGTTCCATGATGCTCATCTTGGTTTCTCACATATTCATTTACAACTTCTATCTGGACAAATCCAAGAGAAGCTGCAAACCTTCCTCTACTCCATAAATGCCCTTTAGGATATCTTAATCGAGCTTTTTCATGATGCTCGAAAAATAATTTTGCTGATATTCCTTTCAGATATTGCAAAGCCATAGAAGGAGACATTGTAAAAGGAATTTCCGCAGTTCCCTGTACGTGGTCTGGCTGTACATTTAATTCAATCCATTTTATTTTGTGTAGAGATGCTGCACGGCGAATGCAAGCTTCTACAAGTTTTCTATACTTCCATTTTTTAAACATATGATATCGGTATTTTGGGCACCATTCAAACTCCCACATTGACACACCCACCATATGGCTTACTCTTTTGTATTTATTTTGGTTTTTTATATAGCTCTCGCTAAATTGTATTTGTTGTTCCATTTTTTCTCCATAGCATTCGCTAAAGCGGATGCAAAAGTTTATTTAGTTTGAGAAAGTTCTAACTATTGTTAAGGATTCAAGAGAGTTAAAATCAAACTCTCTTTTTATAATCAAATGAGAAATAAATATCTATCTTTAGCGGAGAAGAGTAAACTACATCTTGAAAGATGTAGATTTTTTCCTATTTAAGATCTATTTTTTGTTTACAACTGGTAGATCACGCACACCAAAAACAGCTAGGACAACTCCTATCTCAGCTATTAGTGCTGTGATTGCTGTTCCAGGATCTATTGATCCTTGAAGCCATCCACCAATAGTTCCAATAACTGCAGAAAGTCCAACTAAAGTTGCACCCATCTTTGTCTTTGATTTGTACCATGGTTTTTCACTCATTTTTTTTCACCTCCTTATTATTCTAATTGAATATCAGCTTGTTTTGCTATCTCTTGTAATTTCTTTTTTTCTTTTGCAAGTCCCTCTTCTCTTTCTTTTAATATCTGCCATTGCATCTTCAATTTCATAACACTCACTTCAGTTTCTCCCTCAGATTTGATAGTCACTATCTCGCCTTCTTTTGAAACTTCTTTTATAGTTTCTTTTATGCCTTTCATTCTGCACCCCCCTTTTTCTTTTTGAACATTTCATCTTCAAGGTCTCTAAACAAAATTGTTTTTTCTCCAGTCATTCGATTTATTTTGAATTTCTCAACAATTTTTCCTGTCTTTTTGTTTCCAATAACACCATAGCCAAACATAGTTCCAGCTTTTCCCAGATCTCCCTCTTTGAGTATTTTTTCCATTTCTTCTTTTGTAATAATTTTTATTGGTATTTTTTCCATTTTAATAAGGTGCTTGATAAGGGTAGTTTCCCGAGCCTGTCAAATATTTATATCCATCAGAAGCAATATAGCCCAAGTGAGTCCAGCCAAATTCATCATCAACCCAGATGTATCCTTTTTTACTGGTTCCTGCAAATGTCGGGCCTGTCGGGCCATTGCTCCAAGTTGAAGCAAATTGTTTAATATTCCATTTACACCTGTATCTGTATCCGTCATTCCCTATCCATTTGAGAGTATAACCAGTGCCTGAATCTATCCAGATATAACCCTTCTTGGCAGTATCAACATAACTTTCTTGATTCCCAATCATTGTATGCTTCCATCTATTTGCATTAACAAAACATAAATTATTTCCTTCAACCCAGATATATCCTTTTTTTGATGTTGATAATTGACTTGTGCTTGGGACATTGCTAAAAGTAATTGTTGTATCTTGTTGACCCATTGCTCCTGTTCCCGTCGACCAACTCCTTACTCTATAATTTCCAGCAACATCAACCTCCCATCCTGCAACACCTTGATTACATCCATACATATATTCTTGCCAATAACCAGAATCTAAATTAAGACTAATTGGGCTTCCATTTGCACAAGTAAACATTAAATTATTACTTTCATCTCTCCATTGAGAATACATATAAGCAGTTCCATATAATGGCCCATCCCAATGCCATCCACAGAAAAATGCAACTAATTCCCATCCGGGAGAAAATCCTGATAAACTGAAACTTGTTCCTAAACCATTATAAGTAAAAGGCCCTCTTCCTTCAACCCAACTCCCATCCCAAATTTCTGGCACAGGCATATTAAAATTAGTTTTCCACCAACTGAAAATATTATTACTACCGCCATCTTGATCTATTATGCATTTACTCCTAGGAATTTTATATTTTTTAAGAATCTCATCAAGTTCGGTGTTGGAAATATTATCCTTCAAAATTATTTTTTTTATAAAAAGGTTGTCCCAAATAATTATGACTGTTCTATCTCTGCCTCTACCAGCCACGTCAACAGTGCAGTAGTTTGTTCCTCTTTCTGCATTGTTTGTAAATAAATCCACAATTGCATCATATTCAAATAATTTAGAAGGATCATCATCATATTCCCAGTTTCCTTCCAAGAGTCTTGCTTTATTGATTGGGTCTAATTTTTTTAGATTTTCAATATAATGTTCTGAAATAAAAGGATTATCATAAACTCCTGCAAAAATATAAGCTTTGTATAGTTCAAGTTTATTTTCAGTCCACTTCCTATAAAATTCTTTGTAAATAAAAGTTTTACATGGATTACTTCCCATTGCTATTTTTGGGATCAATCCAAACTCATCAAGTTTGTATCTCATTCGACTTCTAATTATTTGATAAGCTTGCTCTGTTATTTCTGCCATCTCGTCGATAAAACCATCTGTGTACTCTGTACTTCCTAAACTTACATATTCGGGATCACTAGGATAAAAAAATAAATCTCTTAAATATTCTTCTGATCCATTATTAAATTTAATTAGGCCTGTTACTGCGTTATAAGTAAAATCTCTATTTAATCTTAGGCCCAACATTTTTAGAACTTCAAAGAAAGTCAATAATGTTGATTCTTTTAAGCTTTTTAATCTGGCCCTTGCTAAAAATCCTCTGCTTCCTGAGTATGTTAATCTTCTCATAATTTGCCATAAGCATCCTGTAAAGCTTTTAGATCCTCCAGCAGCTCCTCCCATAAATATTTCTGTATGAATATCATCATCCAGAACTTTTAGAATCTCTGTTTGCTTCGGACTTATTATCAGCTCGTGTCCTGGGCTTACTTCCAGCTTTCTCATTTTTAATTTCCTCCACAGATTTTTCAATAAGATTAAAAGTTGCTGGTGCTCCTACATGCTCCATTTCTTGTTTAAATCCATATCCTCTTGCTTTGCCCTTTTTTCTATTTGTAAGGGCCCATTGACTTACTTCTATGTTTCCCGCTACAATTTCTTTATCTATGTTGTGCTCTGCAACATCAATTATTTTTTCTCCTTCTTCATTAATAAATTTTTTTAAATCTGGATGTTTTTTTAAATAAAGGTTGATTGCTTGTCTTGTAACTCCAATTGCTTTGGCTACAACTGTCTGAACTCCTCCTGATCCGATACATGCTGCTTTAAACTTTTTCTTATTAATTCTTGCCATTTTTATTTTCCTGTTTTAATATAATTCTTTCCTTTTATTTTTCTTGGTCTTTGATAACTTCTCACTTTTTTATGCCCAATAACTTCTTTTCTCCAGCTAGGTCTATTTTGTCTGATTGGTTTTGATTCTTTTGTTCTTGAAGTTCTTTTTGCCATTTTCCCTGAATTTTGTCAACTTTGTCAAGTTTCCCTCGTAAAATTCCCCTCTTGGGTTGTTGTTTAGGCCCATTCTGGTGCGTTATTTTAATGTTTTTAGTCAAATACTAAGCAAGTTTAAGCTTTTTTGCTGTTTTATTAGTGAATCTTTCCCATCTTTTGATGATTACTTCTGCATAAATTGGCTCTATTTCTATACACCTACATTTTCTATGGAGTATTTCTGCTGCAATTAATGTGCTACCTGATCCCCCATAAGGCTCCATGATTATTCCTTCTACTGGAGATAATGTTTTCATATAAGGCACTAAAATAGGAATTGGTTTTGTTCCAAAAACTAAGCTCTGGCCACTTTGTGATGCTGAATCTACATTACAGGTTATATGGTCCATCATATAAGATTTGTATCTTGATCTTTTAACTCGATTCCAGATGCTTTTTCCCTGGCCGGCATAAATAGCTGTATCGTAAGCATTGATTAATTTTTGATTTTCTTGGTTTAAGTAGTCATCAAAGTCACCTTCAAATTCTGTATTTAATTCTCCCTTATCATCTCCTAATAAAGCTATATCAAATTTGTTAAAAAATAAGTATTTTCTGCTGAATCCCTGGCATCTGTTTGGTGTGTGCCAGATTAAAAGATTTCTAATCTTCCAGTATTTTTCTATTGCTGTCCATAAAGCAGGAGTATTTTTCCAGTTTTCAAAAATTAAAATATTTGATCCTTCTTGATTTTGAAAATCTTTTGCTATGCTTAACCATTCGTCAAATTCTGGAACTCCTCCACTTCTTTCTACACCAAGATATCTTCTTTGGCTTTTGTATCCAAATCCTTTTTTTGTTTGAACTATTCCTTTGAATCTGCCTTTTGATTTTCCTTCTTTGTCTGTCTGGCCGACTGCTGGATAAACATGGTCTTTGTGATGTTTCACTTCTCCGCTTGGGGTGACTATTCTTCGCATTCTTTCTGTGTAAGATAATCTATAAGGTGGATCTGTGAACATTAAATCAAACTTTTCGTTTTCCATTAATTTTTCCCAAACTTTTCTGTTTACAGAATTTCCTATAATTAGTTTGTGCTCTCCTAATTGCCAGACTTCATTTTCTTTAACCCGTTGGGCTCCCCTTTTAATTGCTTCTTCTACTTCTTTATCTACATCAAATTCAGCATCAGCATTTAATTTCATAAGTTCATATAATTCTTTGTTTGAAAATCCTGTTAAACTTAAATCAAAATCTATTTTTTGAAGCACTTTTAATTCTTCTTCTAAAAGATCATAATCCCATTCAGCATATTCTATTGATTTGTTGTCCATGATTCTGAATGCTTTTACTTGCTCTTCATTCAATTCATCTGCTCTGATGATTGGCACACTTGTCATTTTTAATTTGATTGCTGCCTTTAGCCTGGTGTGGCCTGCAATTATTTCGTTATTCTTATCTAGAATTATCGGCACCTTAAATCCAAATTCTTTAATTGATTTGGCGACTATCTCTACTGCTTTCTCATTCTTCCTTGGATTCTTCTCATAAGGAATTATTTCTGAAATAGGTATATTTTCAATTTCCATTTTAAATATTAAATTTTTTAATTATTCTTTTCGCAAGTTCAAACATTACCTCTCTATTTTCCTTCGGCAGATCCTCAAACTTTACTCTGCATTTTTTCTGAGTATTCCATCTTTTCTTTTTGGAAATTTCTTCATACAAGTTATGCAACCATTCAGCTAAAACAATATAGCACGTCATTTTCTTTCAAAGTTTAAGTCTTGTTCCTATTACCTCTTTAATTTGATTCAGATTTGTTTTAGTAGTCTTTAGTTTTCCCTCAAGTTCTTTCATTTGATTCTCAAATTGTTCTTTTTGTTTGAGCTTAGATAATTTTTCTTGTAGTTCTTTATACTTTCTTATTTCTTCTGTTTCTTCTAAATTCTGAAAGTTCTCTAGCATCTTTTTAGCTGAACTAATATCTTTTTCTAATTGAACTACTTCATTCTGCATTTCACTTACTATTTTTCTGATACCTTCTTCTTTGTAAACTCCAACCATTTTAGTTTTTACAATTCCGACTGTTTCACCTTCATTGTTTTTCGCTTCTTGTTCTGAATCAACTTGATGAGTCAGTTCTTTCCTTCGGTCATCATAAGCTACCTTGCTTTCTGTTTTTCCTAATTTATCCTCCATTTTTCCACCCCCTTTCATTTTTTATTTTTTCAGCAATTATTTTCTCTTCCATAATTTCTGCTATTTTATTAAAGAATTCAATTATCATCTTCCCTTTTTCTGTTATTGAGACATCTAATTTCATACCAGGGCCTTCATCTGATCTATCTTTCTTAACTATGCCTTCTCTTGCAAATTGCATTACAATGTTGGACATTCGGCTATATGTTATTCCAGTTTCTCTGCTTATTCCTAAAATGTCATGTTTTCCTGGCCTTGCTATTGCTCTTAATAAATTTACATATTTTTTGTTTATGATGAATCTATACATCTTGATTTTCCCCTAATTTTTTTGTAATTCTTACTACATTCTTCTCCATTTGTTGTAGTACCTGGCCTAACATAATTTGATTTTCTGAGCTTGTTTTCATCATCTGCCTTAACTCTGAAAAATTAGCATGAATCTCACCTGTAGTGATTGGGAGAGCTTTTAATGAATTAAAGAAATCTTGCACTTTCTCATTGTCAACATCTGCCTCTTTAGGATTAACTGTCTCAGATTCCCTCAAATTATAAGAATTATCTATAACAAACCATAAGCCATTAGCTGAATATACTTCAAGTTTTTCCCCATTTTCATCATATTGTTTTGCTAAGGCATTTTTGACTAGTGCATAATGTTGTCTTGTAACTCTGAATTTATATTGTCCCTGGACGCTGAAATCTGCTTTCAAATGTTTTTCTAATGCCCTTACAAGTTTCAGAAAGTGATAAATTGCTGCACTTTTAGCATCTTTTGCAAGGTCTGCAATATAGCTCTCTTTCTCATAGATTATTATAGAACTATTAGTGAGATGGACTTTCCTACCTTTAAAGTCCAAGCTTACACCGCCACCAAAGAGATGATTTAAGCTTTTGAATACAATCCCTTTCTTAGATAAAACTTCTTCTTTTTTATCCCAATTTCTAAGTCTTTCAGGCACCAATAATTTAAATTGAAATGCATGGCCCCTCACTTGATCTTGTCTAAGAAGTTCAAATTTACTACCCCAGTTGTTACGAGCTACACGGCTTGTTTTTTTGAACTTCTTTTCATCAAATTCATCAAGAATTTCCCAGACTCCATATCCCACTTTTTTTATCAAACCAGCTTTTTTTAGCGTCGATAAATAATATTGTAAAGCAGTTTTTTTTATATTAAGAATTTTACATATCTTAGATGGTCTGATGCCATGTTTTATGAACTCATATATAATCAAGTTCAAATTTTTTTTCTGTTCTCTTTTTTGAAGTTCTTTAGTTTTTTTCAATCTTACTAAAAAACAAAAAATATCTTGAAGTTCAATACCCCGCGAGGGGGTGGGGTGTGCCACCCCTCTACCCCCCGCATGGGCATGGTACTTTTACCGTGTCAATGCCCCCTCTAAGATTTAATTGCTATAAATTTAATACTAACCACTTTTCCTTGAACAACTTCAAGATCTTTTGGATCAGGAGAAGGAACAAACTCAGTTCCGGGACAAGTGGACATAGCAAATAAT
>Ga0180009_10006344_pt1 | contig 12417 bp, 10 predicted proteins | sample OS_PC_MetaG_FD_123537 | JGI IMG/M metagenome (GOLD analysis project Ga0180009, IMG submission 123537) | Groundwater microbial communities from the Aspo Hard Rock Laboratory (HRL) deep subsurface site, Sweden - OS_PC_MetaG | ecosystem: Environmental > Aquatic > Deep subsurface > Groundwater...
CACCCCGCTTAAGCCCGGGAAGTATACCATCGTAGCTGAAGGTATGGATTCCGGAGCGAAAGGTGAGGCCATTTTGGAGTTTATTCCACCTCCCAAAAAGAAATAGTCAATACGGGCAGGATAGCAGATGCTAAAACTTAACAATATCGAAGTGATATATAGTGATGTCATCCTGGTTCTGAAAGGAGTTTCCCTGGAAGTACCCGAAAGCCAGATTGTGGCACTCCTCGGGGCTAACGGTGCGGGCAAAACAACCGTACTAAAAGCGATTTCCGGGGTGCTCCGTACCGAGCTGGGCGAGGTCACCGATGGCAGTATCGAATTCCAGGGTCAACCCATTGACCGCATGAACCCGGAAGAGGTTGTTCGACAGGGGATTGTCCAGGTGATGGAGGGCCGGCCGCTGTTTGAACATCTGACGGTGGAGGAAAACTTGATCGTTGGTGCCTACGCTCGAAAAGACAAAGAAGGAATCCGTCAGGATTTGGCCAAGGGGTATGAATACTTTCCCAGGCTTGCTGAGATGCGACGGCGAATCAGTGGTTATCTATCCGGTGGCGAACGCCAGATGCTGGTCATGGGCAGGGCATTGATGGCTCGCCCTAAGATCATGCTTCTTGATGAGCCCTCCATGGGACTCAGTCCCATCCTGGTCAAAGAGATTTTTCGGATTATTAAGTTGATCAATGAGCAGGAAGGAGTCTCGATGCTGTTGGTGGAGCAAAACGCCCGCATTGGTCTGGGTCTTTCAACTCACGGATATGTCATGGAAAATGGCAGGATTGTGATGGATGGACCCTCTGAGAAACTCCAGGAGAATGAAGATATCAAGGAGTTTTATCTCGGGTTAAGCGATAAGGGAAAACGAAAAAGCTATCGGGATGTGAAACACTACAGACGCCGAAAACGCTGGTTGGCATAAGGAAAAAAGTTGAAGAGAGAGGTGGGTCCTGAATTTTGGTTAATGACTTCAGATTTTAATCTCAAGCATCGCATCTACTATTTATTCAATCTCGTTAGCTGAAGATTTCACACGAAGGCGCGGAGTACGCGGAGCTGAATGAGTGGCACTGAGAGGCTGTTGCGAAGCAAGTCCTAGATTATCTGGAAACGGATCCCCAATTGGAACAGGTTTACAACGGCTATGGATTTAGAAGATTAAGTTATCGCTATTGACGATTTATTACCCATAAAAGGAGAAAAAATGTCAGACAAAACGGTTCTTTATAAAGCCGATGGAAGAATCGCCATCATCACCCTGAACCGCCCGGAAAAATTTAATTGTATCCGACCTCCCATGACAGATGAACTTGAAGAAGCCCTTAAAAGAGCGAACGCTGACAAAGAGGTGAGAGTGATTATTCTGCAAGGGGCGGGTAAAGCATTTTGCGCCGGGTTTGATTTTTCTGAAGATCTTGATCATTTTAAAGATTGGGGGATGAATCTCTCAGGCGAAGATTGGGATCCTGGAGTTGACATGATGGGAGTCACCAATCCTTTCACAGGGCCTGTTCCCAAATTCATGGGAATCTGGAGGGGTCCCAAGCCGGTGATTGCCAAAATCCATGGTTGGTGTGTCGGAGGGGGGTCGGACATGGCCCTGCTTTCGGATATTGTGATCGCTTCTGAAGACGCCCGGATTGGAACACCATACTCCAGAGTCTGGGGTTGTTATCTCACCGGAATGTGGATCTACCGCCTGGGACTTACCAAAGTGAAGGAATTGGCCTTGACGGGTGATTGTCTGTCAGGAAAACAAGCTCATGAAATTGGATTGATCAATCGGGCAGTCCCGGTTGAAAAACTCAATGAAGAGGTTCTTTTCTGGGCCAATAAAATGGCCCAATGCCCGACCACCCAATTAGCCGCCATGAAACTGATTGTGAATCAAGCATTTGATAATATGGGACTTCAATCGACGCAAACACTGGGTATGATTATCGATGGGGGGATGAGGAACACGAAAGAGGGTTTGGAATTTGTGGAACTCGCGAAATCCAAAGGGGTTGGCGCCGCTATCCAAAAACGTGACGGTCCTTTTAACGATTATTCAATGGGACCCAAGGAAGATCAGCCTTTTGGAGTGCCGGAACTGTTGTAGTTTTTAAGATTGAACCGCAGTTGGACAAACCGAACCCTTGTTTCTAAATCTGCCTCGCGGGGGAATGATTATGCTGCTTGAAGCTAAGAAAATCCTGATAACCGGTGCCGCTCGAGGCATTGGACGAACGATGGCTTTGGTAATGGCCGATGAAGGAGCCGATATTGGATTGGTCGATCGACTACCGGAAGTTGAGGAAACAGCTGAGGCAATTCGGAGAAAAGGACGTCAGGCAGAAGCACAGGTTTTAGATATCTCGAACCATAACCAGGTCAAAAAGGGCGTTCACAGGATTCAGGAAAAGATCGGAGGAATTGAAGTGCTGGTCAATAACGCTGGCATCGTAAATAATATCGCACCTCTCAACAAGATGACCCATGAAGCCTGGAACCGAGAAATCTCTGTAAATCTCACCGGCGCTTTCAACATGATCAAAGCGGTTATCGAGCCGATGATTGAATTAAAATGGGGAAGAATCATCAATATTTCTTCATTGGGCGCCAGCGGCGGACTTCATAATCAGTGTGGTTATGCTGCCAGTAAAGCAGGACTTCTCGGACTGACCAAAACAGTGGCCCTTGAACAAGCCAGAAACGGAATCACCTGTAACGCGATACTTCCGGGTTTAATTGGCACTGAACTGGTACATATGATGCCAAAAGAGATATTGAACAACGCTCTTCCCAATATTCCAAGTCGCCGTCTGGGGCTAATGGAGGAGGTAGCATATCTAGTTTGTTTTCTGGGTTCCGACAAAGCTGCTTATATCAATGGTGAAGAAATCCATATTGATGGTGGCATGCGGCTTAATGTGAGTTCTCTGGGAAGTCGAAAGGAAGTCAAGGAACAAATCAAACAATAGACATAAAAAAGAAGGTGGAAAATCGAATATGGCAGAAACGTCCCGCTCAGGAATACCTTTAAAATCAGTTTATACACATCAAGACAGGGAAAAAACCGGTTACGATGCAGATCTAAGTGCACCCGGCGAGTTTCCATTTACCAGGGGCAGGCAGGCCAGTACACGAGGAATTTGGATACAGAGAGAGCTGTCGGGTGAAGGTACAGCAACCCGCTCGAATGAACAGTTCAAATATTTGATCCAAAAAGGTCAGACCGGGCTGGACGTTATCGGTGATAGTCCAACCATGGCATGTCTGGATCCGGATCATCCCCTTGCCGCCGCCACAGTTGGGACTCAGGGGGTTTCACTCTGCTGCCTGCAGGATTACCGCGCCCTGCTGCAAGATATTCCTCTGGATTCACTCTCCATATCCACTTCTGTGCCCGCGTTTCTGGCGCTGCCGGGCCTCTATCTGGTTGCCCGGGAGTTTGGATTTTCACTAGACCGTTTAAGAGGATCAATCCTGCAGCCACCCTTTTATGCTGAAGATTGTGGTTATGCCAATCACATCCCACTTAATCTAAGGCTGAAATTGTCTTGTGATTCTATTGAATTTTGCGTCAAAGAGATGCCGAAGTTTCATTCGTTTATTGAGGATACTTACTTCTTTTCCGAATCCGGTTTGACGGCAGTAGAGGAGATGGCACTTGGATTCATCGAAATTCGATATATTGTGCGTGCCCTATTAAACCGCGGTGTGGATATTGATCAATTTGCTCCCCGGATTGCCATCCTGGTCAATTGCAGTATGGATTTTTTTGAGGAGATCGCGAAAATCAGGGCGACCCGAAGGTTGTTTGCGAAAATGATGAGAGATGAATTTGGGGCTAAAGATCCGCGATCCCTGGCCGTTGTGATTTCATCCCACACCTCCGGCCTTTCCCTGACGGCCCAGCAACCTACCAACAATATTATCCGGGGAACCCTTCAATCCTTAGCCCTGGTACTGGGTGGGGTTCAAGCCCTGGAGATTTCAGCCTTTGACGAGGGGTATCGAACACCCAGCCCGGAGTCTCACCTGGTTGGTTTGCGAACTCAGCAGATAATTGATCTGGAGACCAATATCCCCAAGGTACAGGACCCTTTGGGTGGTTCCTACTATGTTGAATCGTTAACGGATGAAATAGAGAAGCAAATCGTCAGCCTGATCAAAGAAATCGAAGCCAGGGGAGATCCAGTTGTGTTGTCTGAAAACGGCTGGTTTAAACGGTTTTTTGACGATGCCATGGAGAGATACGGCAGACAACTCCATCAGGGCGAACTCCCCAAAGTCGGGATGAATGTCCATCGCATACCGGAAGAAGAGGATACGCTGCTGAGGGAGATTGCCGAGGAGAAAATCGAACCTGCCAGTGAATTGATTGACATCGTCAAAGCGCATAAGGCCGGCAGAAACCAGGCAAAAATTAAGGATGTTCTGACCAACCTCTATCAAAAAGCAGCAGATGGTAAGGAGAATCTTATCTATCCAATTATTGAGGCGACCAAAGCGGGTGCTACTGCTGGAGAAATCAGTGGAATGCTCCGTCAGGCTGGTGGTTATCCTTATGACCCCCATGACTTGGTAGAACCACCCATTTAAAAAAAGGGCTGCAATGAAAAGAAATAGAATACTAATCGGAGTTCTGGGCCTGGATCAACATGAGGTAGGTGCTATCGGTATTGCGCGGTTGCTGAGAGATGCCGGTATGGAGGTCATATACACGGGAAAGTTCAACCTGCCGGCGAATATTGTTCAGACAAGTATTCAGGAAGATGTCGATCTGATCGGATTAAGCTGTCACTCCTGGGAATACCTTCACTACATCCCTGAACTGATGAAGATGCTAAAGGAAAACCACTTGGAAATACCCGTGGTTATAGGTGGTTCCGTCATAACCCGCAAAGACGAGCAAAAGGTTGTCAGTCAGGGTGTGGCGGCCGCTTTTGGTCCGAACACCACGGATGGGGAGATTATTCGTCGCATCAATTCGATCATCAGTGGAGGCCCGGGGGAGAAATGACTGATGCTGCCCACTGGCATTACAGTATCAGAAAAAGGACCAGAAAGGGTTTATGAAAAATGGACCGGATACAGAGCAGTTGCTGAAATGGATTGAAGCGCGGGATATCAGAGGGCTGGCCAGGGCAATCTCGATTGTGGAGAATGATGAACCGGCGGTTGTCGATCTGCTGAACTATGCTTTTGCGAATGTAAAAAAATCGCTGACGGTTGGATTCACCGGAACACCGGGTTCAGGAAAAAGTACCCTGATTGATTCTCTGGTGAAAGACTACCGCAATGAAAAAAGACGAGTCGGGATCATTGCTGTTGACCCGTCATCGCCCTTTTCCGGTGGATCGATTCTAGGGGACCGTATTCGCATGAACAGACACAGCCTGGACCCGGGTGTTTTCATCAGAAGTCTGGCCAATCGCGGATCACTGGGTGGGTTGTCGGAAGCAACAAAACGGGTCCTGTACCTCTATAAGGCTTTCGGTTTCGATGTCATTATCGTCGAAACCGTCGGAGTCGGGCAGGATGAAATCGATATTGTGAAATACGCAGATGTTACGGCAGTTGTCCTGGCACCGGATCAAGGTGATAATATCCAGATGTCCAAGGCAGGTATTATGGAAGTCGCCGATCTGTTTATTGTTAATAAATCCGACAAAATCGAGGCCGAAACTACAAAAAGAGCACTGGAATCTTCGCTCAATCTTCTTCCCGAAATCCGCAGACCACCTGTTATCAGCACTATTGCCATCAAGAATCAAGGAATAGATGAAACACTGCGCATGATAGATAAAGTGTCCCACTGTTCTGAAAGCAATAGCCTGGAAAAGTACCGCAGCAGAATCAAGGAGGAAATACGGTCTTCGATAGTACACAGCATCGTTCAGGATATTGAACCCTTCGTGGAAGAAATGAGCGAAAAAGTGCTAAAGGGAAGTTTGACACCGATGGATGTGGTTTCAACATACCGCGCTCTGTTTACTCGTCAGATTAAAGAAATAAAATCACACTAACCACCATAATTCTTCGAGCGCAACAAAGGATCAGAATTCACGGGACATGAACACCGTTTCGTGTTCCTTGAATTCGGGATTCTCATATTAAATCCTGTAGGGTAATAATATTATTTTGGCCCTAATCCCGCATGGTAAAAAAAGTAAAATCGCCGTTAAAGATTCATTGAAAGGGATTAGTCGAGTTCCAGCTTTTCCTGTGTTCAAAGAATGTGAGAAAAACCACCGGGTTTTTGGTTACATAATGTGGGCTTTAACAGTTGTATCAAATTTCTAGACAACACCAAGATTTATTTCAAAACTCAGAAAAAAGGGCATTTGTCACAGTCAACGACCTTTTAAAGACCGTTGAGGGATACCACACCGATTTGGTTGAATCCTTATTAAAGACTACTGGTACCAAGTTTGAGGCAAAGAATAAATACAGAATAAAGAATAACTATAGGTTAGAGAAGAGAAAAATCAAGTGTGGCTAGGGATAAAAGGGAAAAAAAACAAAAGATACCTAAGTAAAAATTCAACAAAAACCTTGAAGAACAAATGTGAGTCACCAAATACCTTAGTAAAAAAAGAATAAATTCAACAAAAACCTTAGTAAAAATATGATTGGCTCAACAAATACCTTAGTATTCGGAAAAAAGATTCAATAAATACCTTAGTAAAAAACGGGAAAGATGCTCAGAAGAAAAGAGAAAAAATTGAGCATTCAACAGATACCTTAGTAAATATTCAACAGATACCTTAGCAATAAAAAATGGACCCCGCATAGCAGATTCAACAAATACCTTAGTAAATATTCAAGACAAACAAAGAATAGTATGATCAGCGGGATAATTTTCAGCCATATCAAGCGCAGGGCGCACGGGTGCGTGTCGGTTTTTGCAGAAAACCGCAGGACTTGAATGGTTAAGTGGCCGGTTTTTAAAAAAAAGCGGCTGATTTCAGGCCGCTGTTTTCGGCCGGCCTATTTTTTCCTTGTTTTTTTCCGATCACTTTCTCCTTCAAATACCAGAACTTCAGAATTAAAAACGAGTCGGTCAGCTATCGCAGTGGCGACAGTTGTACTGTCGAATATCCTTCCCCAGGCGGCAAACGGTTCGTTGTAATCGCCCTCGATTTTTTACCATGCCGAGCACTGATAACCTGGAAAAGAAGATTCGAGCCCTGTACGCCTAATGGAAGATACCCAAGCTCATCGATTACAAGAAGGTCCGGAGATTGATAGGTATGGAGTTTTTTTAGCAGGGATTTATCCGCATCGGCAGTGATCAGTTGGTTGATCATATGCATGGCCGTGGTAAACAGGACCTTTACTTGAGCCTGAAACGAATGAATGGATATCGAAAAAATAAAAGGCAAAAAAAACGAATCAATATGAAGAAAAAAGAAAGAATCTACCGGAAGCAAATAAGAAGCAAGAAAAAAATGACCTATCTATACCCGCTGCAGGTGTCTGGAATTACGCCGCTGATATTGGATGGAAGTAAAAGCGCTGATCATAAATAGTATAGTTCAAACGTTATCTCAGTAAAAATTTTTGGGGAAAGCCCTACAAGATAAAACAAATAAAAACAAATATCTTGGTAGTAGAAGGTAGCGAGGAAAGAATTAAAAAACATAAATCAACAAAAACCTTGGTAAAGTCATTTTATCTAAATGTATAAGTTTTTGATTTATATATTCTAATAATTCTGAATACCCGGTTTTATGCTTAATATCCTTAACAAGTTTGTTTGCAATCTTCTGTTCTTTGGAAAAAGAGTCAGTTGGAAAAAGATTAAAGACAGCATCTATTGTATATTTTCTTTTGGCACTTGCATATTTCCGTTCGGTAAAAGTTCTTTCACCGTCGAGTACTTTTGCTTTTACAAGTTCCTGTATTGAGTCTTCGACTCTTTCTATGTCATGATTTATTGTTGAGTATGGTTTCACTCCTGAATTTTTTATAATATTACTAAGAGCGATATGAAATGGACGATCAAGGTAGTGATTCGCCCAAGTGAAATTCTGTGTAAGTTTGATATGCAGCCATCTTGTAAGAAAAAAGCTTAGGATCATGTGGCGATCATAGTTAAGCTGCCTAAAAGACTTATCAACAATAGCTTTTGTTACAGTTGGATGAAGAGTAACACAAAATAGATCTTTTTTTCCTTTGTAGTCGATTGGGGCATCAGCTGGTGAAATATATCGACGATCTGAAAAAATGGAAGCTTTACAGGAACGCTTTTTTCCAAACTCGTCAATCCACTCAAGGTCTGTCAAAGAAGATGACAAAATTTCTATCGATTCAAAGATTTCCGCATAAGAGCGAGTAATTTTTTTTGATTTGAATTCCTCATAAATCTGATAAAGAGAAAATGCAACGGAAACATGACCACCAGACAAGAAAGATTGACCTTCAGTTGCCAGCTTAATAATAAAACGAACAATAAGTTCATCTGTTTGATTAGGAAAACGCGTAATGATTTGCTGTTGACCTTTATTTTTTCCTCTCTTTGCTTCTTTAAGAAAAGATCCAATGAAAATTTTTGCAGTATAATTGATATGAGTATCTGATGCTTTATCGTCTATATCAAAATTTTTTATAAGATACCCCGGATGATTCTTGGGCTGTGTTGTTTCATAGAATGGGATACTATCAAAAAGATTGACGGTATTTGAATATCCTTTATTGATTGCCTTTTGAAAAATTGTAAGTTGCTCGTCATTACTTAATCTTTCAGGAAAAGATGTATTATCTTTTTTTTCAACCATTTCATCGCTTTTAGGAAATCGAGAGATTAATTGTTGGTTTCAGATATTGAAATATTTTTTCTTAATCCAATTCGAAAGATTTTAATTTACTTGTTTTACGGTTAAAATAGTCTGCTTTTGAAAAATATTAGTGGAGACTGATTCCCATTCGTAAGGAGGTCTAAATAATACAAAAGTCCAATATTTTCACTGGGAATATCGTTTCTGTAAATCAATAAATCCATCCAAGATTCAAACTAAACCATTTCCCTGTCTATCTTTTTGAAGCATCATATATATTTCTTTTATTGTTTCTTTTTTTCTTTTTTGGGCGGTTGCTTTTTGTTCCGAGATTTCTTTGCTTGTTGTTACAATATGGGTCAATATTGAATTTGATTCAATTTGGCGGTTGATAGTGTCGTCCAATCTTAATAGAGCATCAATCAGCTGACGACCGGTTTCTTCTGACATCCGAATTGCCTGTTGATCCATTTTGATAAGATTTGATTTTTTGTTTATCATCGCTTCGCCTGACAGTCCCAGCTTAATTGCAATTTCCACCGTTTTTGGCAATTTTCGCTTAATACTTTGCTTTTTTGCAGAAATCCTATAAGCTCTTTTTTGCAGAAATCCTATAAGCTCTTTTCAAATTATGCTCAACTAAGTTATACTTGCATCTCAAAGTAAAGTTTCAACTTAATTGATATTTTTTATCCGTTCTTGCAATAATGCTCTTACTGATTTTATTACCCTTTTAGAATTTGGTTTTACGCTAAATACTCTGGAATAATAGCAGGATAGCTGGCATGCACTACAACCATTTTTTTACTTATATAAACCTGATATAATTGTATTTTAAAAATTTAAGACAAATTTTATCCCCATATATATATCAACTTTATTGATATATATATGGGGATAAATGATTTATTATGTCAATAAAAAATATCAATTTAGTTGATAACAATATTTTAGCTCAGTCTGAGAGACTGAGAATTTTACTTAACAATGAAGATTTAATGCAAAAGGAACTTGCAGAAATGATAGGCCTTTCATGGCAATATATGTCTGCCTTGATCAATGGAAAGAAAAAGCTATCCTTCAAAATGGCAAAAAGTATCGAAAATGCCACTGGGTATAGGGCTACATGGTTACTGAAAGGTGAAGGTACCCCGAAAATTACAGAAGACCAAAACGAAGAAATTAAGAATTTAAGAAATTCCTTTAGTCCGCTTGCAAATGAATTAAAAAAACAGAAAGAAGAGGTTATTAATGAGATTTGCCAGCTTTTATTGGAAGACAACTATATTCAAGAAAAACTTGCTAATTTTGCAGATGAAAAACTATTGAAGTATGCTGTTGAATCGTTAAAAGTCGGACATGAACAACTTCAAATTGAAATGGAGAACCTCGAAGAGGCTATTTTTCATGCAGCACAAGAAGAGTTAGAACTAAGGTCACAAAAACTTGATATTGACCTGAATAGCCCACATGGTCGTATGTGGTGCTCACTATCAAGCAATTTAAAAAGACTTGAAAAAGAAAAGGAAAGCCTAGAAAATACTAAAAACAGAGAGGTCAAAAAAATCATTTTGGAAATAAAAAAACATAAGCGGGAAATTAAAAAACTTGATAAAGAAATACATAAGTAAAAGAACCGGTTAGCGCCGAGCTAAGGCAACAAAGAGAACCCTACAGCGAATAAAAAGAATTCTTTATATCCCTCATTAACTCAAAAGAACAAGATCTTGACTTTTCCTATGCCAAGAATACGAAAAAAAATCACTAAAGACTGTAAACGCAAAGTATGGATCGGCCACTTCCATGAATTAACTACTGGATCTATAAGATCTAACTCTATTAGACGGGATATATGCAGCTTTGATGAGGCAGCATTTAAAACAACCTCCAGGGGAAAGAAGAAGCGAACTGATTTTGAAATAGCATCTTTTCTTACTGAATTACGGGAAAATAAACTGAAGGAACTGCAAGCTGAAAAACAAGGCGTAGAAAAGTCGAAGAACCGGTCAGTCTTTATCTATTGGCTGTTCGAAATGTACGTTGAAAACCTGACAGCCAAAATTGAATCAGGTCAGAGAGCACAAAATACCCTTGATAAATACAACTATGCAATTCGCTATTACAAAGACTCACTAGGTGATCATCCAATAGAACGTCGGTATTTCAATGATGAGAAAATATCTCGATTTATTTCTTATATGAAGAAATCCGGCTGCAATGATCGGTCTGTTTGGAACTATTGTATCTCAATCAAATCAATTCTCAATTGGGGCTATGATCAATTCGATGAAAACGACAACCGATATGTTACTGATTTAATCAAATTCCCGCTTCCAACAAAACCAAAGTCAAAAATGGTGCTGTACACGACTGAAGAAGTGTTGGCGCTGGAAAATGAGATACTGAAAGAATACCGGGAAGGATACGCGAAACTTCAGAAATTAAAAAAACAGGGGAGCCTGTTATCCAGGCATAAAAGAGAGCTACTCGGGGTTCTTTTAGTATATAAGGCCTTCTTCTTGATAAAAAATACTGCCATGCGGGAAGGTGAAACACTGTTCTTGCCGTACGAGCATATCAACCTGGATCGAGGAGAAATTGAAATTAAAGGTGTAGATTATGTTTCAAGATCCAGGCTGAATGGTACGGTTGCTCTGAAAGGGGGACATTGGGAGCCGAAAGGCAACAAAGTCTATCGGACTGTTGATATCAGTGAAAACAAACAGCTTCTTGATTTTCTGCGATGGGATATAGAGAACAAATCACCGAAAGAGAAGTTTTACATGGGGAACGGCCAGGGCGTCTTGTTCTTTGCTAATACACCGATGTTCACCAGGGCTATGAGGAAGTACGTTTACAGAGTTCCGAATATCGGTAAAGTAAAGCCGTTTCACTCGCTACGGGGTTGGGCGATCACTTATCTGCTTGCCCAGGGATTCCCGATTGCTCAGGTTCAGGATATGGTTGGACATGAGGATACAAAGACAACTATTGGTTACTGGAACCTGATGAAAAACGCATCTGGAGAGCTTGTTGGAAAGCTTGGCGTTGTTGAAGGAACATCTTTGGAGAAACCAGAGATTTTTAAACCATAAGACTTCTTAAAGAAATGTTTGAGTTCGTTTTTTTTAAATGTGTCGAATCGCTTCATGGGATATGCTATCAATGTAATTGAGCTCAACGACTCGATCAGCAAGGAGCCTTAGAGACTACCTGGCAAATCCTTCAGGGGGTTCTCTGCAACTTAAGGCAACCAGTTGAGTCTCAAAGTCGCCATCTTATAAAGAAACTTGATACCATTAAATAGAAGTGTCGGTGTCTAAGTATTTAAATTCAGAGGGAAGGGCTAACTTCTCAAAAGTAATCTTACCCAAAAAATCTTTCACGTTCTAACCCGCTTCATACTTCAATTTTATTTATGCCCAATAAGACATAATTGTTGCGATTTATGCCATATTATATAATTTGGTTGACTAGGAAGTATATGCTTAATAAGATATAACTGTTCGTAAAAATATATAATAAGGTCTCAACTTTCGAGTTTGGATAAACGGCCATAACGGTTTATCTGCAAAGGATACAGGTCAAAACACAAGGGAAAGTAGCCGCTTTGACAGCTATAATTCACCTTTTTTTTCGGAATAGTCCA
>Ga0180009_10006345_pt1 | contig 12416 bp, 8 predicted proteins | sample OS_PC_MetaG_FD_123537 | JGI IMG/M metagenome (GOLD analysis project Ga0180009, IMG submission 123537) | Groundwater microbial communities from the Aspo Hard Rock Laboratory (HRL) deep subsurface site, Sweden - OS_PC_MetaG | ecosystem: Environmental > Aquatic > Deep subsurface > Groundwater...
CCTTTTCCGCTCTGCTGACCACCACCTTCGAGTCCATGAAAGCCATCGTGGACTGGATGGCCGCGAACGGCTGGCGGGAGCGGGTCAAGGTCATCGTGGGCGGCGGCGTGATTACGGAGACGGTCAAGACGTATATCGGGGCGGACGGATGGACCCGGGACGCCCTGGACGGTCTGAACCAGTGCCGGAGTCTGGTGGGGCGTTGAGTTTCGTCTGAGTTTCGACACACAGGGAGGGATAGAGGACATGCCCAAGGAAACCATGTCGGCCATGGAGCGAATGGAGGCCGCGGTCAGGCTGGAGCCGCTGGACCGAATTCCCGGCGCACCGTTGATGGATGTATATTTTCCGGCCCGTTACAAGGGATTCTCGATCGCCGAAGGCATCCGGGACTGGAAAAAGGGGTTTTACTCGATCCTGGAAATATTCGACGAGGTAGGCGGCTGGGACGGCATGATCCTGCCCGGTTACAGCCTGGCCACCACGCCCCATGTCCACTCGGGCATCTCGCTGGGCAAGAACCTGGTCCCCGGTCTGGACCTGGACCGAAACGACCTGCTTCAGTTCGATGAAAAGGAGGCCCTGAAGCGGGAGGACTACGACGACATAATCGATCTGGGCTGGCACGGCTTCCGTCTCAAGCACAAGGACCGTTTCAATCCGACCGAGGATGAGCAGATTCTGGCCTGGACCCGCCGCCAGATGGAAAAATACCGGCTCGAACTTCAGACCTGGCGGGATCGGGGCGTGCGGAGCCTGTGCGGGGCGATTGTCCTTTCTCCCCTGATGATCCTGAGCACGACCCGGACCCTGATGGAAATCACCAAGGACATATACCGCATTCCGGACAAGGTCGAGGCGGTCATGGAAGCCATGCTGGACGACCTGATTTCGGACACCATCGAAGCGGTCCGCTTGAGCGGCGAGCCCGGGGTCATGCTGATCATGGAACGCGGCGGCTGCTTTTACTACCCGCTCAAGATCTACGAACGGTTCGAATATCCGCAGATGAAGCGGATGGTCGAAGCCTTTGCGGCCGAGGGCATCATCACCGTGATGCACCTGGACCAGGATTACACGGAAAACGTGCCCTATTTCAAAGACCTTCCCGAAAAAATGGTCGTGGCCGAACTGGACGGAACCACGGACATCTTCAAGGCCAAGGAAATATTGAAGGGCCATATGTGCATTGCCGGCGACGTTCCGGCGGCCCTGCTTTCGGTGGGCCGCCCCGATGAGGTCGAAGCCTACTGCCGCAAGCTCATCGACGTCGTCGGCCAGGACGGCGGTTTCATCCTGAGCACGGGCTGCACCTGTCCGGTGGAATGCAAGATGGACAACTTCAAGGCCATGATCGAAACGGTCCGGAACTACTATCCCCATTGAGTCCGGCCGGTGGGGAAGACCTCGATACCTGAGATTCGACCCGTTCCCGAGCTTCTGGGCTGGGGACCCAATCTTGGAGGCTCCAGCTTCCATCTTTTCCGTCACGGCGTTGCATCTCGCATGGCCGTTCCGTACGGAATAAGATATTGAAGCAGCGCTTCACGGCCGGAAGGCGTTCTCAAGCGCCCGCCTGGGAACGAATGAAAATCGCGGCGTCCCTTTTCGCCATTGCTGCCACGCGCCCGCCTTCGGCGGGATGAAACATAGTAGGGATTTGGCAACTTCCTTCCCCACCCCATCCCTCTCCCTCAGGGAGAGGGAGTGTTTGTGGCGGAAATTGCCAGTAAGACGAACCTAATAGGGCCCCCTCTCCCCCCGGGAGAGGGTCGGGGCGAGGGTCTTCCATCGTCCCCGACTGCCACCCGCAGGACCCCATTTTCATCCTTCGATTATGCCCGGCTCGCCGGGAATGGAAGTTCTGATGCAGAAGAACGAGAACCAAGCGGGCATCTTTTTACTGTCCGGTTTTCTGGGGGCCGGAAAGACCACGCTCCTCAAGCATATCCTGTCCTGGGACCTGGACATGTCCCGGACCGTGGTCATCGTCAATGAGTTCGGGGAAATCGGGGTGGACGGGATGCTGATCGGGGGGGAACCCTTCGAGGTCATCCAACTGACCACGGGCTGCATCTGCTGCACCCTGGGTCTGGACCTGCGTCTGATGCTCGAACGCATGTTCGACCGCTTCCAGCCCCGGCATATTTTGATCGAGGCATCCGGCGTGGCCGACCCCCTTCCGCTCACGGAAATCCTCCAGTCCGAAACGATTCGGGACCATATCCGGTTCACCCGGGTCGTCACCGTCCTGGACGCGGACTGCTGGCGCCTGCGGGAGATCATGGGCCGCCTGTTCGAGCGCCAGCTGACCACCGCCGACCTGCTCCTGCTCAACAAGATCGACCTGCTGGACGCGGACCAGGTCAAGACCATTCTCCAGGAGGTGCGGGCCGCCCTGCCGGAAACATCGGTCGTGCCCACGACGCACTGCCGGATCGAAAGAGACGTGTTCTGGAGCCTGGCCGGTGAACCGGACCCGCCCCTTTCGGACCGGACGCTTTTTCATATTCCGCATGCGGCGCCCGAGGCCGGCCGCGCGCCGGAACACCTTCATACGGCCGACGAACTGGGCTTTCGGTCTTTTTCTTTTACAGGCGACGGGCCGCTCGACGAAACCCGCTTCCAGCGATTCCTGGGTCAACTCCCCCTGGAAGTCTTTCGGGTCAAAGGCCTGGTCCGCTTTCCGGAGCGGACGGCCCTGCTCAACTTCGTGGGCGGACGCAGCGTCTGGACCGACTGGGACCGCCTGGAACCGACCCGGCTGGTCTTTGTCGGCTGGCGTTGCGACCCGGACCGGGTGTTGGATGAGCTGGCGGCCTGCCGGCTCTGAATTGGGGCTTCCCTGTCTAGTCCGCTCCGGCCAGGTAGTCCTCCTTGAGCTTGGCTTTCATGATCTTGCCCACCGGGGTCATGGGCAGTTGGTCCCGGAAAACGAACTGTCTGGGCACTTTGTAATCGGCCAGTTTTTCCCGGCACCAGGCGGTCAGTTCCGCGGCGGTGGGGTCGGTCCCCGGCCGGGAAACGATATAGTACCGTCCCACCTCGCCCAGGACCGGGTCGGGGACCCCGATGCCGGCGGCCATGAGGACTTTGGGGTGCTTGGTCAGCAGGTTTTCGACTTCGGCCGGATAGACGTTGAAACCGCCTTGCAGATACATTTCCTTGAGCCGGCCCATCAGGGTGACGTAGCCGTCCGGGTCCATGTAGGCCAGGTCACCGGTATGGAGCCACCCGTCCCGGAAGGCCTCCCGCGTCTCCGTTTCCATTCTGAAGTATCCGGGCACCACGGCGTCGCCCTTGATGCACAGCTCGCCGGTCTGGCCCGCCGGCAGGTCGGACCCGTCCTCAAGGCTGACGACCTTGGCCTCGAAATCTCCGACGGTCTTGCCGATGCAGCGCACCGTGTGGTCGAAGTCGCTGTCCCAGGGGCTCATGATCACGCCGCCGGACGTTTCGCTCAGTCCGTAAAAATTCATGACTGCGGCCTGGGGGAAGGCATCGAGAAGCTGGGTCAGGAGTTGGGGTTCCGAGTTCGAGCCTCCGGTCAGGACGACGCGGATTCTGTCCCGGGTGGTCCAGGTGGCGAACCCGGGGCTGAGCATCAGGAGCACGTGCATGGTCGGCACGCCCGGATAGATGGTGGGTTGGTATTTTTTGTATATGTCGATCATGGCCTCGACGTCGAAAAAAGGCACCAGGACCACCGCGGTCTTGGCCAGCAGCGCGGCCGCGATGCCGCAGGTGATGCCGGAGACGTGGTTGAAGGGAAGCGCGATGGGCACTAGATCGTCTTCGTTCAACTTGAGGTGCCAGGCTTCGGCCCGGGCTGAAGCGGCCTGGCTTTTGTGGCTCAGGGCCGCGCCCTTGGGCTGGCCCGTCGTGCCCGAGGTATATATGATCATGATGGGATCGTCCGGCTCGACCCTGGCTTTGGCCGCGGCCAGGGCGGCCGGGTCGGGTTCGGTCTGGAGGAGGGACTCGAAGGAAAGACCGCCTTCAAATCCGTTTCCGCCGATGAAGACGTACTCGGTGACCGAGGGGATTTTATCGCGAAAATCCCTGAAAAACTGGACGTAATCCATGTCGCCCAGAGCGGGCAGGGTCACCACGGCCCGGGTCTGGCTATGGTTGATGATATAGTCGAGTTCCACGTCCCGATAACGAACGCTGAGCCCGACCACGATGGCCCCGATCTTGGCCGCCCCGAAATACGTATAAAGCCATTCCGGTTGATTCAGGCCGATGATGCCGATGCGGTCGCCTTTTTCAAAACCCAGTTTCAGCAGGCCGGCCGCAATCCGGTCCGCCCGCTCGTTGACCTCCCTGAAGGTGATGTCCCGGCCCTGGTAAACGTAGGCCCTCCGGTCCGGCAGTTCCCGGGCTGCTTCTTCCAATGCTTCCCACATCAATGTCGCCTTTGAAATCTCCGTCACTGCATACCTCCTTGGCGGCCGGCACCCCGGCCCTGACGCGCTTTTAAACCATTCCCTCGAGTCGCTCCACAATAGGCGAAGCATCCCGGACCAAACGCTCGATCAGTTCGGCGCAGGTCGGAACGTCGCGGATCAGGCCCGAGGCCTGGCTGGCGGTGATGGTGTTCTCCTGGACCTTGCCCTCGACGAATGCGGCCACCGTCCGGTAGCTGTCCGACTTGGCCTCCCCGTCCCGTCCGGCGGCCAGAGCTTCGTAAGCGGGAACCCCTCCGGCCGAGTCGGCCATGATCCTTTTCAAGAAATCCGTGTAGATCAGCCTGACCGAACCCCGACGCTCCTCGACAAAGCCCCGGTCGACCGCTTCGTCGTTCCGGGCGGGAACCGAGCTGCCGTGCCGGAGGGCGATGGTGCTGGTGTCCGTGGCCTCGAGCAGGGCCTGTTTGACGTTGTCATGGGCCGGACATTCCCGGGTGGCCATGAAACGCGTGCCCATGTACACCCCTTCCGCGCCCAGGGCCAAGGCGGCCATCATGCCCCGGGCATCCACGATTCCGCCGCCGGCAACCACGGGCAGTTCGATCGCGTCCACGGCCTGGGGCACCAGACAAAGCGTGGTCAACTGATCGAAACCGGAATGCCCTCCGCCTTCCGTTCCCGATACGATAACCGCGTCCACCCCGGCTTCCTCGGATTTCACGGCATGCCGAACCGTGGAACAGACCTGGATGATCCGGATGCCCGACTCCTTGAGCCTCCGGGTATAGACCAGGGGGCTGCCCTGAGAGACGACGGCAACCGGGGCGCCTTCCTCGATCCCCACCTCGATGCAGCGATCGCTGTATTCCCGGTCCCAACCCGGGACCCCGACCACGTAGTTCACGGCAAAGGGCTTGTCGGTCAGGCTCTTGCATTTTCTGATCTGCTCTCGCAGACGCTCCCCGGTTTCATGCACGTCGGAGGTCACGGTCTTGAACCCGGCGTTGGGGCCGATCGTCCCCAGGCCGCCGGCCTCGGAAACCGCGGCCGCCAGGACCGCGTCGGTGATCCAGGCCATGGAGGCCTGTATTACGGGATACTCGATGTTAAGCAGTTCGGTCAGTCTCGTTTTCATCACCCTTTCGCTCCTCTCGCGTTGGAAATATCCGCTCCGTTACCGCTTTGATCGGAACGGGCCGCTCCGGCGGGGACCCGGCCTCCCGGCGGACGGTCGAGTCGGACCCCGCCCCGGAATCCGGACGAGTCCTTTCACGCGCCGGCCGGAGGCGGCCGAAAATGATCCTTGATGATGTATCCGCTGGAACACAGGCATTTTCCGATATTTCTCCCAGGGCGTCAACGCTTTATTGACCCGGGCCCGTCCGGCCCCCCAAACCGGCCGGCCCGGGCCGACGAAATTGAATATGAATTTGTCAAAAGGGGGCGTTTATGGTAGTAAGAAAACTCTCTGGCATTGTGTTATTCGAACAGAGATGAATCCAAAGGCCGCGGGGCAGGAGTTGAGCACTTCATGAACACCTTTCAGGACAAGCTGAAGGTCCGTACCGCTATCCGTCGCCGGACAAACCGGCCGGAGCCATTACGGGGAAACAGGTTGGCCGGCGATCCGACCGATCGGCAACGGCGCCGTTCGACCCCCTCACTGCTCGTTTTCGGGCTGCTCCTGGTCTGGGCCCTGTGCCTCCTGCTCGCCCCCGGCCCTCTTTCGGCCCAGGACGACGATCGATTCTGGATGCCGTACCCCAGCGGTAAGGACTTGCGGGACAACAAAATCAAGCCCGCCAGAAGCGGGAACCCGTTGGGCCAGACCACTGGAACCCAACCAGGGCAGCTCGGAACCGGGACCCCGTATCCGGATTACGGGCAAGAGGACCAGGAAACCCAACCCGGCCGGAAGCCGAAGATTTATATCGAACAATATCCCAAAAAGCCGACCTTTGCCGAAGAGGCCCTGCCCGGGAGTCCGCCCATTCCCATGGAAAAGATAGAAGACGAGGACCAAAAAAGGAAAAGAGAAGAGGTGGAAGACCGCCGCCTCAAGGAAGAATATGAGAAATGGGAACGGCAGAAGAAATGGATGCCGCCGGGCACGCCTGGAAAGACCCGGCCGGATATTCCAACCCAGGCCGAGGAAACGCCTGATCGTCGTCAGTTGGCGCCCCTGCCCGAAGAGGAGCCTTCTTCCATAGAAATGGCCTACCGCCTGCAGTACAGCGACGTCATCCTGGACCAACTCAGCTACCTCGAACGCAATCAAGCGCCCAAGGTCCCGCCCGACCAGAACATGCAAGAACCCACCGAACCCGGCAAGACCAAGCCCGACAAGGTCCCGGACGCCTTCGTCATCGAAAAATACTTCACCCAGTTCGGGTACGACCTCTTTGGAAAACGGATGTTTCAGCCGTCGGAAAAGGTGATCGTCAGCGACGATTATCCGATGGGACCGGGCGACGTGTTGAGGATCAACCTGTGGGGGGCCGGGGCGGACATCCAGTTCCACGGGGTGATCGAAGCGGACGGATCGGTGACCCTGCCCCGGCTCGGGGTCGTGCCTTTGGCCGGCGTGCGTTACGGGGACGTCGACCGGGTCATCGCCTCGGAAGCGGAAAAGCAGTTCCAGGGCGTGAATACCAGTGTGGCCATCGTCCGGCCTCGCAGCGTCGAGGTTTACGTGGTCGGCCAGGTCAAGTCCCCCGGCCTGACCATGCTTCCGGCCTTTTCCACGGTCCTGACCGCCCTGACCCGGGCCGGCGGCGTCCTGAAAACCGGTTCCTTGAGAAACATCACCATATCCCGGAACGGACGGGTTCACCGGCGTCTGGACCTGTACGACCTGATCATCCGGGGCCGGGCTGAAAACGATATTTTTCTGCAAGACAAGGATGTCATCCATGTGCCGTACATCGGACCGACCATCGCCGTGGTCGGGGCCGTACCCCGGCCGGGCATCTTTGAAACGGAGAGCAAATCGATCCGGATCGACCAGGCCCTCGAGTTCGCCGGCGGGGCCGTGGCCCAAGCCCAGGCCAAGGTCTATATCCGCCGTTTTGAGAACCAGCGGGCCCTCAACGTGCTTGACGTGGACATCGGGAGTTCTCAACTGCCCCAGATCAAGGTCCGGGAGGGCGATCTGCTGGAAGTGCGCTTCATCGGTCGGAGATTCCCATCCTCGGTCCGCCTGGCCGGTCATGTCTGGGACCGCCTCGAGTTCGCCTATCGGGACGGAATGAAACTGTCTCAGATACTCCCCGGTCCGGAACGGCTTAAACCGGATGCGATCACGGACTACTGTCTGATCAAACGCTACATTCCGGAAAAGGCCGAGTACGGCTGGGTTCGAGTCCCCCTCCCGCCCGTCTGGAACAGGCAGGCGGATTTCGACCTCAAGCCCCACGACATCGTCTTCGCCCTGGCCAAGGAGGACTATGGCATCAAGCGCTCGGTCTATCTGACGGGCGCGGTCTGGAAACCCGGGGAATACCAGTACCGGCCGGGCCTGACCCTGCGCGATTTGATTGGTCTGAGCGGCGGGATCAAGGATGGCGCGGCCCTGAAGGCGGTGGAAATCAGCCGCCAGAAGGTGGTCCAGGAACGCGTCGTCGTCGAACATTTCCGGATCGACATTTCCGACGGCCGTAACAATCCGGCCTTGGCGCCCTGGGATACGGTGGTCATACCGGCGGTCAAAGGTTCCGGAGAGGTTCGGCAGGCCCAGGTGCTCGGGATGGTGCAGTACCCGGGCATCTATACTATCAAGGATGGGGAGCGCCTTTCGGACCTGGTCGCCCGGGCGGGCGGTTTTTTACCGGACGCCTATTTGTACGGAGTGTCCTTTCATTCCAAGGTCGCCCAGCGAATTCAGCAGGAATCCATCGACCGCCTGGTTCAGGAACTCGAACTTCGCCTCAGCGGCACCGTGAATGAAATGGCCGACACGGCCGCCGAAGCCCGGGCCTATCAGGAAGCCCGCAAGGGGTTTGTGGCCCGCCTGAGAGGCATTCGGGCCGCCGGGCGGGTGGCCATCAAACTGGTGGACCTGTCCGCCTTTCGAGGTTCGAGGTTCGATTTCGAGCTCCAGGACGGGGACCAGCTTTACATCCCGACCAAACCCGGATTCGTCAGCGTTCAAGGCAGCGTCTATTCGCCGAACTCGTATCTGTACCAACCCGGACTCAAGGTCGAGGACTATCTCCAAATGGCCGGCGGTCCCACGAAAACGGCTGACGCGGACTACACCTATGTCCACAAGGCGGACGGAACGATCCTGAGCGCCAAGGGCACGGGCTTTATGTCCAGCTTTTACGGGCAGGAGTTGATGCCGGGCGACGTCATCGTCGTCCCGGAGGACCTGGAACGGGTGCCGTATTTGAAACTGGTCCGGGACATTACGGACATCGTGTTCAAGATCGCCGTGACGGCCGGCGTGGCATCGAACGCCTGGTAGCCGGCCGGAGAATTGTCATGCACCCGAGGCCCCGGGCCACTCGAGACCATGGGCCGGCGCCTCGGGACCGATCAGTCTCAGGCCGACTTCCGGCCCGGCCGCGCCTTCCGGGACCGGGTAGACCGGACGCCCCGCAAATCGTTCGACCGCCGGACTGCCTTGTCGGCACCCTCCCTGGCCGATCCGGGACTGCGCTCGACCCTATGACCGCCCGGGTCTCTTCAGGCCGCGGCGCGTGAAGCAAAGCCTTGCAGGAAGGTCATACCGTAAATTGAATGCACCGAGCGGCGTGATTCGGAAACACCTTATTGGCCCGGGGATGTCCCTGGTTTTGTGGCTGGCGCTTGCCCTGATTCTGGTTCCAGCCTCCGCCTGGTCTCAGTCCCCCGGCGAAATCAATACCCCCGCCGATCCGGGGTACACCGGGCTGTGGGACATGCCGAACGGCCGGGTCATCCCGGACTGGAATCTCCGATGGGGCATCGGATCATCCAAGCCTTATTACTATTTTTACATCACCCTCGGGCTTTTCGACCGCCTGGAGATCAACGGCCGCATGACCGGCATCTCAGGCGATACCCCCCTGGGGCCGGAATACGGCGACTACAAAGACAAGGCCATCGACGTCAAGCTGACGCTGCTCAAGGAGAAAGGCCTCCGGCCCGCCCTGGCCCTGGGCGCGACCGACATCCACGGCACCGGCCTTTTCACTTCGAGGTACTTTGCCGCCAGCAAGCGCATCGGCGCCCTGGATGTGACCCTGGGCCTGGCCCAGGGCATGCTCGGCGGGAAAAGCTCCGCGGAAAGAAATAAGATTTCCGGATATACCTCAGGCGGAGATTCGGCCGAAAAGTACCTGACCAGCGGCGACAAGGATTACGTGCTCTTCGGGGGCCTGGAGTACGCCTGGAGTCGGAAGCTGATTCTATCGGCCGAGTATTCATCGATCAAGTGGGAAAACATCCGAGGCGGTCATGAAGCCAAGAGCCCGATCACATTGGGCGTCAAGTACCGGGCCGGAGACTACTGGCTGCTCCGCGCCGCCTATGCCCGGGGGGAGGAGTTTTCCGCCGGGGTGACCTGGCAGATTCCCCTCGATGCCGAAGGCCCCCTGGGATGGCAACGGGAGCCCGCGCCGATTACGGACGAAAAAACGCTCCTGGAAGCCGATCAGGCCGACGACAACGGGCTGGCCCGGCTGCTTGTCAACGCCCTGACCCGGGATGGCTTCTCCGTGGTTCGGGTCATCGTGGCCCGGCCCGACGTATGGATCGAGTTGCAGAACAACAAATACAACTCGACGCCCCTGGCCTTCAATCGGGCCTTTCTGATCGCGGACGGCCTGCTGCCCTCGGACGTGAGACAGTTCTATCTCGCCATCAGTTACGACGGCATTTTCCAAAACGGCCTCAAGGCGTCCCGGGAACACATCCGCTCGTTCATCGACGTCCGGATCGACAAGGACCTGTTTCTGACCTTTTCCAAACAGTCCATGGATCGGAGTGCTCTGTGGAAAGACTTCCGGGAACAAGAACGGATTCCCCGAATCGAAGCCACTCCCCTTTCCGGGTGGAATCTCCGTTTGAAGCCCACGTTTAAAATGTTCCTGAACGACCCGTCCGGCTTTTTCAAATACCGCTTTTCTCTGGACCTGATCGGCAGCGGGACGCCCTGGAAAGGCGGTCTGTTCCTGGCCCGCTTATGCACGCCGTTGTATAACAACATCAGTTCGAGCAACAAGGCCCTTGAAGCAGAGCCCGCCCGCACCGACTTCGCTGACTACCTGAGCCGGAAATCCATGCACATATCATCCTACGGCTTCGACCAGATATTCGAATTGCCATCGGCCGCCCAGGCCCGTTTTGGAATCGGGGCCTTTGAAGAGACGTTTGCCGGGTTTGGCGCCGAAGTGTTCAAGATGTTCGGAGACGGACGGTTCGGCGCGGGTCTCGAGGGCGCGATCGTCTGGAAACGGGATATGGACAATGATTTCGCCCTTCATCCGACCAACCGGGAACCCTATCAGACATATCACTTGAACCTTTACGGCCAGCCCTTGCCGGGTTCGGGCCTGGAGTTGGGCCTCCGGATCGGTCGTTTCCTGGCCGGAGACCATGGCGTCCGCCTCGAGGCCTGCCGGACCTTCAAGCATTTCACGATCGGCGGGTGGTACACGGCAACCGATACGTCCGGTTTCAAGTCCTCCTTCAACAAAGATTATAACGACAAGGGCGTGTTCATCTCTTTCCCGATCAGCATTTTCAGTTCCCGTCCCCGGGCCGGACGATTCAATTTCGGCATTTCTCCCTGGACGAGGGACCCGGGACAAATGGTATACCAGTTCAGAAGCTTATATCCCATGGGCAGCGAAAGGCCCACGCCTTATGAAATGAAAAAGCACGCGCAGGAGATGCAATGGTGACCATTTATCGTATTCTGGCGGTCACGGTTCTCCTCGGCCTGCTCGCTTCCTGTGCGAACCCTCAGTGGAGGCACCCGACCAAGACCCCGGACGCGCTGGCCAAAGACATGGCCGAATGCGAGCGCCAGGCCGATCTGACCGCCCTCTCGGCTTCCATGACCGGCAGGACGCCGCTCCTGGTACCGCGTTACAAGGCGCTCCAGGCCTGCCTCTTCCAAAAAGGCTGGACCATCGGGACCGAATCTCAAAAGCCGACTGCCGATCAGCCCCGGGAGTTGGCTTCGAGGAAAGAGGACCGGGTCCTGGTCTTTTCCGGCCAAAAAATTTCCCTGCCGGAAGGGGCCCGGATCATAAGCCGGACCACGAACCGGATCGGTCCGGTGCTCATGGACCTGGTCAACTTCTCCCTGACTCGAAACGGCCGGGTCTATTACGGGGAGCTGATCTTTCAGAAAACGCTGGACCTGTGGTTCGACCCGATCGTCTACCCCCTGGCCGAACCCTTTTTTGCTTATACGGGCGGCCGCCTGGAAAGTGGTGCGGATTGGCGCGCCTTTGCCGGCCGCATCGCCACCGGTTACTGGGGCGGTGTGGGGTTGTACTGGCTTATCAACCCCCAGGAGCGCGTTATCATGACCTTCAGCACGGCCCTGCCTGTCGAAGCGCCGCCCCCGTCCCAACGCAGCCGGTTGACTCAGGCCCAGGCCGATATCGTGGACGAATTGATCGAAGGCTTTCTTCCCTGGATGGCTGAAGTGACCGCGCAGGTCCCGCAGGCCAAAGGCAAATCCTGGAAGAGTCGAATCCTGGAAGGCTGGCTCGACTAACCGGATTTATTGATGAAGAAAACCAAGGTAGTCAATGGGCTTCGGCGAAGAAACACCCGCCCCGGTTTGGATGGCGACCGCCGCTTTTGACGAAACCCGTTCCAAGCCCGATAGCCTTCGGACTTCCTGAAGGACCGGTACTTCTAAGAAACAAATTTTCATCTGCCACCCAGGCTGGTGCCGCCGAGTCATCTTTAAGGTGACGGTTCGGGAGGACAGAAGACCCTCTCCCAGGGGGAGAGGGCCCGGGTGAGGGGGGAGATTACATAAAGTGCCTAGTGCTCCACCCC
>Ga0180009_10006346_pt1 | contig 12414 bp, 13 predicted proteins | sample OS_PC_MetaG_FD_123537 | JGI IMG/M metagenome (GOLD analysis project Ga0180009, IMG submission 123537) | Groundwater microbial communities from the Aspo Hard Rock Laboratory (HRL) deep subsurface site, Sweden - OS_PC_MetaG | ecosystem: Environmental > Aquatic > Deep subsurface > Groundwater...
ATTGCAGGAATTGCTTGGCGACAAGACCACGATTGCCGATGACCGCGTGGCGCAGGAGGCGGCGTTGCTTGCGACGCGTGCGGACATTCGCGAGGAAATCGATCGGTTGATTGCGCATGTCGAGCAGGCGCGCGAACTTCTCGCAAGCAAGGATGCTGTCGGCCGCCGCCTCGACTTTCTGACGCAGGAATTCAATCGCGAGGCGAATACGCTCTGCTCCAAGGCAGCCGATGTCAGCCTCACGCGGATCGGTCTCGATCTCAAGGCGGTGATCGATCAGTTCCGCGAGCAGATACAGAATGTGGAGTGACGACGAAAGATGACCGGAATCGCCATTCATCGACGGGGGTTGATGCTCGTTCTGTCTTCACCTTCGGGTGCAGGCAAGACGACGCTTTCGCGCCGCCTTCTCGAGAGCGATCCGGAAATCGAAATGTCCGTTTCCGCGACCACGAGGAAACCCCGTCCCGGCGAACAGGAGGGCAGGGACTATTATTTTCTTAGTACGGAAGATTTCGGCATCATGCGAAACCGGGGTGAGTTTCTGGAACACGCCAAGGTCTTCGGCAACTATTACGGCACGCCGCGCAAGCCGGTCGAGGACGCATTGGCGCGAGGGCGCGACGTGCTCTTCGACATCGACTGGCAGGGTACGCAGCAGCTCGACGAGACGGCAACCGAAGACCTCGTGAAGGTGTTCATTCTGCCACCCTCCGTTCAGGAACTCGAAAAGCGGCTGACGGCGCGCGCGCAGGACCCGGCGGATGTCGTGGCCGCGCGCATGGCGAAAGCATCCGACGAGATCAGCCACTATCAGGAATACGACTACATCATCATCAACGAAAACATGGACAGGGCCTTTACGGAGCTGCAGGCGATCCTGCGGGCCGAGCGCCTGCGCCGCCGCAGATTGACGGGGCTATCCAACTTCGTGAAACAATTGCGGGAAGCGCTTTAGCCGGGGGACGAAATGACCAAGGTGGTGATACTGGCCGGGGGGCTCGGTACGCGCATATCCGAGGAAAGCCAGCTTCGGCCGAAGCCGATGATCGAGATCGGCGGTCGGCCGATCCTCTGGCACATCATGAAAATCTATACGCATTTCGGCTTCACCGATTTCGTGATCTGCGTCGGCTATCGCGGCTACATGATCAAGGAATACTTCGCGAACTACGTGCTTCACTCATCGGATGTGACAGTGGATATGGCGAACCATCAGATCGTCTATCATCAGAAGGCGAGCGAACCCTGGCGTGTCACCATGGTGGACACGGGACAGGATACGTTGACGGGTGGACGCATCAAGCGTGTCCGCGACTATCTCGATCCGGATGAGACCTTCTTCATGACCTATGGCGACGGTGTTGCGAATGTCGATATCCGGTCGCTTCTCGCCTTCCACAAGTCACATGGACGAAAGGCAACGCTCACCAGCGTTATTCCGCCGGGGCGTTATGGCGCACTGGAGCTCGATGGGGGCCATGTTCGCCGTTTCATCGAGAAGCCGCCGGGAGACAACGCATGGATCAATGGCGGCTTCTTCGCCCTTGAGCCGTCGGTTCTTGATCGCATCGACAACGACATGACGGCATTCGAGGGCGATCCGCTGACCGGTCTCGCTGCCGACGGTGAACTCATGAGCTTCAAGCATTCGGGTTTCTGGCAGCCGATGGATACGCTGCGCGAAAAGAATTACCTCGAAGAACTCTGGTCGGGTGGCAAGGCTCCCTGGAAGGTCTGGAGGGACTGATTTGGCGATCGATGGCCTCGACAAGGCGTTCTGGAACGGAAAGCGCGTTCTGCTGACCGGTCACAGCGGCTTCAAGGGGTCGTGGGCGGCGCTTTGGCTTGCCTCCATGGGCGCGGAGGTAACGGGATTCTCGCTCGCGCCGGAAACCGATCCAAATCTCTTCGATCTGGCAGGCATCGCTGGCGCCGTTCGCTCGCATTTCGGCGATCTGCGCGATGCGGAGGCCTTGCGGCGCGTCGTGCGCGAGGCTGAGCCTGAAATCGTCCTTCATATGGCCGCGCAGCCGCTCGTTCGTCGCTCCTATGTCGACCCTGTCGGTACATTCGAGACCAATGTGATGGGAACGGTGAACCTTCTCGAAGCCCTGCGCGGCACAGAGACACTCAGGACCGTTCTCGTCGTCACGACCGACAAGGTCTACGAAAACACGGAAGCAGGCGTCTCGTTCCGCGAGGAAGACCCGCTCGGCGGCCACGATCCCTACGCGGCGTCGAAGGCTGCGGCGGAAATCGTGACCTCGTCCTATGCGCGGTCATTCCTCGACGAACGGGGCGTACGCGTGGCGACGGCACGTGGCGGCAATGTGATCGGCGGGGGCGACTTTTCGGAAGACCGGCTCGTGCCGGACATCTGGCGCGCGCTGAAGGCCGGTCAGCCGCTCGTGCTGCGTAATCCGGCGGCGGCCCGGCCCTGGCAACATGTGCTCGACTGTCTTTGCGGCTACTTCACCTATGCGAGGGGACTGACTGACCGGGCCGACCTCCCTTCCGCGCTCAACTTCGGGCCGCCGCATGACGCGCCGCCGCTGACGGTTGCGGAGCTTGCCGATGCGGTACAGTCGGCACTCGGCACCACCCCCGTCTGGGAGCCGGCGAACGACGCCGGCCCGCGCGAAATGATGATGCTCGAAATCGACAGCCGGAAGGCGCGGGCCGTTCTCGGCTGGAAGGACCAACTTGCGGGCACGCCCTGCGTCTCCTGGCTTGCGGACTGGTATCGCGCGCTGAATACCGGGGATGATATGCGCGCCCGCACGCTTGCCCAGATTGCGGCCTACGAAAAACTTCATCGGAGCGGGACGCCATGAGCGCGCGCTTCGATATTCAGCAAACGCCGCTCGATGGTGTCGTTTCCCTGCGCCGCAAACGCATGGGCGATGAGCGAGGCTGGCTTGAGCGACTCTTCTGCGCGGAGGAGTTGAGGGAAGCAGGTTGGAACTGGCCGGTGGCGCAGGTAAACCGTACGCTCACCGTGAAAACGGGAACCGTGCGCGGCATGCATTTCCAGCATCCGCCGCACGAGGAAGCAAAGCTTGTTACTTGCCTCTCGGGCGAGGTCTTCGACGTTGCCGTCGACATGCGTCCGGGCTCCGCGACCTACCTGCATTGGCATGGCGAACGGCTATCGAACGAGAATGCGACGAGCCTCCTTATCCCGCCGGGGTTCGCTCACGGATTTCAGACGCTGACCGACAATGTCGAAATGTTCTATGTCCACTCGGCCCCCTTCGCGCCTGGCGCCGAGGGCGGGGTAAGGGCGGACGACCCCGCCCTCGGCATCGATTGGCCGCTCGAAATCGGCGAGCGCTCGGAGCGCGACAGGAACCATCCGCTCCTCGGCGACCGGAAAGAATGAGGTAACCAGGTGAAATGCCGTCATTGCGGTGCGCCGCTCGAGAATACCTTCGTGGACCTTGGTGCCTCGCCGCCCTCCAATGCCTATCTGACGAAGGAGGCGCTTGGGCACCCCGAAGTCTGGTATCCGCTCCGCGTTCTCGTCTGCACCGGTTGCTGGCTCGTCCAGACGGAGGACCATGCGGGCCGCGAGGAGCTGTTCGCGAGCGACTACGCCTATTTCAGTTCGACTTCGGCGGGGTGGCTCGCGCATTCGAAGGCCTATGTCGAGACGATGAGGGAGCGCTTCGGCCTCGGACCCGAAAGCATGGTGGTCGAAGTTGCGGCGAATGACGGCTACCTCCTTCAATATGTGAAGGCGGCAGGCATTCCCTGCTACGGCGTCGAGCCGACGGCGAGCACGGCGGCCGCCGCGCGCGGGAAGGGCATCGATATCGTCGAGCGCTTCTTCGGCGTTGAGCTTGCCTCGGAACTCGCCGTATCGGGACGGCAGGCGTCCCTCACCGCCGCCAACAACGTTCTTGCGCACGTGCCGGACATCAACGACTTCGTTTCGGGGTTTGCCCGCCTGCTGAAGCCTGAAGGCGTTTCGACCTTCGAGTTCCCGCATCTTCTCAATCTCGTCCGCCAGAACCAGTTCGACACCATCTATCACGAGCACTACTCCTATCTCTCGCTCGCAGCCGTCACGCGTATCTTCGCCGCAAACGGTCTTGCGGTGTTCGACGTGGAGGAACTGCCGACCCACGGCGGGAGCCTGCGCGTCTATGCGCAGCGGAGCGACGCCGGTGTCCATGCGCGCACGGAACGGCTTTCAACACTCGAAAAGCTGGAAGCGGATGCCGGTATCGAGAGCCTCGCCTTCTATGAAGGGTTTCAGGCAAGGGCGGAAAAGGTGAAGGACGATTTCGTCGCCTTCCTCATCGATGCGAAGAGGAGAGGTCTCAAGGTCGGTGCCTATGGCGCGGCGGCAAAGGGAAACACCTTGATGAACTTCGCCGGCATCCGGCCCGACCTGATCCCCTATGTCGTTGACCGCGCGGCGGCAAAGCAGGGAAAGTACATGCCCGGCAGCCGGATACCGATCGTTGCCGAGGCGCATCTGGAAGCGGACCGGCCTGACATCGTCGTGATCCTGCCCTGGAACATAAGCGGGGAGGTCATGAGGCAACTCGACCACGCGCGCAGCTGGGGCGCGAAGTTCGTGACGGCTGTGCCGGAGTTGAGGGTGGATTGCTAGGCACCCATACTCCGGTTATCCGGTCCAGTCCGTGTTCGCCGGGAGTTCGACGAAGAGATGTTTTGCGGCGGCTGCGGTTTTAGGGTTCGGAAAATCTGGATTGGAGATTTCTCCGGGAGGAAGATCGCCGAAGTCGAAAGCGGAAATATCCCTGCGCTGAATATCGATGCGGCCTTGTGCTGCCATGTCGAATAGGTAGAGCGTGACGATCGATTTCTGGATAAAGCCGAGACGATTGCGCCATCTCAACGATGCGCCTTTTGGGACCGGATGGATTGTCTGGACTATCGGGTTTCCAGTATCCATGCCTTCATCGACAAGGTGAAGCGTTGCGCCTTGAAAGAGAGAATTGGCATTGTACGCATCGCTCACTCCATCAAGCCCCGGATATGCGGGCAGAAGTGATGGATGCGTATTCACTGTCAATATCGCCTCGAATAGCCCGGCCGTCACTAAGCGAGAATAATGCAGTAGGGCGATTTCGCACCCTTCGTCACGAAGAGCTTTCGCCACTTGCAGCGAAAATGAATGGCGTTCCGAATATGCTATCCGCCGATGTTGAATCCCGATGTCGGAACAGCTATTTTCCGCATCGCACTCCCTGTCGGTGACGACGAAGAATGTCGCGGGATCGAGCTCTGAAAGCCGAGCCGCGCGGACAAATGCCGCGCCGCCGGCGCTCAGCAAAACGCCGATACGGTAGCCAACCGGGTTCATTACCGGATGCACCGCACATAACCCCCCGGTGACGACGACAGAACGAGCTTTCCGTTGAGCACTTCGTCGACTTCAAACCTGTCGCACTCGGCCATATAATCGCGTAGCGCTGAAAGCGGTTCGTTTCCCTGATACCATATTTTCGATCGCTTCTTCGGAGCGTTCTCGGCCGTAAGGTGACCGACCAGCGTGTCCGCCACGACCATGTAGCAGCCGGGTGTGACCATCGGGCCATACGCCCGGCATTCGGCAAGAACGTGGTCCCTGCTGTGATCGCTGTCGAGAACAACCATCACCCGGGCATTTTCGGGAATCGCGGCGCGGACTTGCTCCACGGTATCCGCATCCACAGATCCACCCTCGATCAGTATGACGCGTTTGGACATGGGGTGGCTCTCGATGGAGTCGCGATTATGCGCCCTTATGTCGATATCGACGCCGATGACGGTTCCGTTGCCCATGAGCTCCAGAAGCGATGCCATAAAGAGAACGGAGCCACCACGGGCCACGCCGGTCTCGATGATGATCTCGGGCTTGGTTGCCCAGATCACCTCTTGCGTGGCCATCACATCAGCCGGTAGCTGGATGATGGGCACCCCCATCCAGCTCCACAGATATGAGTAGTCATACTTGTCGAGCTCGGTAATCAGCTCGACCGAGTGAGAAAAGATTTCTGCATCAGCTCCAAGCGCGAGCGATTGCTGCTGCTTGCTTTTCTCGAAATCCAGACGATCATCGTGCATTGACATACATGTTCCTACGAGGTCACGAGGTGTGGCGCTGCGGCGATTTTAACTCCCTTGAAAAACGTCGCCATGTTGAAGTTCGCGCACATTTTCATTGATCTTTCGTGCCGGATTCCCGACTACTATCGAATAATCTGAAACGTCTCGATGTACTACAGCGCCGGCGCCGATCGTTGCAAACTTTCCTACCTTTATGCGGGGGAGAATGGTGGCATTAGCGCCAACAAATACGCCATCGCCAATTTCAACTTCACCGGCTATCGCAACGCTGAAAGAGATAAATGACGAATTGCCTATCGTAGTATCGTGGGCAATGTGGCATCCCATATGGACACTGCAATTATTTCCGAGAACAACATTGGCCTGAATGAGAACGCTTTCCTGGATATATGCACCCAATCCAATTTTCGACATTAGGATGGATACGGATGGGTGAATGATGCTTGTCAGTTGCCCCCCGTTTTCGACAATAAGGCGAGCCGTCTTATATCTGCTGACAGTCGTTCCAGTGACCAGTGAAACGAACTTCACGCCGCGGGCAGCAAGCAGGGGAACTTCGTGCTCATTCCCGAAAATTGGGTATCCAAAGAAGTCTTTTCCCTTCAGCGACAAATCACTATGAATGAATCCGAGAAGATTTGTAACTTCTTTTCCGACGGAAATTTCATATGCATTGAGCTGCTCAAAGAAACGGATAGTCTCCGGATTTTTCGGGCCAAAAAGCACAACATCCATCACCATGACCTCCTCTGATAAAAACGATTTGCGTACAGATGTTGACTGTTCGTCTCGCCTGCGGGCTTCAACGGGGACGTATCGGCAGTCGGCGCTCGACCCTGGAATAAACAAGAACTCGGGTGGCCTGACCCCGGTCACACAAGAGATTTTTTGCTATGCTCTTGCCTCTGGCCACGGGCGCCGAGATATTTGGAGGTTGCATTGCTGGCCGCATGGACGTCAAAAATATCATACTTCTCCCCGCGCAATTTGGTCATTCGCCAGCGCCTGGTCAAACTGAAAGGGGTCTCGATAAAGGCCTTGCACATTCGCCGAACGAATCCGCGGCGCAATGCAGAGGCAAAGTCGACTCCGTGCTGTAACGAATAGTCGAGCATCCACTTCTTCAGATCTTTGTCTTTCCCAGATTTCTCAGCAGCGATAATCTCAAGTTGTCTTTTGTGAAGATTATTTGGTGCAGGACCACGCAGCGACGCTGATTGAAGATAAGATTCCAAAAGAATTACCTGTCCCGAGCGGGGTATAGTTCCGTCACTACAAACGGGAATGTCGCTATGGAACGGGATGTTTGGCTCCGACATAAAATGTTTTACAGGGTTTACTTCACCATCTCTTTGGGGGCGGGAGAAATGAGATGTTCCGATGCTGTGACGAGAAATGCCGGATATGGCGAGCGGTTCCCGCGAGTAAAGATAGTTTTCTGTTATGCTGGCGATAGCGACAGCTGAATAGACGTCTGGGTTGCTGGACCTATAGAAAGAACCGGTTCTTTGTCGGATGGCGTGCATTATGTCCATATCGACGAATCCACCAGTATAAAGCATCGGTAGGTCCATATAGCTCGCGTTTCCGGCCATCGCTCGTCGCAACCATTCAGAGGAACTACGCAATTCAGTGCCGCTCTGCATGGGGATGGTGAGGCGACCTGAGCGCCCCCCGGCTCCCGGCCACTTGTATTTGCATGTAGAAGAGCGGATGGCGGAGACGCCAGATTGGGTGACTAATTCGGAGGTTCTGGCAATGGCATCTGGAATCAAGCCGTCATCATCGCCTATAATCGCAACCCACCCACCAGCGACGTGCGAGAGTGCGAATTCCCAATTGTGCGACATGCTCAGCCTACGTCCGGTATTAATGTACCGAATTCGCGGGTCATCGAAGGAACCGACGACCTCCGCCGTATCATCCTCGCTGAAATTGTCGCTGACCAGTATTTCGAGGTTGTCGTAGTCCTGCGCCACGACGGTCTTCAACGCGGCGTGAAGTACATCGGCTCTCGCCCTTGTGGGGACGATGACCGTGAACTTGGGGAGAGTTTCGGCTGCCATCTTGAGTGTGCTCTATGCCCGGATTTGGGTGGACGGATCGAAGGAGTTCGGCGAGGTTATGAAAGAATTTCAGTGAGGGCGTTGCACACGATCCGGACCTTTTCTTCTGTCATATGATACCCCGACGGAAGGTTGATGCCGGATTTCGCGATGAATTCGCCGGCCGGTTGATCCGGCATATGGGCCGACGACTCCGGCCGGTCGGCAAAGGCGGGAAGGCTCGAAAGCGGCGAGAAGAACGGCCGCGTGTCGATCTTCCGTTCACGGAATCGATCCATCAGGGCAAACTTGTCCAGTCCGAACGAGGAATCGGGAATGACCGTCACCATCCAGTAAGAATTGAGCGTGCCTTGAGGCTCGGCATTGAGCGTGATGCCGTCGATGCCGTTCAGCGCCTCCCTGTACCAGTTGAATATCTCCCGCTTCCTGGCGACCAGTTCCTCCACGCGCTCGATCTGCGCGAGGCCAAAGGCTGCCTGCAGCGAACTCATCTTGTACTTGAAGCCGACCTCCGCATTCAGAAAGAGCTTATCTCCCGGCGGGCGTCCATGATCGCGCAGGGTCATGACGCGCTGATGCAGATGGTCGTCATTAGTGACGAGCATGCCGCCTTCGCCTGTAGTGAGCGTCTTTGATCCATGGAACGAAAAAACACCGATGTCACCAAGCGAGCCGGCTTTTCGTCCTCCGTATTCCGAGCCCAGAGATTCCGCGGCATCCTCAATGAGGAGCAGGCCGTTTTTGTCGGCGATCCTTCTCAATTCGGTCCAGTCGGCCATAGAGCCGTAGAGATCGACACCGATGATAGCCTTTGTGCGGGGAGTAATTGCGTTTTCGACAGACATGGGGTCGATGCACCATGTATCGGTGCGGATGTCCGCGAAGATAGGTGTAGCTCCGACGTAGATTACGGGGGCAACGGATGCGATCCACGTAACATCGGGAACGATTACCTCATCACCTGGACCTACGTTCGCGCTAGCCAGGGCAAGATGAATGGCGGCTGTGCAGTGGGGCAGGGACACTGCGTGTTTGACGTCGGTGTAGATTGCAAATTTTTCTTCGAAACGCCTGTTGAATTCGTAATGATTGCTGAACCAGGCTGTTCTTGCAGCTTCTGCAACATACTGAACCTCGCGATCCGTAACCCACGGGCCTGCCACCGGGATAGTCTCTGTTGCACGAATCACATTCAGCTCCGTCAGTATTGCCTGATTCAGTCCAGCCCGATCCTGGAGAAATCGATCTCGGGATAGAATTCTCGATCGCGGCGAATGGAAGCTTTGCTTTCTTCCCGAAGTTCTTGTCCCCGTCCGACTCGTCCTGCGTTCTTGCGATCGGCAGATGGATCTACTGCCGAAAGAGATATCGTGATTTCGACGTCGTCCGCCTCAGCTCCCGCTTGTTCCAATATCGCCGCAATGGCCCTAGCGGGATTCGCGACAACATCCTCGTAGGTCAACCACATTGCATTGGGACAATGCATCCATGAAACGTAGAAGTTCACGTACCATGGCACTAGCAGGTCGACGATGAGGGCTTCGAGCTCGGCGTCTTCAAGCGCGAGATGGCTTTCGAGCAGGTAGCCCATCGGGGTTTCGATGGACTCGCTGCGCAGGTGATCTCTTACGCTGGCTACGCAGTCATATATGTTCCGCACAAGGACGACAGGGGTCAGGTCGAAGGTTTCTATAGCTTCGGTCGTGCATGCATTGTAGCGGACGTGCTGTTGACAGATGTACGAGTACTTGTACTTACGGAGAGCCAAGCTAAAGCTGATTTCCTGTTCGACCCGGTTATAGTGCCTCGTCAAAGCTATCTTTCTGAAGCCCGGCAGGCGAGCGACGGCATTTGAGAGAAATGTGGAGCCACTCTTGGGCATGCAGGCAAGCAAAATTCGATGCCGCTCGACATGACGATAGTAGACGCTATTGATTGCGAGATCGAAAAGGCAGCGCAGCGACTGCTCACCAAGGGATTCGGAATGTCTGCGGGCCACTTGACGCTCCCCTTCAAGGCTTCAGCACCACGCGCCCCATGACCGTTCCCTTGCGGAGGTCATCAAGCGATTTCGAGCCTTCGCCGAGCGGGCGCTCGCTTACGGGGATCGGATCGATCTTGCCTGCTTTCACCAATTCCATCATTTCATGCGTCTCGGCGAGCGAGCCGACATAGGAGCCGCCGATCGTGATGGCGCGCATGGGGAAGAGCGGGATGGGCATCGCGAAGCCGCCCCCGAAGAGGCCGACAACGACCACCCGGCCGCCTTTGCGAACGACGCTCGTCGCGAATTTGAGAGAGGCTTCCGAGCCGACGAAGTCGACCGCGGCAGGCACGCCGCCATTTGTATCGGCCAGCACCTTCTTGATCGCCTCCGGGTCTTTCGGATTGTAGACCTCGTGGGCGCCGCTGCCCTTTGCCGACTGCAGCTTGTTCTCGTCCACATCCGCGCCGAGCGGCGCTGCGGGGAAGAGCGCCTTCGCAAATTGCAGACCCATCATGCCGACGCCGCCAAGGCCGACTACCATCACGCGCTCTTCCGGGCTGATGTCGCCAAGCTTCTTCATGGCGCTGTAGGCGGTGAGGCCGGAGCACATGTAGGTTGCCGCAAGTCCGTCCGCGACGCCCTTGTAGTCGAGCAGGTAGCGCGGATGCGGCACCAGAACGTGAGTGGCAAATCCGCCGGCGACCTGGATGCCGAGATTGCGCGGCTTGTTGCAGAGGTGCTCTTCGCCGCGCCGGCAGGTCGGGCAGTCACCGCAACCGATCCAGGGATAGGCAACGCGGTGCGCGCCGATTTCGACGCCCTCGGCGTCCGGTCCCGCTGCGACGACCTCGCCCTCGATTTCGTGGCCGAGCGTGAAGGGCAGTTGACGCCCGCCGCGGACGTCGAGCTGATTGCCGCCGCCCATGTCGAAATGGCCGTCATGGATATGAACGTCCGAATGGCATACGCCGCAATGCGTCACCTTGAGCAGCACCTCGGTGCCTTTCGGCTCCGGCGTCGCGCTCTCGACGATCTGCAAGGGCTGGCCGTATTCGACGATGGCTTCGGATTTCATGGGGAACGCCTCCTGAATGCTACGTTTCTGGCCGCCGGGCGGCTTGCTGATCGACAATGTGGCACGCGGCGCGCGGTACCACAACCTTGCTTGCGATGTGTTCAGCGGCTCGCGGCGAAGGCACGCGCGAGAGCGCAGAACGCCTCGACGCTGAGTTCTTCCGCACGTCTCGTGGGCTCGATCCCCGCTGCCTCAAGGAGAGGCAGCGGGTCATGACCGAGCGACTTGAGGCTCGCCCGAAGCATTTTGCGCCTCTGCCCGAAGGCAGCAGCAACAACACGCTCAAGCAGGCGCGGATCGGCCTCGGCAAGCGGTGTTTTGCGGGGCACGAGCTCGACGAGGGACGATGTCACCGCCGGCGGCGGCGTGAAGGCCCGGCGGTCAATGTCGAAGAGGATACGCGGCACGGTGCGCCACTGCGCCAGAACGGCGAGTCTTCCATAGGCCTTGCCGCCCGGTTGCGCGACGATCCGCTCCGCGACCTCTCGCTGGAACATCAGCGTCAGGCTGTCGTACCAGGGGGGCCACGGCTCGGTTTGCAACCAGCCGACCAGCAGTGGCGTAGCGATGTTGTAGGGAAGGTTCGCGACGATCCGCGCCGGCGCCTTCACAAGGGTCTTCATATCTGTTGCAAGTGCGTCGCCTTCGACGATCTCAAGACGTCCGGGATAGGCTACCGCAACTTCTTCCAGAGCAGCGATACAACGCCTGTCGCGCTCGATGGCAACGACACGTCGCGCACCTTCCTCAAGCAGGGCACGCGTCAGCCCGCCGGGTCCGGGCCCCACTTCGAGTACATCGTGATCGTCAAGCGAGCCTGCGGACCGGGCGATGCGTCCGGTGAGGTTGAGGTCGAGCAGGAAATTCTGTCCAAGTGATTTCTGGGCGGCGAGGCCGTGCCGGGCAATGACCTCGCGCAGGGGCGGCAGGGGCGGCAGGGGCGTCATCGTCATGTTGCAGCGGCCCGGCAGCGTGCGATCCCGTCCGCCATGCGGATCGCCTCGATCAGGCTCCCCGGATGCGCCCGCCCGCTTCCGGCAATGTCGAGCGCGGTACCGTGGTCGGGCGAGGTCCGTACGATCGGCAAGCCGAGCGTCGTATTGACGCCATGTTCGAAGTCGATTGTCTTGAGCGGGATCAGGGCCTGGTCGTGATACATGCAGAGCACCGCATCGTAGTGCTTCCGCGCGGCGGCATGG
>Ga0180009_10006347_pt1 | contig 12413 bp, 13 predicted proteins | sample OS_PC_MetaG_FD_123537 | JGI IMG/M metagenome (GOLD analysis project Ga0180009, IMG submission 123537) | Groundwater microbial communities from the Aspo Hard Rock Laboratory (HRL) deep subsurface site, Sweden - OS_PC_MetaG | ecosystem: Environmental > Aquatic > Deep subsurface > Groundwater...
AGGTTTAATAACAGGGGTGGTGATTTGTACTTTTTGATACTTAAAATCATCAGAAAATGTCCTCTGTTCTAGTCATGACCCTTATATAAATAAAGTCGCGGGCTTTAGCTTTACATTACCGCCATCTCATTTTTAGGATTGGAATAGGTTGGTTGAAGGAAAAAGCCTAAAGCATGTCTGAGCAAGGCACAGCCTTGCGAGTTCTTTAGGCGCCGAAACCAATCGTAATTCCAAGCCGTAAAAAATGGGTAGGCCGTCCTTCTTTGCTTCGTTTCTTGGACGAGCAAGAAATGAAGAAGAAAAGAGATTTCTCACTTCGTTTGGAAATGACAAAAAAGGAAGAGAGGTAAGGACACTGGATTCCGCATCAAGTGCGGAATGACCCCTCATCCAAACCTTCTCCCGCAAGGGGAGAAGAGGATAAACTTTGGAATAAGAAATGAAGAATAACTAACCAATCCTAACAACCTTCTGATCCCTAACCATATCAGCCACAAGGCTTATACTCATATTCAGAACAGGGTGGGGGACATCGGGGGCGATCTCCTCAAGAGGAATAAGGACAAACCCCCTTTCATGCATAAGAGGATGCGGAATGGTCAGCCCTTCCTCCCTAACAATCTTATCTCCGTAGAGAAGGATATCGAGGTCGATAATCCTCTCTCCCCATTTCTCTTTTCTAACCCTCCCCATCGAATCCTCTATGATCATAAGTTTTTTAAGGAGAGGGAGGGGGCCAAGCGTAGTGGCCACCCCAACTACGCAGTTTACAAACCAATCCTGTTCCTTAGAACCAATCGGGGCAGTCTTGTAGAGTGAAGAACGGCTCAGAATCTCTATATCTCCAACAATCTCCAACCTGGTTATCGCCTCAAGGCAATTAGCTGTGGGATCCCCCATGTTGGATCCGATACCTATAAATGCTATTTCTCGGCCATCTTTCATAGATAAGTCTCTATTTGAGAGAGTTTCTGTTTTCCCAACAGATAAAAAATAAAATGGATGATGTTATTTCTTTATCTGCTATAATAACCGCATACATTTTACCCCACCCTAATGATCGTACCGATCATAATTTAATTGTTGCAGTACGGCCTTACTTGGTAAGGCACTCCGTTAAGTTTACATTGATTTTAATAGAAGATATAGGCTTAGGATAATGATTTCACGCTATACAAGAGAAGAGATGGCCTCCATCTGGAGCGACCAGAACAGATATAAGACATGGCTTAGGGTAGAATTGGCCGCCTGTGAAGCTTATAACGAGATGGGAGAAATCCCCGATGATGCCCTAAAGACGATTAAAGAGAAAGCCGCCTTTGAGCCGGAGCGTGTTCAGGAGATAGAGGCAACCGTTAAGCACGATGTAATCGCCTTCCTAACCAATGTAGCCGAACATGTTGGACCGGTTTCCAGATATATCCATATGGGGCTTACCTCCTCCGATGTTCTCGATACCGCCCTGTCTCTCCAGATGCTTGAGGCCTCAGATATAATCCTAAAAGACCTGAAAAGACTATCAGAGGTTTTGAAGAAGCGGGCTTTGGAACATAAAAATACCCCGATGATAGGGCGTTCGCACGGCATACACGCCGAACCTACAACATTCGGTCTAAAACTTGCCCTCTGGTATGCAGAATGCCAAAGAAACCTTACCAGGATGGAGACCGCCAGAGAGACCATCAGGGTAGGGCAGATATCGGGTGCGGTCGGGACATATGGAAATATCGACCCTAAGATTGAAGAGTATGTCTGTAAAAAGTGCGGCCTTAAAGTTGCCCCCATCTCTACCCAGGTTATACAGAGAGACAGACACGCCGAGTTTATGACCACCCTGGCCCTAATAGCCGGGATGATTGAGAAGATATCAGTTGAAATTCGTCACCTACAGAGGACTGAAGTCCTTGAAGCGGAAGAGTTCTTCTCCAAGGGGCAGAAAGGTTCTTCAGCCATGCCGCATAAGAGAAACCCTATAGTCTCGGAGCAGATGACCGGACTTTCCAGGATTATCAGGGGGAACGCCATGGCTGCCCTCGAGAATATCCCCCTCTGGCATGAGCGTGATATAAGCCATTCTTCAGTTGAGAGGATAATCCTCCCCGACAGCACCATCCTGATTAACTATATGCTATTCAAGACAACCAACCTGATAGAAAACCTGATTGTCTACCCCGAGAATATGATGCGAAACCTTGAAATGATGGGGGGACTCATATACTCTGAAAGCATACTCTTGGCCCTTGTAAGGAAAGGATTAACGAGAGAGGATGCCTACCGTCTGGTTCAGAAAGAGGCGATGAAGGTGTGGGAGAAGGGGGAAGACTTTAAGACCCTTATCCTGAATGAAAAAACAATCATGTCGCACATCTCCAAGGATGATGTGGAGAAGATATTTAACCTCGAAAAACATCTGAGCAAGGTCGATACAATCTTTGCCAGGGTCTTCGGGGTTAATTAGTTTAACAATCAACCTATATTTAAAAGAGACTATGAAACAGGGAGCGCAAATATCGGAAGGGAAGGCCAAGATTCTCTATGAAACAGAGGACAAATCGCTAATACTCCAATATTTTAAGGATGATGCCACAGCCTTTGATGGAAAGAAGAAGGGGAGCATAAAGGATAAGGGGATACTGAATAACTCTATCTCCTCTCTTATCTTCCAACTCCTGGAAAAAGAAGGGATTAAAACGCATTTCGTAGAAAAAGTATCTGATAGGGAGATGCTGATTAAGAGGGTCGATATCATCCCGATTGAGGTTGTCGTCCGAAACATCACCGCCGGGAGCCTAGCCAAGAGGATGGGGGTGGAGGAGGGGAGAGTCATGACTGAGACTATCATAGAGCTCTACTACAAGGATGATGCCCTGGGCGACCCGATGATAAACGACTACCATGTCCGCGCCTTTGGTCTGGGAACTCAGAAGGAGATAGACATCTGCCGTGAAAAGGCCCTTAAGGTCAACAAGATTATGACTGCGCTCTTTGATGATGTCGGGTTGACCCTGGTCGACTACAAGCTTGAGTTTGGAAGGATAGGGAGTGAGATAATCTTGGCCGATGAGATATCCCCCGACAATTGCCGCCTCTGGGATAAGGTGAGCGGGGAGAAGATGGATAAGGATAGATTCCGCCGTGGATTGGGGAATATAGAAGAGGCCTACCAGGAGGTCTTAAAGAGACTATCAGAGAAGGGAATTAAATAGGTGAAGAAGGCCAAAATACATGTAATGCTCAAGGAAGGGGTTCTCGACCCGCAGGGGAAGGCCGCCCACAAATCGCTCGAATCTCTCGGTTACAAAGGGATTGAGGGAGTTAGAATAGGGAAGTATATTGAGGTAACCCTGGCCGATGACGCAGATGGAGATAGGGACAAGCTTGTCAGAGAGATGTGTCAGAGGCTCCTATCTAACCCGGTTATAGAGAATTACGAGATAGAGTGGGAGAAGTAATATCCTTCTAAATTATTTAAACCTATTGTTCTGATTATAAATCCCTCATGAAATTTGGAATAGTTGTTTTTCCCGGCTCAAACTGTGACCATGACTGCTACCATGCGGTAAAGCATGTCTTGGGGCAAGAGGCGGCCTTTATATGGCATGCCAATCCAGACCTTAACGGCTGTGATGCCCTGATTGTTCCGGGAGGGTTCTCCTACGGAGATTACCTGAGAGCAGGTGCTATGGCTGCCATCTCACCGGCTCTAACTGAGATAAAGGCATTTGTTAAAAGGGGAAATCCTGTAATCGGTATCTGTAACGGTTTTCAGATACTCCTCGAATCGGGCATCCTCCCCGGTGCAATGATAAGAAACAAAGACCTCCGCTTTATATGTAAAGATACCTTTCTTAGGGTTGAAAATAACAACTCTAAGTTCACCAACAAGTTTAATGATAAAAAGCTAATTTCACTCCCTATAGCCCATGCCGAAGGATCATACTACGCCGACGCTGAAGAGCTTAAGAGGTTGGAAGGGGAGGGGAGAGTGCTATTCCGTTATGCCGATAAGGAGGGGAATGTTAGTAACGATACCAACCCTAACGGTTCGCTCCTAAATATAGCCGGTATACTCAACAAAGAGGGGAATGCCTTGGGGATGATGCCTCATCCTGAGCGTTCTATGGAGTCTATTGTCGGCAACGAGGATGGACGTCTAATATTTGAATCTATGATCGAAGCGGTCTCATGAATAAAGAAATCACCAAAGAAGTTATAGCCGAACATGGCCTATCTGAATCAGAATATGAGATGATTCTCTCCATACTTGGGAGGGAACCAAACTTTACCGAGCTTGGTATCTTCTCCGTAATGTGGAGCGAACATTGCAGCTATAAGAGTTCCCGCAAACATCTGGGGACACTCCCAACCAAGGCTCCTTATGTTGTCCACGGCCCCGGGGAAAACGCCGGAGTTGTTGATATAGGTGATGGCTTTGTAGCGGTATTTAAAATGGAGAGTCACAACCACCCCTCCTTCATAGAACCTTACGAAGGGGCTGCCACCGGAGTTGGAGGAATACTTAGAGACGTATTTACCATGGGGGCCAGACCGGTAGCCCTTCTCGATTCACTCCGTTTTGGTTCTCCTGAACACCCAAGGACAAAATATCTGGTCGATGGGGTAGTATCAGGTATATCAGGCTACGGAAACTGCGTCGGTGTCCCAACCGTTGGAGGAGAAATGTTCTTCAACGGGAGCTACGACGGGAACATACTAGTCAATGTCTTCTGTCTCGGTATAGCCAAGAAGGATAAGATATTCACCGGAATATGTGAAGGGGTAGGTAATCCTGTAATCTATGTCGGTTCCAAAACGGGGCGTGACGGGATACATGGGGCCACAATGGCCTCAGGTGAATTCGATGAAAAATCTGAGGAGAAGCGCCCCACCGTCCAGGTCGGAGACCCATTCACCGAAAAACTCCTTATAGAGGCCTGCCTTGAGGCGATGAAGAGCGACGCCATTCTCGGCATTCAGGATATGGGGGCGGCCGGATTGACCTCATCATCGTGCGAAATGGCCGGTAGAGGCGGCACGGGAATAGAGATGAACATCGATGACATCCCAAGGCGTGAAGAGGGGATGACCGCCTACGAACTTCTCCTTTCCGAATCACAGGAGAGAATGCTTATCGTCGCCAAAAGGGGGCGTGAAGAAGAACTTATAAATATATACAAAAAGTGGGGACTTGAAGGGGTAGTCGTCGGCAAGGTAACAGGGGATGGTCTATTTAGAATAGTTGAGAAGGGGGAAACAGTCGTTGAGATACCGGTAGCCGATATATCCAATAAGGCCCCTATATATGACAGACCCTCTAAAAGGCCGGCCTATCTTGATGCTCTGCAAAACTTCGACACAGATAAGGTTGCTGAACCTAAAGATTATAATCAAACACTCTTAAAGCTTATCGGTTCTCTAAATCTTGGGAGCAAGGAATGGGTCTACCAACAGTATGACCATACCATTAGAACCGATACGGTTACCCTCCCCGGATCCGATGCCTCTGTAATCAGGGTAAAGGGAACCAAGAAGGGGATAGCCATAACATCCGACTGTAATCCTCGCCTCTGTTATCTCGACCCATACATGGGTGGTGCAATGGCGGTAGCTGAAGCAGCTCGTAATATCGCCTGTTCCGGTGGAAAACCGATGGCCATAACCGATAACCTAAACTTCGGTAATCCGGAAAAACCGGAGGTTATGTGGCAGATGAAAGAGGCGATAAGAGGGATATCAGACGCTTGTGTCGCCTTGGGAACTCCGGTAGTCAGCGGAAATGTAAGTCTATACAACGAAACAAACGGCATCGGCATATATCCAACTCCTACCATTGGGGCAATCGGGGTTGTTGAAGATATTAAAAAGTGCGTTACCCAATATATAAAAGGGGAGGGGGAACTCCTTTTTCTAATCGGTTCCAACAAGAAGTCTTTGGCCGGAAGTGAATATTTAAGCCTAATTCATGGTCTTGAAAAGGGAACCATCTCTCCCCTAGACCTTGATACGGAGAAGAGACTGCAAACCGCTCTCCTAGCCGCTATAGACAAGGAAATCATCCGTTCGGCCCACGACTGTTCCGAAGGGGGATTGGCCATAACCATCGCTGAATCATGCATGTCGGGGGATAAAACATTTGGAGCTGAGGTATCTATAGAGGATGATGGACGGATAGACAATATTCTCTTTGGAGAGGGGCAATCAAGGATTATTGTATCTATTCTTGATAAGGATAGAAATATCCTTGAAGAACTATTTCTTGCAAATGGGATAGAGACATCTTACTTGGGAAAAACGGGGGGGGTGAACCTCTCGATAAGGGTAAACAATAACCAAACAATATCCTGTCCAATTGAGCAGATAAAAAAGGCTTGGGCAGAGGCCATCCCGTCATACATGGCTTAAATTTAAGAAAAGATTAAAAATGGATTCAGAATCAAACGACCAGTTTAAAGACGGATGCGGGGTAATGGGGATAATCGGACACCCCGAGGCCTCCAAAATGGCCTATCTGGGACTACACGCCCTTCAGCACAGGGGGCAGGAGAGTTCCGGCATAGTCTCATCGGATGGAACTAACTTCTATCGAGAGGTAGCTATGGGTCTGGTGGCCGATATATTTACCCAGGATAAATTAGACAAACTTCATGGAAATATAGCCATAGGGCATAACAGATACTCAACAACCGGTTCTTCCCACATAAAGAACTGCCAGCCTATACTGGTTGATTACGCCTTGGGGCCGTTAGCCATTGCCCATAACGGCAACTTTGTCAACGACAGCATCCTTAGGGATCAATTAGAAGCCTACGGTTCGATATTTCATTCCACAATGGACACCGAGGTTATGGTTCATCTAATCGCCAAACATAACCACGGCCAGCTATTAGACCGAATTATCGGGGCCCTACATATTATCAAAGGGGCCTATTCAATAGTCGTAATGGATGAGAAGAACCTCTTTGCCGTCAGAGACCCGGCCGGTTTCAGGCCTTTGCTCCTTGGAAAAATCGGTGATGCCTATGTAGTTGCTTCAGAGACATGTGCCTTCGACCTGATAGAGGCTAAATTGGTTAGAGAGATAGAGCCGGGAGAACTGATTCATATAACAGACAAAGGGGAGATAAAATCATATCACCCATTTCCAAAGGCCAAAATATCGTCATGTGTCTTTGAATTTGTATATTTTGCCCGTCCTGACAGTTACATATTCGGTCATCATGTAAGCGAAATTAGGCGAAAACTGGGGCGTGAGCTGGCCCGCACCACTCATGTTGACGCGGACATAGTTATTCCTATACCAGATTCAGGCATGCAGGCAGCCCTCGGCTACTCCGAAGAATCGGGGATACCTTTCGACCTTGGTCTTACACGCAATCACTACACGGGACGGACTTTCATAGAACCGGAACAATCTATACGACACTTTGGGGTAAAGCTGAAACTTAATCCAATCAGGAGTGTTATCGCCGGCAAGAGAGTAATTGTTATAGACGACTCTATCGTTAGGGGGACGACCAGCCGAAAGATTATCAAGATGATTAGAGAGGCGGGAGCCAAAGAGGTGCATATGAGAATAAGTTCCCCCCCAACCTCATACCCTTGTTACTACGGGATAGACACCCCAAGCAGGAAAGAACTGATAGCCGCTACTCATAGCATAGAGGAGATAACAAAATATATCACTGCCGATTCACTTCAATATCTTTCTATAGAAAATATGCTTAATGTCTTCGGCGAAAATAGTAAAAACTTTTGTTCGGCCTGTTTCAGCGGAAACTACCCGATAGAATTTTGCAGCGACACAAAAACAAGGCAGATGAGACTTTTTGAATGATTTACCCCTTTGTCGGTAAAAGGCCCGGCCTTAATAAAACCTTTGGCCGGGTTACAATAAAAACAGGGGAGGGGGGAAATTAAAGAGTATCTTCTAAACCTGATTTGTAGTACTGCTTAACCTTCCTGATATATCTGACCGTCTCCGCATAAGGGGGAACCCCCCCATGTTGAGATACCGCCGTCTCTCCGGCATTATAGGCGGCCAAAATATAATCTATGTTTCCATTGTAGCGTCTATGCAGAGTTTCCAGATAGGTCGTCCCCCCCTCAATATTTTGCATAGCATCAAACGGGTTGTTAACACTCATAAGACGGGCTGTATCGGGCATAAGCTGCATAAGACCGATAGCCCCCCTATTGGAAATGGCGTTCGGATTAAAATCTGATTCAACCCTTATCACTGCCCTAACAAGGCGGGGGTCAAGATTTTTTTCTCGGGCAACAGACTCTATCTTCTCGTCTATCTCTTCATTGGAATACTTACGGCTATAGGCGGCATAGCCGAAATGGGGGCTTCTTTTCTTGCTGCTTAAGAGACGATAACCGCTCCCTGAAGGGTTATCAGTAAATACAATCGTGCCATCCTTCCTTACTTTGGTATATATATCGGCCGAAGCATTTTTAGGAAGCAGCAACAGCACTAATATAGAAACTACGGCAAATCTTTTCATAGCAGCTCAACGGTTAGTCTGATTTTAACCACTTTTTCCCTTTGAAATCAACCTATTCGTACGTTCTTCTATCTCGGCAATCCTCTCATTGGCCGTTGCGGCCAACTGGCTGCCGGGATACTCGCCACTCACCCTCTTGTAATACTCTGTCGCCATCTTGGTGTTACCTTTAAGGAAATAAGACTCCGCTATAAGGAAAACCGCCTCATCCTGATATGACTCATTCGGATACTCCTTTATAAGCTGCTCCATCCTTGTAATCGTAGAACCGTAGGCGCCGGTCTTGAAATAATATTTACCGACATGAAATATATGTTGAGCCAGAAGCCTCTTACAGACTTCAATATTCTTTGAGGCCTCCCCGTAGAATATGCTCTGCTGAAAACGCCCACTCTTCGTAATATTCTCAAAATCTTCTATCGCCTTAATCGCATTGGTCTGATCCCTATCAAAAGTTTTACGTTCATTGAAAGAACTCATACCCTTGTAAAAATAGGCATTAATCACATTAGGGTGCGTCGGATAAAGGTTGTAAAAATCTACGTAACTCAAAGCCGCCCTACCATAATCTTCCTGATAGAAGAGGGAATCGGCCAAACCCATTAGGGCATCGGCCCGATAGGGACTGTCGGGGAATTCGTTCAAAACCCTCTGGTACATCTTCTCCGACTCCATATAATTCCCCTTCGCATAATAGTAGTTCCCCCTATCAAGGATATAGATAGGGTCCTTACTACTGGTCGGTATTTTGGCACAGCCTGTAACTGATAGAATCATTAGAAGGAGAACAACTCCTAAGCAACCTTTAGATAAATTACGAAACATTATAAATCCCTAAATAATTACTAACTAAATAAATGTCTTTAACTTGGCTACCGCCTCGGCAGCTGTCTTGACCTCAATTATACCATGTAACTGCCCCCAAGTTTTTATTCCTATAACCGGTTTCCCGATCTTAAGGGCAATACTAATCTCCGATAAAGTTCCATACTCCCCGGCAATAGCGACAATACAATCGGCACTATGCACAACTATAATATTTCGGGCGTGCCCCATACCGGTAACAATCGGAATATCGATAAAACTATTCGCATCCGTGCTTTTGTTCCCGGGAAGTATTCCGATGGTAAGCCCCCCCGCTCCCTTAGCCCCTTTCGAAGCCGCCTCCATAACGCCCCCCAAACCTCCGGAAAGCAGGGTATAGCCCGCCTCGGCAATCAGCCGGCCCGTCTCCTCGGCCAGGGCGGCAATCTTTTCATCACAAATCCCCGACCCGACAATGCCTATTATCTTCTGTCTCTTATCTTTCATATCAACCAACCAAGCTATTCTCTATCTTTTGAAAACATTCTATATTCTACTACATATTCGGACAACAAAAGGCATCAGAAAATGGGGCAAATTTTAGAAATCACCCAAAGTTTGCATATCATACAAAAATAGGTTAGATTTATTGAATCGTTTTCTAGTGTTTAGTTGCATAAGTCTGCGTCAGTATCAAGACCGAGAATTTGGCGCGACTGGCACGAAGACAACCGCAACACAACCCCCTTATTCCCCCTTAACAAAGGGGGATAGGGGGTTGTATACCGAGGGTTGTATACCGAGGATTGACGACAAAGCCGGGCGTGTCAAAGGCCGGTCGGCTAAAGCAAGATTTAGGCAATTAAGCACTATGATGTGCCGAAGTGGCGGAATTGGTAGACGCGCTAGATTCAGGGTCTAGTGTCCGCAAGGGTGTGGGGGTTCGACTCCCCCCTTCGGCACCATTTATCTTTTGTTTCTATACCGCTTCAGAACCAACCAAGTCAGCACCCAAGTCAAAAAGCTCTATTCCTTGAAAAACAAATTAAATAATTCTTTGTCTGTATTTGTTAGACAAGGTCGCTGTTCGGCATCCCCTCATACTTCACAACCAGTTCAGGCCGGCCAGCTAATATAAAGCTATTGTTCCTATGGTCTCGTTCGTCGAGTCCGATTAATCTGAATACATATCCCCAAGAGGGGAGGTCGGCATACTCTTTTACCAAACTGCTTTTTACTTCTTGCTTGTCCCATTCTGGGTGTTCCTCAACGAACTGAGCATAGACGTGTTCGGCGTGGTCCTCAAACTCAGCATTGAAAAGGAAGGCCTGTTTTAGGCTGAATAGCGCCAGTAACCAAGAGAATATAATGTAAGAGGTGGCAATGAGGTAGGGAACAGGGGGGGTGAGATACCACGCATCCTTTTCTCCATCTTCCCTCATCTTCTCTTCGACAACCCTCAGATGCCAATACTCATTATCCTGCGCCTCTCTTCCCCATTTTATAATATCGGTCCCCTCTTTTATTAGGGATAGGTTCTTATAATTATTGGTCAGCCGGCCGTATTGGCGCATCTCCCAAGCCCTATAGGGTATACTGGCCAGCGATTCTATAAGTTTAACTTTGGATAGTGTGGTTTCTTTGCCGGTGAGAAAATCCATTTTAAAGAAGAATATCCTCGAAATCATAGAGTAATTATAACGAGGCCTGTTGAGGGATGCCTTCTGTTCCTTTTTAAGATCTATTCTTACTTCTTCCATGAACTCCTTAGTAAATATTATTACTATTGTCGGATAGGTAACCGGAAACCTCGTCTGCCTCGGCCCTTATCCCCAATAGTGCTTTGTTGATTACGACATTTGAAGATACTTACAGAATTTACTTGCCGTCTCACCTAATATCGATAAGTAACAAAGGCAAGATGCAGACTAAAAGATGAATGTCTCTGAAAACAGTGTTTATGAGGCTTAGGACAATTTGTCAAGAATGAAGCCCTGACCATTTAGGCATCAGGGCACAACATTCTTATCTATCTAAAACCATATTTTATTAAGGGTTTACTTCCCCTTTTTGGCCTTCTTATCTTTACGCTTTTCTTTCAGTGTCTTTTCCGCTTTTTTCTTAACTGACTTTTGCACATCTTTCCCCTTAGCCATGATTCTCTCCTTTGTTAGGTTGGTTAATTTTAATAGTTAAATACACCTGTCCATTGTATTGCCATTATGCATGGACTGCAAATAATCATTATCCCTGCAATCGGCACTTCCTTACCTTTTCTTGCTCGTCCAAGAAAAGGAAGAAAGAAGGCCGGCCTGTTCATTTTTTGACGGCCTGAAATTGAGGTTGATTAAGGTGCCTCAAAAACTCGTCAGACTGAAGTCTGCCTCAGACAGTTTGAGGCTTGTTTCTTTAAATCAACCTATTTCAAGCCTAAAAATGATATGGCGGTTAAAGGCAGGGAGGGAGATTTAATTCTGGAATGTTTTTATGAGTTAAGAAAAAAGTGTCATTGCAAGACCTGACCCTGTCCCCCTGTCCCCCGTGGCATCACCCGCCAGCCCCAGAGTGACGAAGGAACGGCGGGGATGGTCGGGTGAATGCATAAGTTAAGGGGTTGATTTTTGGATATGTAGCAACTTCTCGAGATCAAATTCAGGACTATCTATTATTTTCCCAGCTCTTTGCTGAGACTTTAGACCTAGTTGATCCAGCAGAATGTCGACATAGATGCTCTTGAGGTATTCAGATAACAATGAATGAATTGGAATGTCCTCACCATTATGAACAACACGACTTCGTAACCCAAAAATCTTGCCAATGCCAAACTTAATTGAAGCTTCAGGAACAGAAATACCATATGCATTCGCTAAGCTTTCATTTAATGGTTTAATATTTGTAGTATCAGGCATTCCAAGCGTTTCCAATGCAATCCAGTGCTTAATAAATTCATCCAACCCTTTGGAATTCATTCCTTCATTAAACCAATGCAAAGAGACTCTTATTCGTTGTTTTTTATTTTCATCCAAACCTTCTATGATCTTGCCTACATTATGAATAAAATCTAGTTGATCATTAGAAATATCAGGTTTAGGAAAACTTAAA
>Ga0180009_10006348_pt1 | contig 12412 bp, 10 predicted proteins | sample OS_PC_MetaG_FD_123537 | JGI IMG/M metagenome (GOLD analysis project Ga0180009, IMG submission 123537) | Groundwater microbial communities from the Aspo Hard Rock Laboratory (HRL) deep subsurface site, Sweden - OS_PC_MetaG | ecosystem: Environmental > Aquatic > Deep subsurface > Groundwater...
ACGCGCTGCGTATACATCCACTGGCCGTGAGCCGCTTCGCGCCTCACAACCAGCGGATTCAGCAGTCAATCCCGGTGACAAACAAGTTTGCCCCCGGTCTTGCTCCTGATCCGCAGCGCGTTAGGTGTCGATCTTAGTGAGGTGTCGCCCTCCGGGTCCGGTGGTTTGGTAACGGCAGATGATGTCAGAGCCTATGCAGCAAATGGAGAATCTCCGGCACCCGCCGAGGTTTCGGTACAAAGGGAAATATCCGTTGAAGCCCGTCCGTTGACTACCGATGCTCCACCACTGCCTGATTTTGCAAAGTGGGGCCCGGTTGAACGGATTCCCGTCCGCTCCATTCGAAGGGCAACGGCCAAACAGATGGCGATTTCCTGGAGTCAAATCCCGCATGTCACCAGCCAGGCAGAAATCGATATTACCAAGTTAGAAGAATTTCGTAAAAAGCACAAAGCCGATGTCGAAACCAAGGGGGGAAAATTAACACTGACGGTCTTTGCCCTGAAGGCTGCTGTTACGGCTTTAAAAATGTATCCGAATTTCAATGGAACCCTGGATGCCGCAGCCGGAGAGATCGTCTATAAAAAATATTATCATATCGGTGTTGCAGTGGATACGGCAGAGGGTTTGATCGTTCCGGTGATCCGAGACGTGGAGCAAAAAAGCATCACCGAACTGGCCATAGAGCTTAACGATCTGGTTCAACGAACCCATCAACGGAAAACATCTCTGCAAGAGCTTCAGGGCAGTACGTTCACCATCAGCAATGTCGGTCATATGGGAGGCGGTCACTTTTCACCCATCATCAATTATCCGGAAGTGGCCATTATGGGAATGGGTGCTGCCCGCATGAAACCTGTGGTGATTGAAAAGCGGGAGGGTGCATATGACATTGTCCCCCGCCTCATTCTCCCGGTGGTTATCACCATAGACCACAGAGTGCTCGACGGCGGTGATGCCCATCGGTTTATAAAAGTAGTTATGGATGCCCTCAATGATCCGGAGGTGCTGATGATGACCATGGTTTGAGCATTGAGGCATGGAATAGTGGAATGGTGGAATAATGGAATATTGGGTATAACAGCGGAATAGATTTTTTTATAAAATCGATAGCATTCATTTAAACCCATCATTCCAGCGTTCCAATATTCCAGTATTCCAATTGTGAGTAACTTGTCGGGACCTGGTTTCAGCGAAGACCGAAGCGAACCACGTTCATAAGAGGAGATTCCAAGATGGTAATGGGCGAACTCATGCAGGAAACAGAGGTGCTGGTCATCGGCGGAGGACCGGGCGGATATTCAGCCGCATTTCGGGCCGCAGACCTCGGAATGGAAGTTACGATGGTGGATATGGCTGAGCGGCCCGGTGGTGTCTGCCTGTTCAGGGGATGTATTCCGTCTAAAACATATCTACATCTTGCCGAATTGATTCATGACACCCGGCGGGCAGCTGAAATGGGCATTACCTTTGATAAACCGAAAATCGATCTAAAAGGCATCCGAAACTGGAAAGAGTCTGTTATCGATAAGATGGCCAATGGTCTGGTTACCCTCAGCGAAAGAAGGGGCGTGCAGCGGATTAAGGGCCGCGCCGTTTTTGAAAGCTCCGATTCGGTACGGATCTACGATTCAGACATCAGCCACATCAAGTTTCGTCATGCCGTTGTGGCGACAGGATCCCACCCCATACCTTTTCCGGGTATCTCCCCCAAAAAGGACGGACGGATAATGACATCCACCGGAGCGCTCGATCTTGTGGACGTACCTGAATCGCTTTTGATAATCGGCGGAGGGTATGTCGGTTTAGAAATCGGAACCGTTTATGCATCTCTGGGAAGCAGAATTACCGTGGTGGAACTGACCGATAAGCTCCTTGCCGGCGTCGACCCGGATCTGGTCGAACCCCTTCATCGAAGACTAAAAGAGCTCTTTGAAGTGATCCATCTCAACACCAAAGTGGTTTCCATGGAAGAAACCGCCTCCAATGTCAACGTCCGGATCCATGGTGGATCCGAAAAAACAGAACAGCGCTTCGACCGGGTCTTGGTGGGTATCGGCCGTCAACCGAACAGTAAAGGACTGGATCTCGGACAGACCAAAATTAAGGTTGATGACAGGGGATTCATAGAAGTGGATGATCAGCAACGAACTGCAGATTCAAAGATATTTGCAGTGGGTGATGTGACCGGCGGCTATATGCTGGCCCACAAGGCATCCAGAGAAGGAAAAGTGGCCGCTGAGGTGATCGTTGGAGAACCTTCGGCATTTGATGCAAGAGCAATCCCGGCGGTGGTTTACACGAACCCTCAGATCGCATGGGCGGGGATTACGGAAGAACAGGCCAAAAAGCAGAATTTAACAATATCGGTCCGGAGATTTCCCTGGAAATTCTCGGGACGGGCAACGACCATGGGTGCTCCAGAGGGTCTTACCAAAATAATAGCAGAACCGGAAACAAACCGGATTCTGGGAGTCGGAATTGTGGGACGGGAGGCCGAAGGATTGATTGCCGAGGCGGTTCTGGCCATTGAAATGGGAGCGTTGGTAGACGATCTGGCCCTGAGCATTCACGCACACCCCACCCTGTCCGAAACTGAAAGCGAAGCGGCAGAAATTTTCCTCGGCAGCTCAACGCATATACTACCGAAGACGATTAAGAAATGAAGCTCACCGCAGCCCCGATGATCAGGATCTCCGTTTCACAGTGACGATTCGCAGGATATCAAGAATACAGAATCCAGAATCCAGGAGTCAGAATAACGACACTACACTTGCTACCACTTATTTTCTCATTTTTTCTTCTGAATTCTGACTTCCGGCTCCTGAATTCCTGACACCGAATGGCTGGCCATCCTTTCAAGATTTTACGGTGTTCCAATTGTCTTTCGCCACTGGTTGCGATGTATCCGACCGGCATCGTAACGATCGACACGACCCTGTTCGACTGCCGGAAATCCGATGGAAATCAGTGAAAGCGGAATAACCGATTCAGGCATATCGAGAAGTTTCTGAAGCCCAACGACACGGTCTTCAAGCGGATAAACCCCCAACCATACAGCTCCCAGTCCCGATGCCCGCGCTGCCAGAAGAATATTTTGTGTTGCAGCAGAACAGTCCTGCACCCAATACCCTCCTCCGAACCTCTCCCGGGAAAGATCCCCGCAGACAACAATTGCCAGAGGCGCATGATTCAGCATGCCGGAGTATGGATGCACCGACGGAATGCGTTTTAGGATCTCCCTGTCCTCGATGACAATGAATTGCCAAGCCTGCTGATTACCTGCTGAAGGAGCGCTGACCGCTGCCTCCAGTAAGAGTTGAATGGTATCTTCCGGTACCGGTGCATCCGTATAGTTGCGCACGCTGCGTCTTGTCAAGATCGCTTCTATGGCATCCATTCTTATTTCCCTCCGATTCTATTTCGCAAACAATCCCGGCCCAGCGGATAAGGCTTTGATCACCCTGGCGGCGATTTACGGAAAATTAATATGACGTAAACTGAGATGTAATAATATTACGGGATATTATTCCTGATATCTCTGCTGGATGGATTTAATGGTTTCGATTTTCTTGAAAAAGATATCCACGAGCTCCGGATCGAAATGGGTGCCTGAATCCGTTCGAAGGGTATCGAGAACCTGATCCTCAGACCACGCCTCTTTATAAACCCTTGCACAGGACAGGGCATCGAAAACATCAGCCAGCGCGACGATTCTTCCGAAAAGGGGAATCTCTTCTGCTTTTTTGCCGACAGGCGACCCGTCGGCATTTGTATGCTCCGGAAGCGGGTTTCCGGTTTCCACACTCACATAACCGGGATACCCTTTTCCATCCCACCTTTCGTGATGGTTGAGAGCAACCACCGCTGCAGCATCGTCAAAATCCGATTGCCTGTCAGCAAAAAGCCGAGCCCCCAATACGGTGTGCTGTTTCATGACGGCGTATTCCTCGTCCGTGAACCGAGCCGGCTTTTTCAATATGGTATCCGAAATTGCCACTTTGCCCACATCATGGAGCATGGCCGCCATTCGGAATATATCGCGATTTCGATCGATCTCCATATCCGAATGGCCGTTTCTGCGGGCCCAGTGTTCATAGATTTCGATTGAATACCCTGCCACCCGGTTTACATGGGCGCCGGTTTCTTTTGGGTCCCTCATCTCGGCCATTCGGATCATGCGGAGAATAATGGCACGGGTCATCTGAGCACGCTCCAAGGCGACGGCAGCCGTGCTGGCAAAATGTGCCATCATTTTTTCGTCGGTTTCAGAAAACGGAACCACCCGGTTTTCCGTATCTTGTGAATTAATGACCTGGAGCACCCCGAGAACTTTTCCTTTAATATTTACCAGAGGGATGGTCAGCATGGAATGGGTTCTATATTTGGATACTTCATCAAATTTCTTGCTGAAGTGATAAGGTTTTACCGGATCGATTTCATACACATCTCGAATGTTAAGGGGTCCTCCGGTGGAGGCCACATATCCGGCGATGCTCTCTTCGTTAATGGAAATGGTAAAGACGGAATAAATGAGTTTTTCACCCGCTGCTAACTTTTTCCGCAGCGTATCATTTTGGGTATAGGAAAAATGCAGCGAATCATCATGTCGAATGTATATGGACCCCGCATCCGCATTTACAAAACGACGTGCTTCGGTAAGTATCCGCTCCATCAAAATATCGAGGTCGTTGACCTGATTGAGCTCAATCCCCAGGGTGGTCAATACATTCAGTTTCTCCGACTCGGTCAGCATCTTCTCCCCTTTCTGAAAACCCTATCCATCTGACTTCAGTCAGTCGTTCGGATAGCAGGCACAGCACTATTGGGTTATTTCCTTAAGAGCAGCCAGTGTATCCTCAGGTTCGGGTCGTACGGTATAATCCGGATCTGCTTTGACATAGCGAATGATTCCCGTCCCATCGATAATATATCTTGCGGGAATGGGTAAGGTCCATGTTTCATCACCGTTATATTTTTCCAGGTCGATCCCGAACTTTATATAGAGCTGCCGTAGGTCATCCGGTAATGTATAAACGAGACCGAACGATTTGGCAACCTTATTGCCGGTATCACTCAGCAATTCAAACGAAAACTGCTTTTCCTCGACCAGTTCCCGGTTGTAAATTTCTTCCTGAGGAGAGACGGCCACCAAACGGGCTCCAAGGGCACGAAACACGGACTCTGCTTTTTGAAGAGCTTCCAGCTCAAGATTACAGTAGGGTCACCACTTCCCCCGATAAAAGGTAAGGATCATGGGGCTTTCTGAAAGAATATCCTTTGAATGGCACATGGTGCCTTTCGCATTTTTTAGAGAAAAATCCGGAATTTTAGCACCGAGATTGAGAATTCCGTTGAGGATGCCGGATTTCCTGAGATCGTCGGTAGCCCTGTGCATGACATCCAGCGCTTCCTTTGGGGCTTTTGATTCAAAATTTGTTTTAAGGGCATCAAGTTGATCTTGTAGGCTCATTTATCTGTTCTCCTTTCAAATATAGCATAGGAATTTCTTTATTTGGACGCAGATGAACGCAGACGAACGCGGATCTTAAAAATTCTAAAATCTATAATTAATCATATTATCCGCGTGTATCCGCGAAAATCTGCGTCCCATTTAACTTGATCCTAAAGATAAAATAGATTTGGCATAATCATCTTCTGATATTAGAACAACCGGCACTCCTTTGGCAAAGGCCTTTATGTCACCCTTTGCTTTTTACTTTATTGAATAATGTTTCTGTCTATATCTATGCCATACAGGGGTGCAGGACCCTTTTCCGAAGTAATAAAGAGACGATCCCCCTTCATGCCAAAACACAAAGCCTCTGCCTGATATAACCGGGGAATCGGCACCACAACCGGTCTTCCACTGAACGATCGAATCCAGTCTTCACCGGGAATCCTGGAGAAAAGATAGATCGCGTTATAGGTTAAAATTGCAGCCATAAAACCATCGGGTTCAATATCCAAAGCTGTTGGTGCGGATTGATAGTGTATGTAATCCAACAACGTGTAAGACCGGGCACCGGCGGTATTGCTTCCGGCGATACCGGTCAATTCCGTAACTTTCTTTGCTGTCAGTACGGATGGGCCATGTAAGGGGAATAACGGCAGTTGATAGAGCATCGGCGGTATGGTCCGTTTAGTGACAAGAAATATCCGCAGATTCTCCATGTCAACGCCGACGGCTTCGCAATCCCTGGGAGCATCCTCGTAACGGAAGTTAATCTTCCATTCCGGACTCACCGAAAGTCCTTTTCTCAATCGAACACCTTGTATGCGGGGTTCCTTAACGATATAAATGGTGCCGGTTTCTCTGTGCTCACGGTTGTCGCCCACATCGGCAATCAGGATATAGGGTGTTCCATTGTACATGAATGATGCCAAATCTTCCCAATCTATATTTTCAGCGCCATCAACACGAACAAATCCCCGATCACTTCCGTCTGATCCAATGGCATGGAGCAACGGTTCATTTCCGCTGTCATTGATGATCCATAGGATATCGGACCGTAAGTTCGATGCTGCCAGGCCGCTCGCTTCGCTGATTGCCTTGTTTTCAAGATCCCCGAGATGATTGATATGAACACCGTCAGGCAGCTCTGACAAAATAGGGCCGATGGACAAACTGCTGCATCCCGTCATCATAAAAAGGATGCTGATAATCAGACGCCACACCTTTATTGTTTCTGTCCGTATCCGTTAAAAGATACCTTTTCGAATAAAAGCTCGGATTTGGGATGCCCTGCCTTTTCCTCGCCCGGGTACCCGATTGCAATCATGGATAGTATCTTCAGTCGGGAAGGCATATTCAATATTTCCTGGATGTATGTTTCTGCGGGTTTAGTATCATTGTGCGCTCTCTCCCGGATCTGAATCCAACAGCTCCCCAGCCCCAGTGAAGCCGCCGCTAAATGGATGATGGTTGTGGCAATGGATGTGTCCTCTATCCAGACATCAGACTTTTCAGGATCTCCACAAATTACAAAAGCCAACGGTGCATTTTCCATCCAAGAAGATCCCGCTGCTTTGGTTTTTGCGAGTTGTTTGATAAGGCCCGGATCTGTTACGACCACGAATTCCCAGGGATTAAATCCTCTGGAAGATGGAGACCGAAGTGCTGCCTCCACCAAGAGATCAATCTTCTCAGCCTCAACCGCTTTGTTTTCAAATTTTCGTATACTGCGCCGTTTTTCAAGAATAGAATGAAACATAAATAAACCTCCTGCTAATAGAATTACCAATAAATTAACAAATCAATGGAACTAATATAATCCTTTAATGACACAAGTAAAATAGGAATCTGGTTATCCACTTCGGTCCAGTGAAAAAGTGTGACCATTACTGTTTGGCTTTGACCGCGATCCTGGTAGCTGGTTTCAGGTTTCAGGTGTCAGGAGACATCCGTGCTTATGAACTGAACACTGAAACCTGAACACCGAAACCTAAAACAATGGTCATTGCACAACCCGGTTCATATTCTTAAGTACCGGCTGGCCCAGGTGGCGATTAAAGCACCCACGTACCTGGAATCACGACGCTCGGACAGCAAATGGTCTGCCCTGTCCAGTGAAATAAAGCTCTTTGGATGCCGGGCGGTCTGAAAGATCTTGGCTGCGTTTTCCACACCGACCACGTCGTCCAACGGCGAGTGAAAGATGATTAACGCCCGGTTTAAATTACGGATAGCCGCCTCCATATTCGTATCTTCAAGATCCTCAAGGAATTGTCTCCTTATTTTAAACCGCCTTCCGGCAATCGAAACTTCGGCTTCCCCTTCGATTTCTATTTGCTGTTTGTATTCATTTAGGTGGGTTAGATGACCGGGATCGGCAGGAGCCCCGATGGTGGCAACAGCAACGGCAGATGGGATTTTCGAGGCAGCCTGTATAATCGCCGCTCCCCCGAGGGAATGCCCGATTAAGACGGCCGGTGATTCGTAATGGGCATCCATAAATCGGGTTGCTGCTATAAGATCGTCCACATTTGAAGAAAAACTGGTTTCAGCAAAATCCCCCTCGCTTTCCCCAAGCCCGGTAAAATCGAATCGAAAAACAGCGATTCCCTCATCCGCAAGTGAACGTGAGATGTTATCGACAGCCTTAAAATTCTTGGTGCAGGTAAAACAGTGTGCAAACAAGGCATATGCCACAGGATCACTCTCAGGAAAATCGAGACGGGCGGAGAGTTTCTCTCCGGACACGCTGTTAAACGACAGGTTCTCATAAGGCATATGAACACCTATTTATGATATGTTCCATCCTGTTGACTTCTCCTTATTTTTCGGGCCGTGAATCTTCACGACTTATTCTTTTTTATTATCCTTGGGTGTTTAGATGAAACAATTTAAACGGCGCCTTTAATGTTCTGCCCATAAGGTTTATTAATCTCTTCCCCACCGATCCCGGAGGCAGAGGAGTGACTCTGGCATTTGTCAAATCACCCCTGACCTCAAATGGTATCGAAATGATAGAGCCGTCCATGATATCTCGGATGATGGGAATATTTTTAACGATAAAATTAGCGGCCTGCAGCGGCGATACAACAACCTGCATATCGACCTTCTGCTCTACCATATCGATTTCCCCTTCAAACACAATTTCACTTGAGGGGCTGTCGATGATTCCGTGCTCGAGTTTCAGTTTACCATCTTCCATGTGCCAGCGATTCGTTATCTTTGTGTATGGAAAGCCTTCAGTGTTGAGATCAGGAAATTTAAATTTTAATAATTCAGCGACATTGATGAACTCGAATATCTTAGCCAGCGCACCAAAGCGGTATATTCGACCGTCAGAAGCGTTTAATTCCATATCGCCTCTTAGCGCCTGAATCACAAACGGCCCGATTGTGTTGGCAGACAAGTTACCTTCATAGTCAAACACACCGTCGGCAAGCCAAAATCCAGGAAACAGGCACGAAAGCGATTCTTTCAAACTTTTTTTGTCGGCCAATGTCCAAAAATTGAGCATCGTTCCACGAGGAGCTACCGTCAGCACTCCGGGAGTGGATATGTTGCACAACTTTGCATCTAATACATTTACACTGATTTCATTCGATTTCAATGAAATGTCGGCGTGAAAGGGATTCCAGGTATAATGCCCGAATTTGAAGTAATCGGAAGTCAAACGGACCATACCGGAAACAGGAAGATTCCACTTTTTCTTTTCACTTTCGATTCCGGTATTCTTATGTTTACTCAAAAATCTCTTTTTAATATCGTCCCAAAATAAACCACCGGTAGAAAGATCGATATCCAGCCGGATTCCTTTGGGTAACAAACTAATATTTCCATCGATCTCAAATTTCCGGCCTTCCCAGTCCAAATCAGCGCTCTGTACCAGTATCTTATTTTTCCGGGCTTCAATTGTGACCTTGTTAATTTTGAGATCCTTCAAAGACTGCGAAGGCACTCGAATCCTTTCAGCCTCGAGGGAGCCTTCGGCAGTGAATTGAAACGGTCGATCCATATGTATAAGGGTTTGAAAATCTCCTGCCACCTTTCCATCAAGCAGCTGATTATTCACAAAAAGCTTATCGATGGTAGATTTTTCAAGATTACCCTTGAAACTGAGATTACAGGTATCGGGTTGAAGTTGAATTCGAAAATCAGCATCGGACGCGGAGTCCTTCACGCTCAGATTATTTATGATAAGCGTCTCTTGAGTCTTCGTTAGATCCAGTCGAATGTTAGGACCGTTTTCGGCGGTCATGTTCCCGATAAACTTTATTTTCCCAGTTTGCATCCATTCCAGATTTGCCTGTTTTACATTCATCCGTGGGTAGGGAATCAAAGCGTCCGGCAGCTTGATAAGCTTTGAAATCCACCGGGACGCTGTGGACCCGATGTCCCCTTCAAATCGTATGTTTGCTTCGGGCTGTTTTCCCAGGTAATCCCGCAATTCTCCGGTAATGGACACCGCTGCATCTTTAAATCCGACGCCCAGATCGTTGAGGACGATTTGACTACGATTCAGGCTGAAATTCCCGTTGGACAACCGAAGTCCGTCAATAAATGTGGGCGTTTTCAGACTAACATCCTTTACATCTCCATCCACCTGAAAGCCCCAGCGATCCGGTCGGAGAAGATCCCCCTGAATCTCTGCATGATCGATTCCAACCGGGCCTTCAACATTGGAAATGCCTTTCAATTGGGAACTCAGATTTTCCAACTTCAAAAGCCACGAAAATATTTCCTGCGATACGATATCTGATTTTCCAAGACGTAATTTTAATAAGGGTTTCTTTGCCCAATCAAAGGTAGAGGCAATGCCTGAGAAATGGCTCGATTTAAGACTCAGAGCCACACCTTCGGTATCGATTTTTTTTCCTTTGTAGCTAAAAGACCCCCCCATGATCTTTAAGGGTAAAGGGACTCTTCGATACTTGGTGGTGAAGGCAAAATCAGAAACAACGACCTGGGTTTTTACTTCCCCTTCGTCCCGGTTTAATTTCAAATTCCCAAATGCTTTCCCTTTGAAATCTTCTATCTGTTTGAGTTCTGTCCTGAAGCTTTTGTTTTCGATATATCGATTCAAAATAGGAGGCAGTTGGGACAAATCGGCCGTCACATTAATATCCAGAGCAAAGCGGTCGTCTCCGTTCTTTAAACCGAGCAGCAATGTTCCGTCTTTCCCAACGGAGTTGCCGAACTTTGCTTTGAGTTCACTTCCTTTCAAAGCTCCCTTTGAGATTAAAGCTTTTCCGTTGACTTCTGACAGATGCATATCGGCATTTGCTATGTAGACATCGCCATCGGTCATGCGGCCTTCAATAACAATATTATCTAAGTTGCCGAGCTCGGCTAGCGTATTACCGGTTGCCGATACCGCAATGGTTGGAATGCGTCCTGCCTGAAGTGTGTTGAATACATCCCTTATATCGGGGTGTTCACCGGATATATCCAGAATCGTTTTACGAAGAGAAGCGATATCGATTTCTTTTCCTTCACACTTCAATCGGATATTCTCCCCGGCAGTGTTCATCTGCATCTCGCCTGAGAGGCTCAGTCTTGGTGATTTAAAGCTCAGGGAGGTCAGGGAAGCCGACAGGTCATTTCGGGAAAGCCTGATATTGCCCCTCAATCTGCTGCCTTCAAATACGACGGCCTTTCCTCCTATGTGAAGGTGCAGGAAAGGCATGGCGCCGTTTATATCAACGGCAAGATTCTCAAAACTGTCGGATTTAAATGTCAGATTCAAATCGACTTTACTATCGCCGATTCTGAAATCCGTATCGGCAGAAACGGTATTCAAAAGCTCTTGGGGCTGCAATCCGGTAATATCGATTTTTCCCGACATTTCACGTTTGCTTCGATCCGCAATCGCTCGAAATGAAATTTTATCTCCGATATTTGAGCTGCCCCGGATGTTGAGTGCGACATCGTTATCTTTTGCATCAAGCGCCCATTCCACTTCGGTTAGTGTGAGAACGGTCACCCCCGCTTTAACGTACACAACCTTCCCATTATGAAAAAAAAACGTCTGACCCGGAGCAATGGACGCCGCGAGTTTCTCTATTCCCGGCATTAAGGTTCCAAAAAAAAGGTCCCGTAATTCGGATGCTCTTTTCGGTTTTTGACTTTCCGGTTGTTCGGGCACGATAACGGAAAAAAGCGGGGATTCAATGTAAATCTCATTTGCGGAAGTTCTTCCGGTCAAAAGTGACAGTATATCCAGATGTATCCTCATGGATTCAAATCGAGCATTTGAACTGGGATTAATGATTACATTGCCTTGCCGAATGACGAGCCGGGGGGATGGTAGAAAGGATAGGTCCAATCGCTCGAATTCTATTTTCCCCCCAAGGTGCTTTGAGATGCTTTTCTGAAAAGCGGTTTTGATGAAATCCTGATTTACGAACTGGGGAAGGAGCATTAAAAAGATAACAGAAAGGATCAACAGCACACCGAAGCCGGCGATGAACCGAATCGAGATTTTTTTCAACCTTCTCACTCTGTTATCCTGTTTTTAAATGATACTTCACCGGGTCAAGTCCATATTGACATAAATACGGCGACGGTCTTCCCAGACTGCTTTCTCCTCTTCACTGCCGGCAGCCACTTCTCTGATTTCAGCCACATCATAGGTTTCAATGATTTCCTTTCCGGTCATGGCCTGTTCAGCGGATTCATCAAATTCCACCATCAATGTCTGAGTGATTGCCGGGTCTGAAAGGTTGAGGATTTTCCCATTGACCTGTTTCGAACAGGCCGCATCGGCAAACTCAAGGGCCGCAGGATCAAGAGCCTTTAGCCGGATGGCAGCATCGGTAAATTGATCGAAATCTTTAAAATGGCCGACAATATTGAGCCCTTGATTGTGAGCAAATTGAAGGGTATTGATAATATCTGATTCCGACTTGGGTTCAACGACAAGTTTAGGCAAAATTCGATAGGAACTTGCATCTTTGCTGA
>Ga0180009_10006349_pt1 | contig 12412 bp, 17 predicted proteins | sample OS_PC_MetaG_FD_123537 | JGI IMG/M metagenome (GOLD analysis project Ga0180009, IMG submission 123537) | Groundwater microbial communities from the Aspo Hard Rock Laboratory (HRL) deep subsurface site, Sweden - OS_PC_MetaG | ecosystem: Environmental > Aquatic > Deep subsurface > Groundwater...
AACGGCATATTCGATCGGGAAAGCTTGATCAAAGAGCTGCAGATTGCAAAAGAGGGCGGCTTGATGACTCTGGTCGAAACCCGGGATAAAAGCTTCCTGAAACACTCCCCAATCATTACCCTGTCAGATCGGAATGAAGACAGCCGGCCATATCAGGATGTTTATTATGAGCACTTCAAATCGATGTATCAGAGCCAGCAAGTCGACGTTGGCAAGGAAAGAAAAGAAGCTATCAGCGCTTTTCTCAACCGGGTAAAAGAAAACTACGACCCGAGAACCGGCAAGATCAATTATGAGTTTAAGAAATTTGACAACGAACTGAGGGCAATCATTCTACTGGTAGCTGTTCATGTTGATCCACCGAAAGGGGTTAACTTCGCTTTGGATATCGAGCGATCCATGGGGCAGGTACCGAGAACCAAAACAAAAATCGAGCGCATGAAATATGCTGTTGGTATCGGTATGGATAAAAAGTCTAATGCCTATTGGGAAAAGCGGATTGAAGAGACTCAGAAAAACTTCAAGTGAGGTTTTTTATATGTCTCGTATTTTGTAATTATTAACTAATCCAGAAATCGGGGGGTTTTATGACTCTATCAAGACTTGACCGGGCAAACTTCGGGGGGCCATTGGTCCAGGCGCTCCTTTACCGGGCAATGAAAAATCCAGGTGATGACTGGATCGAATACACTATTGATCCCAATGAAGAGTACGACCTATACAAGGTATCGTACAATGTTTGGGGTACCGTCGATTGCTGGTGGGTTATCGCAGTTGTGGCCGGGCTTGATAATCCAATGGACCGCTTGCCGGCCGGGACCGTCCTTATGCTTCCACCGCTGCCTTTGATCCGGGAATGGATGATGAAGCCCGGGAAAACAATCCAATAGGAGATCTCATCATGAAAAAGCTGATTACACTTGCCGTTATCGTTGCAACACTTTTCACCCTGGTATCCTGCAAATTACTGTCAAAGGATGAAGCACAGGCTAAAGAAGAGCCTGGGGAGCCTGAGAGACCTAACATTGTCACAAAGCTGCAAGAAGACAATCGGAAAATGAAAAACGCCATGATCTTTCTGGCAAATAAGCAAAACTATAGCGAGGACATGCTGAATGCTGTCCAGATCCCAAAGATTAAGATGGCATTAGCGCTTCAGTGTTTCCTTCAATGTGACAGTGGAATGTTGAAATATATCGGTATCCCTGGATGCGGGTTGTCAAAGGAAGACTTGGAAGAGGCAGCGGGAAAGATAAAAAATCTGGCGTGCGTTCCATTGGAAGTGAATGTTCCAGTCAAAGAACAGCGCCAGCAGATTACTTCCGGGGTGGAAGGTTTCGATGAAACCTTGTCACAGATGGTTGTCTGCTATCGGGATCAGGGAGAGCTGGTTTTCCACATCAAAAACAAGGAAATTATCGAGGTCTTTGAGTGATATGGCTGAGACGTATGAGCAGTTCCGGAAGGTCTATGAAGAGATCCAGAAAGATAAAGCTGTCATTTCCAGATCCAGGCTGAAAACGAGAACCGAAGTCGATCGGCATAAACTGTTGACGATCGGGATCCTGGAAGATCTGGTGCGCAAGGGTGATGATTACACTTATACCTATAAGGGAGTCACATATACCATATCAAAAGCGGCCCTGAAGGGCATGAGGGAGAATGTAAGAGGAAAGTTTAACAAAAACGGGGTTACTTTTTCTCAACTCCTGCAGAAGACCGACAGTGATACCAAATCCCATTCCCGGGAAGAGATCAAAAACGCTCATGTTGTCAGTGTAAAAAACGCTCTGCTTGTTATCCTGACTGACAAATCAGGGAAAAGCACATGGAGAAGACCAAAGCACCGTTGCACGATCGAGTTAAAAGACTTCGATGGATGGGCCAGCGAACCGCCGTCGACCAACGGCAGCTACCGGGTTAATGCTCAGAAAGCATGTAAAGGCAATGTCGGGGTTTATTGCGATTGTGAAGACTTCCAATACCGGCGCAACTACTGGGTTACTCTCATTAAAGCTTTCATTACTCAATCGGCCGATACGACAACAAGGCGAAAATTTCTCTTCCTGGGAAAAGAGACCATATCCAATACTCCAAAAGAAACGTCTTTTCCAAAAATCACTCATGCAACGGGAGAGAAAGGACCGCTCTGCATTCACTTGATCAGGGCAAAAAAGGAACTCGAAAAGCCAATAACCATTAACCGGGTTGCTCAAGAGATGGTGAGACTGGCCAATTCAGTTGAGCCTGGTGCGGGAGTCGGTGAGGTCGAAATATCGGATGAAGTATACAAGGAATTGGAAAAGAAGATTGGAAAGGGAAAACTGAAACAGGCAACAGATGCCTGGGTGGATGAAAAGGCAAAGAAGGCATTTGAGCCATTCAAAAAAGCAACGGAAACCTTCAGAGGGATCTTTAAAAAAATGATGTCAAAAGAGATAAAGAAACGGGAAAAAATCGAAGGCGCCAACAAAAAGATGGCAAAGGAACTGCTTCGGTTAAACCAGCCGGCAAAGAAAGTATCCGAGCTTTCCGGATTGGATATAAAAGAAGTCGAAAAACTGGCTAAAGAATTAAAGTAGAATTTATTCCACATTTTTTTCTTTTCGAAGTTAATTTTTTGATGTTAATCAGAATACATGGACGCTTTAATTAAAGAGAGGCACCGGCAGATCAAGCTGGTGCGTGATAAAATTTTTGATACGCCGTATGCCAGAGACGTAGACATATATCGTCCGTATAAGGATGGGGAGGGTCGCCATGTAATCGAAGACGAAAAAGAATTTGAAGAGGCAGACGAGGTCGGCACGTTGAGTACAGATGAAAACATGTCGATCTCATACACCGTTTTGGATACAACCAAAGCTGTTCGATGCAAGATCAACGAAGACACTGGTAAACTTTCACATGTTCGTGTCGGGGAACAAAACGAATTTGAGCAGGACAAACAGTTTCATTTCCTGATCCAGTCAAACAATATTCCAGACAGAACAGTGATGCAATTGGAGGTCCCGACAGCACTCGCTGCAGATGACGAATCAACCCAGACGATCTCACTGATTAAAGTCTCAAGTATTCCGATCGGGGTGCAACCTTATATCGACCTGGTTCACTCCTTTGTGTCTTTCCATGGGGATGTTAGCTGATGGAAATTTCAAATAATGTTGCTTTCGATCGAGCCTTTGGTAAACATCTACATACTTGTCCGTGGGCGTCCAGGCACAAAGATCTTCAAGATTTCAACGTTGCCACATCAAAACAACGGATCTATCGGGGTGAAAATGAGGATCCGGATATGTTTCTGATCAACGTTGCCAAGTCTGCAAAGGATGCGGTTACATTGCCAATAGTGGGTTATTTCAGATCTCCGGATGTTCCGGTAAACATGGAAGACTTCATGCCGATCACGGCAGAGCTATTGAACAAACTGAGTTTTGATGTCTGGGATATTGAGACAACGTATTCAACGGGCGATATCAAAAAGGTCGATGATACCGCTTATAAGAGCCAGCAGGATGACAACCTGGGACATGACCCGGAAACAGACGATGGAACCTGGTGGAAGGTCTATAATACTTTAAAACAGTTCAATATCAGGTACCAGAATCGAACGGCCAGCGTAAATGTTCTGGTTGTTGGTCATGGAAGGGCAGCGGTTGACGAAGTTGCATTGCCGCTTGAAACCTATCTCCAGGATAACCGTGTAATCTATATTCCATACCGGATGTTTTTCGGTGTCAATGACCAGACAGCAGCAAAGTTCAATCTTCCGGCGATTATCAAAGAACCGGACAATATTACATTCAGTGATGTGACCGTGAAAAAGGATGGTATCACTCAGATATTTGCAAAAAGCGCTTCTTATGAAGTCAATCTGCCTTTTCTCAGCGGTCACCAGATCGCCCCGGTCGATATCGAGGTCGAATTTATGCCAATCATAGCCAACTGGTGATTATGAATATGCTAACCCCAAAAAATAAACTGAGAGATCACGCAAAGGAAATGATCTCCAGGAAACATGAGAAAGTGTTTTGGAAGATCCGGGACCTGGACCGATCGTACCATTTCTTTATTGGGGATCCGAAGGAACCGGTAAAAGAGATTTTTATGGAGTACGATGAACTGCTTGGAGAAAACCCGGCATTCGAGAATATACTCCCTTTGTCCATGAAAGATGTTTTAACCCGGCTCAATAGTGAGCACCCGGAAGCGGTCGGGATAAAAACGCAAGATGGACGGATTGAAATACTCAAAAAGAATACATCTTCCCCCGGGGTCCTGATCACTATCAACGGACAGACTAAAGACTTTTTTTCAGAACGGGCTCTATCAACGATCAACTTTCTCAATTTCTATGATGATCTGAAAGAGGATGCCAATGTGGAGCCGGAAAGCATTAGACAATTAATTGAGGGCAATCAATGAAAAAGATATTGATTCATACGCTGAACAACGTTGAGGTCCCGCGGTACCGGACCCGGGACTACAATATCCCGAAACTGATCGGATACGATATTACCAAAGTGGAAGTGGTTGCTGCCAATGGTATTGTCCAGGGAATCAAGGAAACAACCTATGAAGGGAAGTACACCATTGAGTTTATCGGGCAGTCTCCTAACTCAATTATTCAGCTGGAAATATATGTTTATGAGGCTGACCAGGTTGAGGAAGTTGTTGAACTGGAAGCTCCAAAAGCCGATCCCCCGGTGGAAAAAAAGGATAAAAAAGGATGGCTGGCCAAGCTGCAAAAACAACAGGCTGAACGTATGGCTGTTAAAAAGAAAGAGATCATGGAAGCCAGCGCGATCTATCCCCGGGATCTCAAAAACATGAAGGTTCTGACATTCGATCAAACGAACAGCTGGTCCCGGGCTTTGGGGATGATTCAGAAAGCGAAGCAGCTGGAGCATCAAATTGGCATGCCCCTTTATCGATACTATGATCGAATCACAGGGCAGGGTGATGGCGCTATCATAGCGACTGCCATTGCCGGAATGATCCCTCTACAGGAACTCGGGGAATGGTGGACAAAGGAATGGAGAGATGTTCATACCCCCGGTATGATCCAGGGATTTGCACGAAAAGCCGCAACACTGGTGAAGCCAAACGAATCCGGCTTTAATGCCAAAGCAGCCAGAAAAGAACTGCAGAAGCTTTTCACTTCAAATGATGTCCCTCTCCGGATGCGCGATTGCGGTACCCAGTTGCATATAACCGTTATGCAAGCGGATCTGAAGATATTCACACACCAGTCCGATAAAAACTCTGATATCGAATTGTGGGCTGTATGCGAAGACTCCGCTATTACGAAATACTCCTACAACCAGAAAGAGACCATTAAGGGCGAAGCTATATTCCTGGAATTTGTTGAAAAGAACGATGTCCTGGGACTGACACTGGCAGCAAACAATGACGGTATCAAAATTACGTCCATTGGGGCTCCGGTTCGGATCGCTCCGGAATCCGCTCGTAAACTGGTCAAGCTTGGACATGCAGCCGATAAGGTGACACAGCGGGACGCTTCCCATTTTGTGTTTGATAAGCGTGTTCAACAGGCGATTGAGAAAAACAACATCAAGTGCTATCTCCGGCTGGAATGTCTGCCAATTGACAACATCGTACTGAATTCAACGACTGACAATGCCCTGAAATGCGGTATTGAATCCGGATCCGGACAGATTGAATTGCCGGTATGGTTCAAGGCGACGATTACCCGGCAAATTGCGTAACCAGATTTTTTTAACACAGTCAACAGAGGTCAGATATGGCTTTAAGAGAAACAATTGATGGTCCGGTTGAAGATACGGTCGACAATATTCGGGCAGATGTTAGCAATGCACAGGCGGTTGATGAGACTCCAGGAAGAGTGTGGACAGTTATCAAGGCCAGTCTTTTAATTTGTTTTATTCTGGCCGTTGTGATTTTCGGGGCGGCTAATATTATGAAACAGGCGTTTCCTGAATGGGCGAAACGGAACAGCCGGCAGCTGTCAGGGATCGAAATGAAAACTTCAGTGGAGATTGTGAAAAACGCGGCCAAGGTCCCCTGGTTTTCTGCATTCAAAAAGAAAAACATCAAGGATTTGCGGTATGTCGGAACCGGTCTCCATCCAGACTATCACGCCAATCCTGCATTTAAGAAAAAATTCTTTTACCAGGGTACCGTCCATATAATGAAGGACTATGTAATGGATGTGGATATGATGCCGGCAGCGGAAAGAGACCGACTCAATGAGCAGGGGGGTTTGAATTTCCCTGCGATTGGAGTCGATCATTCCGAAGCTGCTTTGTATTGTAAAAGCCTGGGAGAAGGGTACCGGTTGCCAACTTACAGTGAACTGGAAGCTGCTTACAAGCTGAACACTGAGCAAAAGGAGCAAAAGGTCAGGGGAAGGTTCAAGCCCAATCTTGAGTTCACGGTATACGAAACAAAGGACCAATGGACATCGACGATTCAGCCGTCTGAGGGTTGGTTCTCAAGATTCCGGACAGATGACAATTACCAGATCTTTTCAATAAAAAGCGAAGGGGTTCGGTATGAGGATGATGGATACGATGATGAAAGCGTGAGCTTCCGGTGCGTGAAAGAACCCAGCAAAAAAATCTGACATGGAAGAGACCAGCAAGCTGACAAAAAAGAAAATTGTTAAGCAGAAAATTGAGCAGTTTGACGAACGGCTACTGCAGACTCAGGAAAAAACGTCTGATCGGTATGTCAATTACTTCTCTCTCAATATCGCGCTGGCTTTCATGTTGATGTCAGGGGCGTCTCTTGCTTTTGTCGGCCGGGACTGTTACGGCATGATTCCAATGGATTCCCCCGGGGTGGTCTTTATAATCATGTTTACTGCCATGATTCTGTTCCAGACTTTTATCTCGATCCCGCTGAACACTCTGCGAATCGTGAAATTGGTTGGTATTTTCTATTTAACCTTTTCACTCACTTCTGAACTTTGGGGTCTGTACTCGATCGAATACCTGCCAGATGTGCAAAACGCATGTAAGCCCACTCTGTATATGACTTCTGCATACGGTCTGGTCAGGGCTATCCTGCCAGATTTCATCCTTATCATAATCTGCTTCATGGGGAATAAAGATGAACAGAAAGCTTAATATACTTCTTGTGATCCTGATACTTTTCTCAATCACAGCACATGCCGAAACATGGGATACCAAGTTTGATCCTGGGGATCTGGTCTGTTTGTACGATATTGGGAAATGGGATCCGCTGATCGATAATGAATCAAACGATTCCTTGAAATACTGGTACCGAAGCCCGGTCGGAAATCAGCAATCGAATTACCAGCTCCGGCCGATCGCATTAGGTCTGCAGATGCGGGTTTTATATCCCGGGTTGATTGCTTCAGATAAAGGTGGTGACGGTGTATGGTTCAGCGGTCGGTTGGTGATTGTGAAAGGAGGGTTGATTCCCGGGAAAAATGCCTATGCTGTCCAAAAAGGTGAGAATTTTCTACTCCGCGATAACGGCAGAACAATTGTGATGGACTGGCAGGTGCTTCATTTTGAAAAAGCCAGGTTTAAAAAGAACCCGGCTGGCCCGTTTGGGTGCAGACGGAAATATGACAAATACTGATGAACTTTAAAGCACACGCAACAGGCGCGGTTTTCGCCTCGATCGCCACAACATCTTTTTTCGTCCTGGAAGCTGATCTGCCAATTGAGTATTCATGGATACCGTTTCTGGCAACCACAGCTGGTGGTCTTTTCCCGGATCTGGACACGAAAAGTACCCCGAGCAAGTGGGTTGCCCGAATTGGTTTTGTTTCAACCTTCCTGATGATACTCATTGGGGTCTGGCAGAACCTTACAGAGCTGATCCTGCTGGCCGCGGTTATGGGCTGCGTTTTCTTTCTCCTGAAATCGTTTAAGCATCGTGGTATAACGCATAAGTATTGGATTCCAGGTGCATTGATCGGGCTTTCTTTTTCTCTTCTTTATCTCACAGACTTTGTTCCAGTTATCATGAGTTCGGTTGGTCTCGGCATTGTTGTCCATCTTCATCTTGATACAATCTGGTTATGGAAAATCAGGGAAGGATGGTATATTAAAATATTTGGAGCGTGAAAATGGATCTATTCAGTTTGATTGGTAGCCTGGGAGAATCAATCGCCAGGATGTACGGGTACAAAAAATTTGCGCCGTTGATTGAAGCTAACATTGGTCTACTGGCTGTTCTGATTTCGCTGGTCGTTATTTCATTCACACTGCTGAAGGTTTCCAGAACCTTGCCGGCACAAGGGAGGACTCCAATCCGGAACCAGGCATATCTGCTGTTGATTAAATTCTTCATTGGCGCATTTATCGTTGTTGTCGGGTTCGCCATTTTTGCAGAAGGGAAAAAGATCGTAAAGGAATCCAGGTTTGAAAAACGAATATCTATACACTCAACAGTTATCGCATAACGGTGAGGATCTGGAACTTGATCTATTGAAGTCGGCAACACTGACTTTAAAGGTTAATGCCCTGGCGCCGTTTCTGATACTCCGGATACTGAATCCTCACAATTTTCTGCTTGAGGATATCGGGTTGAAAAAGTTCGATGAACTGAAAATAAGGTTCATGGACTACTACGATGAAGATGATAAGGGTGAGCTGATGACCGTTATCGTTTTAGATTTTCATCCTGATAAAAACCCGAATATCATGGTTATCGAGTGTTTGGAAGAAAGCGCTTACTGGTTATCCCAAAAGGATTATAAGATCTTTTCCCGAAAACCGATTGCTTCAATCTTGGGAGCCCTGGTCCCGAAACTGCAAATTGAATGCGGTCAGTTCCAGACAAACAATACCTATCACTTACCCAATCGGAGGCGATTCGAATTACTGGCAAGGATGGCAAAGGAGAACGGCGCTGTATTTTTCATTTCCCGGGGAAAGCTGGTTTTCAAGACGAAAGAAGATCTATTCAAGCAAGCTGATATTGCAAACTACGAATATTGGAACAAATCGGCTCGATATGAGATCGCTCAACCGCGGCTGATAGATCATGAATTTGTCAATGAAGAACAAAAAAGGAACTACATTGGATGGCATATTGAAAGGGGTCTGATTAAATCGACAGTCGCTACAGGGTACCCGCCGAAAATGCACTGTTGCGACACCGTGGGGAAGCTGAACAACATCACGAAACGGCTGACACCGGTTGTAACATTTCGGTCAAAAGGTGAAGGTACCATGACAATTGGATCCCCAATCAAGTTGACCTGGCACTCCGGGATCGCTGACCGGCCGATTGATGAAAGCTATCCGGACAGAGTGCTGTTGGGAGAGGTTGAACACCACGAACAGAAGGACTTCAGAACTACTATTACAGGAGTCATTTAATTGAGGTTTTGGGGCCTATTAATTATTCTTATTTTTTTTGTTCACAACGTTTTTGCTTTTAGTTTAGTCTGGCCTTCAATGGGTAAGATATCTTCCAGATATGGTGGACGTTATGGTCAATTTCATACCGGGATCGATATCACAGACAGTAAGGGAAACATTGTTCGAGCGGCCGAATCCGGTGAGATTGTTTTTATCGGCAATAAAAAAGCACTCGGGAAGGCAGTCGTTATCGATCATGGAGATGGATTCCGGACGGTATACGGCCATAATTCTCGTATCTATGTGAAGAGGGGAATGAGAGTCAAGCAGGGACAGAAAATCTCAAAAATGGGCGCTTCTGGAAGGTCGACCGGGATCCATCTTCACTTTGAGGTCCGGGTGAATAAAAAACATGTCAATCCGCTTCAATACTTGCCAAGCAGATGAAAGAATACCAAGCCAAAGTGACCAACATTACCGATCCGGACAAACGAAACTTTGTTCAGGTCCGGGTGTTTGAAATGTTCCCCGAAGGATTGGTCCCAGATAGCGATCTGCCATGGGCTGAATTTAAACTGCCGCCAGGGGCAGGTTTTAATGAGGGGGCTTTCCATCCTGTAAGAGTCGGCCATTATGTCTGGGTTGATTTTCCATACCGGGATGAAAAGGGAAATGAAGATACACGCCGGCCGCGAATCACTGGCGGGTGTCACCTTTGTCCGGACGGTTTACCGAATATGCCACACGATGCGTTTGACGGCCCCCGCTCCCTGGATGGTCTATTCAAATATCCAAAAGGTGATGATGGTAACGTGGATCCGGACTATGAAGAGACCAAAGACAGTGTATTCAGTCGGTCTGCAGCATTCACGAAAGAAGGGTTTTCGTTCAGGGTTCAAAACGGAGCCTTAACCGTTACCCATTTAAAGACCGGATCCCGGTTTGAAATTACCGAAAACGGATACCTGGACCTTTTCACTGCTCAAAACGGTTTTATTCGAGCTGCTAAAAAACTTGTGATTAAGGCAGCTGAATTAGTATTGATTTCTTCCAAAAAAATCGGTTTTGAATTTCCGGAACTGGAACAGAAAATAAATACCTGGATTCTGGAAACCAGTAGTTTTTCTGTCACCAGCAAAGGTCTGGCAAAGATTGTCGGGAAAGCGGTTCAACTTCTTTCCGATACCGATTTTTCAGTAACAACACAGGGAAAACAAAGCTTTTCTTCCAGTGGGTCAATCCTCCAATCGATCGATCAAAATACAACAACGGACCCGCTGAAGGCATGGGGAGCTGAACTGCATATATCCGGGGTACCAATGGCCAGCCTGTTGCTGGATCCGACCGGCTTGTTTGAAATGAAAAACACAACCGCCAATTTAAAACTGATAATCGATGGTATTATTGATGAGATAAGTCTTATAACTGTCTCACCTGGATACGGAATTGGGGCAAATGTGGCTGCTTTAACAGCTTGGAAAACTCAACTTGCGGCACTCATGAAATAATGACCTGGATATCATCAAAAGACCGGCCGCTTACTCACAAAGGGGTGGCTGATTTACGGAAAAAATTAGCTGAATTTAAAGAGCAGATAAAGGAAGCGCGGAATGGCTTGGAGCGAGTTCGCAATAACACCACCAGGAACAGTAACGGCAATAAAAACGCTGTTTGAGACGCTGCAATCCGGTCTCGAAACAATGCTGAATTACGCGAAGGCGCAAGCAGCATTGGCGAAGGTTTTAGCCGATGGACCCAATGCGCAATTGCTGGCTCTGGAAGCCACAATGGATGAAATCTTAGCAGATATCGAAGCGCTGCAGGTCGGTGGATTGTCTGGAATAATCGCTCATCCGTATGCGGAAGGGATAGTCGCTAAATACGACAGGGTTTTATATTCCATGATGCTATCCCCATCTTCCGCTCTTATTCAAGTCAACCAGGCTTTTGATGATGAAGGCGACCTGAAGCGACCAACAGGGGTAGGGAATTGGGGTGGAATTGTAATAGTAGGAGCTTGCATCGGGTTTGAAGGCTTCTATCCCCTACTCAATGCACTTGGAAATTTCTTCTCCCTGGAAGATCTGAAAGCACTCGGGAAACAGCTCGAAAAGAGATGGCAGACAATCGATACCGGGGTCAAGCCGGAAGTCAAACTATCATCAGGTTTGGATTTCTTCGGAGTCACTCAGGCCGAGCTGTTTCCAACTTATAATGCAATGCTCGAAAGGATTAAAAGGTATGCCCTGGGAGCAAAACAGGCGATCATATCCGCATCAGGCAGTCTGGATGATATCATGGCTTTTATCGACTCTCAGTTGCAGGAATTGATTGATATTGTCGACCTGATAGATGCTTACCTGGCCAGCTTTATTTTCAACCTGGAAGGATCCGGGGTGCATTATCAGGTTTTTCCAAAAGACAGCAATACGATTGAATCAATCAAGACCGGGTTAATGGCCGATTATCCTGTTGCGTGGGGATCTCAACCATACAGTGTTGTTTTCGGTCTGTTTGGCAGCGATGCCGGGATCGAGAAACTATCAAGTTTTATGGGGCTTTGATGGAAGTATTAGAACCTGACATGCTTTTAAAATCCAATGTCTCAGGAATCATCATCCACAAAGATGAGGCCGCGATCAATGAGCGGATCCGGTTTTGGGCCAGTATTAAGAAAGGTGATTTTTGGGGAAAACCATGGAAAGGAAATCAGCTCCACTTTTTTCATTTCCGGCCACCGTCTCAACTGACCTTTACGTTATTGGAAATGGAAATAGCTGAAGATCTTCCGAATCAGGTACCCATTAAGATTTTCAGGATTAATTGTAAGTCTGCTACCTCAACAGACAAATACACTCGATTGACCGTTTTATATCAGAGTCTCCTTACCGGGAAACCTGGCTTATTTAATGAAGATATCATTGACCGTAAAGCAGCATGACAACAGAACTTGAAGAAATCAACGCTTTCCGGAACATATTAAGAACCAAGCCAACCATGGCAGGGCTGGCCGGCAGTGTTTTTGAGGAAATAATAACCTCATATGTTGGTCAGAAAGGAGCTGCGAACATATTTGAAGCGGAACG
>Ga0180009_10006350_pt1 | contig 12411 bp, 14 predicted proteins | sample OS_PC_MetaG_FD_123537 | JGI IMG/M metagenome (GOLD analysis project Ga0180009, IMG submission 123537) | Groundwater microbial communities from the Aspo Hard Rock Laboratory (HRL) deep subsurface site, Sweden - OS_PC_MetaG | ecosystem: Environmental > Aquatic > Deep subsurface > Groundwater...
CGCCAAACTCTTAAACAAGATTAATAATAAAATTATTGTTAAGCGAGTTCCTCTATCGGTAAAAGTTTCAACATTAATGGAGCGGCTAAAACTCATGTCGCACTAAATTGCACAAGTCAGGAAGAATCACATAAAAACAGTCATAGGGCATATGGAAGTCCGAGGATAACCAAGGACATACAGGCAAGAGGAACCAAGTGCAGCGAAAACCGTGTAGCCCGCTTAATGAAGGTTCATGGGATTATTGCCAAGGCAGCAAAGAAGTTCAAGGCAACGACGAATTCGAAGCACAATCTGCCGGTTGCTGAGAATCTCCTGAATCAGAACTTTGTGGCAGAGAAGCCTAATACGGTATGGGCCTCGGGATATTACGTATATTGCGACCTTGGAAGGCTGGCTGTACCTGGCAGTGATTCTTGATCTCTATTCCCGACAGGTAGTGGGATGGGCCATGAGCGACAGATTGACTGCGGACTTTGTGGTTAAGGCATTGTATCAGGCTATAGGGCGGAGGCGGCCAGCTTCGGGATGTATACTTCACTCTGACAGAGGGGTTCAGTATGCAAGCTCTGATTTCCGGGATGTACTAAAGACCTATGGCTTTATCCAGAGTATGAGCAGGAAGGGTAATTGTTACGACAATGCGGTTGCTGAGAGCTTTTTCCATACATTAAAGACAGAGCATGTGTATGATTACCGGTATGAAACACGAACAGAGGCTATACAAAGTGTTTTCGAATATATTGAAATGTTCTATAATCGGCGGAGGAGGCATTCAGCGCTCGGATATCGTTCACCGGTATCTTTTGAGCTGGAGGCTATGGCAGCCTAACTTAACTCGGTGTCCGTTAAATCGGGGGAAGATCATACAGTCCAATTGCGATGTCTATTTGTATGAACAAACGTTGTGTAATTATGAAATGCAACCCATAAAAGAACATCCAATTTTTAATCATATTACTACCCCGGAAATCTTCGATCTTGGAAATGCATTGCAACGGCAAAGATATTTTAGTAATGCAAGAACAAGTGAAGCATTCTTCAGTTTTTTATCTGGTCCAATTTTTAGAAGAGATGTATGGGAAAAAGCGGGGGGCATTCCGGAGTCCTTTTACGAGACCTGCTGGGGATTGGCAGGACGTTTGCTCAATTTGGTGCCTAGCGGGCTGACAGTCCACTATTTGGGAGAAAAGCTGCTTTATAAGCGTGGTGGAAATGATTCATTTAGAGAGCATGGGATCGTTAATCGATTACGAATTTCTGTTGAAGGTTTGAATCATATTGCAGAAACGATATTCGGCAAAGGCTCGCAAGAGGTTTTTCATGTCAGAAGGGTGGTAAGGAACGAATGGACATTACGCAGCTTGATCTCGATTAAATTATTGACCGCAAAGTTTCCACAAAAAGAAAGTATCAATACATTAAACGATGTTGCGGCACTAAATTATTTGAGTGCTGGTTTTGGGAATCAATGTAAGTATGCGCTATATAGATTCATACCAGTATCAGTGCTGAAAGTGATGGACTGGCTAAAGAATAAGCTGCTTAAGAGAAATACATGAGACCGCCGCATTTATGTGTTGTGGTTTGTACGTGAATTAGAGAACGGTTTTTGTAATCGGGACATTGACTTGCAGGCAATTGCAAAAAATAACCCAAGGTTGTCAATATGCATTGCAACCTACAATAGAGGACAATTTATCGGTGAGACTTTGGATTCGATCCTTGGTCAGATGGAGCCCGGTGTCGAGCTCATCGTCGTAGATGGCGCGTCACCAGACAACACCCCAGATGTGATGGCGCAGTATTTGTCACGCCATCCTGAGATTCGTTATTACCGTGAGCAAGAAAATTCAGGCGTTGATTGTGACTACGATAAGGCAGTGGGGTACGCTAACGGCGACTATTGTTGGGTTTTTCCAGATGATGACCTGTTAAAGCCGGGAGCAATTAAAAGAGTATTGGATGCGTGCAGGCAACGTTTTGTGTGTGTTTTGGTTGATGCTGAAGTTTGCTCGCCCGATTTTTCGAAACAGTTACTCAGGAAGAGACTGGAATATGAAAAAGATCAGGTTTACAAACCGAAGGACTTCCGGAAACTCTTCGTTGATACAGTCAATAAGCTCTCATTTATCGGCTCAGTTGTGATGCGACGCGATGTTTGGTTAGATCGTGAACGACAAGCTTACTATGGTTCTTTTTTCGTGCATGTGGGTGTGATTTTTCAGACGCCCCTTCCAGGTGATACGCTTGTTATTGCGGAACCGCAGATCTCGATTCGTTATGGGAACTCGAGCTGGACCTCAAGATCATTTGAGATTTGGATGTTTAAATGGCCGCAGGTTATTTGGTCACTAAAATCAGTTTTAGATATTGATAAGAAAAAAATTGTTTCACCTGAACCTTGGAGAGATTTTAAAAATCTGATACTGCTTCGCGCAAAGGGGGCCTATACATTTTCAGAGTATGAAAAATTCTTGAAACACAAGGTGAGTGGGAAAATGGAAGCTCCATTTTTTTGGTTTTTGAGTGTCGTTCCTGGGAAATTTGTAAATTTGATTGCTTGTCTCTACGTCATTATATTCGTCAAGGCAAAAGCATTCACGTTAGCTGATTTGCGTAGTAGCCCTTTTTATTTTATGGGGCTTGGCAAATCAAGTCGTACGGACATATAATAGTCAACACGGGTAAATATGATTACATTTGGCATTCCAAGCTTCAATAGAGATAGATACCTGGAGCCTCTGGTTGAGAGCATTTATAAATGTGAGATAGATGAATTCGAAGTGCTAATTGTCGAGGATTGTTCCCCAGAGCAAGAAGCTATAAGAAATGAAGTCGAAAAGCTAATCGGGAAATTTTCTTCAGAATATAAGCCCATTCGTTATGTTGAAAACAATTTAAATCTTGGTTTCGACAAAAACCTAAAAAAAATTATCAGTGAAGCATCCGGTAGTCATATTATATTTATTGGCAATGATGATATTGTCAACTCTGGTGAAATGACAAAATATGTTAGGGAAATTTTAAGCAACCATGATTCAAGTGTATTTTTAAGGGGATACACAACTTTTGATGATGTGCATGGTGAGGTGTCTTTTACTCAAATAGTAGATAAATCAAGGGTTGCTAATAAATATACTGATTTGAATTCGGTATATCGATTTTCAGGAATAATTAGCGGTTATGCGGTCAATAAGAAATTTGCAGATAGCATGGCAACAGATAAATTTGATGGAGGACTTTTCTACCAACTTTATCTTGCGTTTTCAGCATTTACTTATTCGACAGTTTATCTTTCCTCTACTGTGCCTGTCAAGTGCAAAAGAGATGTTGCGCCAGATTTTGGCTCTTCACAGAACGAAAAAAACTTTGTCGTTGGCGAGTATAATTTAGCTGCCAGAATTGAAATGGTCAAGACTCACCTTTATATTGCTGAGCATTTCGCCCCTTCTCATCCGCCGGAGTTTATGAAAATGTATAAACGTGCAATGTCTGCCAACATTGCACCGCACCTTATTACATTGCAGCGATGCAAATACAGGAATATGGCAAAGATGTATTTATATTTGCTGAAGAATGGAGTAGGTAAAAATATCAGGTCGTTGATAATTTTTATTATATTGGTATTGTTCAATAAAATGCGGGCTGCCAAAATTTTGAACTATGTGAGCAACATGCTCCACTTAAGTAAAACTTGATTGAACAGGTCTTCTTAATATGTTGTCGGCACTAATTACAGGTGTAACAGGTCAGGATGGGTCGTATCTGGCCGAACTTTTGGTTGAGCATGAAGTGCAAGTCATTGGAGGGGTTCGTGATCCAAGAACTGCTCAATTAATTCCGTCGCTGAAAAATAGAATTGAATTGGTTCAGTGGGATATGTCTAATCAAAAATCTATAGAAGACGTTTTGAATGCAAATTCTGTAGATGAGATTTATAACTTTGCAGCCTTTTCTTCTGGTGAAGGGATGTTTGAGCATCCTATTGAAATGGGGAAAGTGAATGGACTAGGTGTTGTTTACATTCTTGAAGCTATCAGAAAAGTAAACCCGTTGATTCGTTTTTGCCAGGCATCCAGTAGCGAGATGTTTGGATATACGGATGAAAGTCCGCAGTCAGAGAAAACGCCTTTTAATCCCCGTACACCATATGGTGCGGCAAAGCTGTACGCACATTCGATGATTCATATTTACCGGGAGAGGTATGGGCTTTTTGCTTGTTCTGCAATCTTGTTTAACCATGAGAGTCCCCGCAGGGGATTAAATTTCGTTCCACGCAAGGTTGCGCGGGCTGCAGCGGCGATTAAACTGTGTTACACTACGAAGTTGACTCTGGGGACGCTTGACGCTCGTCGCGATTGGGGGTTTGCTGGAGACTATGTAAGGGCGATGCAGTTAATGCTCAAACATTCGCGGCCGGATGACTATGTTGTGGCAACTGGAGTGACACATTCCATCCGCGAGTTGTGTGAATGTGCATTTGGTTATCTGGACTTGGATTATAAAGATTTTGTACGGATAGAGAACAATAGCTATAGAGCCCCAGAATCGGTTCAGTTGGTTGGGGATGCTACTAAGGCGCGAACACAGTTGGGGTGGGAGCCTGAAGTAGGGTTTCGCAAGATGGTAAGCATGATGGTGGATGCCGATCTGCAAATGCTCAACAAAAAATTAATTTAACTGAAAGGGTGGAAAGCAATGTACAAGAAAATCGAAAAATGCAGAATTTGTGGCAATACGTATCTGGAGCGTGTGCTGGACTTGGGGGAGCAGATGCTCACCGGGGTGTTCCCTCGTGAGAAAGGCGCGGAAATCACGACCGGGCCGCTGCGTCTGGTGAAATGCATGGGGGGCGATGAGGTCTGCGGGCTGTTGCAGCTTGAGCATTCCTACGATTTGGGGGAGATGTACGGCGAGAACTATGGTTATCGCTCCGGCCTCAATGCCAGCATGGTGGTGCATCTGCACAATAAGGTTAAAAAAATTCTTGGGCAGGTCGAGTTGCGCGATGGCGATCTTGTTATTGACATTGGCAGTAACGACAGCACGATGTTGCAGGCTTACCCGTCTTCCGGCTTAACCCTTGTCGGAATTGATCCGACAGGCGTGAAATTTCACAGTTATTACCCACCACATATTCAGTTAATTCCCGATTTCTTTTCTTCTGCCCTAGTGAATGAACGATTCCATGAGCAAAAAGCAAAAGTGATCACTTCGTTTTCCATGTTCTACGATCTGGAACGTCCGATGGATTTTATGCGAGACGTTCTTGAGGTTCTCGCAGATGATGGCATTTGGGTATTTGAGCAGAGTTATATGCCAACGATGCTGAAAATGAACTCTTACGACACGGTATGTCATGAGCATTTGGAGTATTACGCGCTGCGGCAAATCAAATGGATGGCCGATAGTGTTGGCTTCAGGATATTGGATGTGCAGTTCAATGACATTAACGGCGGAAGCTTTTCTATTACAATCACCAAGGCTGATCCTAAGAAGCCTGTATCGAAAGAGGTGCTTGCCATTCTCGAACAGGAAAGAACCGATGGTTTGGATACCCTGACCCCTTACCATGAGTTTGCTGGCCGAGTTGCTGAAACAAAGAATCAATTGCGGTCGTTCATCGATAAGGCCAGATCTGAAAATAAAAAAGTGGTTGCTCTCGGCGCTTCGACCAAAGGTAATGTTATCCTTCAATACTGCGGGGTGAGTCAAGCGGATATTGCCTGCGTGGGTGAGGTCAATCCTGAAAAATATGGTTGCTACACGCCTGGCACCTGGTTACCGATTATTCCAGAAGACGAAGTTTTGGGCATGAAGCCAGACTACTTAATTATATTGCCTTGGCATTTTAAGAAGTTTTTCCTCGAAGCCAAAAAATTTTCTGGTTATTCATTGGTTTCGCCGCTTCCTGAAGTCAGAGTTCTGACGTGATTGGTTGGGACAGCTACCTTGGAAACTATGGAAACTGAAAAACAGCCTTTGCTGTCATTTGCCATACCCACCTACAATTTCGGAAAATTTATCGCTGAAACAGTAAAAACCATTGAGGATGGCGCAGAGATGCTTGCGTCATCCCAATTTGAGATTGTGATTTTGGATGGTGGATCAAAGGACAATACTGATGATGTTGTCCACGCACTTGCCGAACAGTACGAAAACATACGTTATATAAAGCAAGCCGAGCGTGGAGGGATAGATCGCGACATGAGTGTTGTCGCGGAAATGGCCAGGGGCAAATACATTTGGCTGTTCAGTGCGGATGATTTGCTTGAACGCGGGTGGGACAGGTGTATCGTTCCCTTGCTGGATAGAGGTGGGGATGTATTTCTGGTTCCTGCAATATTGTGCGATATCCGGATGATACCGCTACGTCAAAATCCGATTTTTCGGGGTTGTACAGGACAAGAACCGATTGAATTTGATATTAATCCGGGAGATGATTTGCTCGGCGCCTATCTGAACAGGGCTGCCTCCTTAGAGGCGCTGTTCAGTTACATGAGTTCTGTAGTCGTTAACGCAAATGTTTGGCGCGCGCTGCCCGCAAAACCAGATTATTTTGGCAGTTGCTGGGCGCATTGTGTGCGCTTAATGCCGCTTTTTTTTCACAAAACAAAAATCATATATTTGAATCGGTTCCTGATTAAAAAGAGGAGAGGTAATGACTCTTTCTTGTCCAATGGGTTTGTTGCCAGAATTGCACTTGCGGTTGATGGTTGGGACAAGATCATCAGCGAGTTTTTTATTGAGGCTTCGCTTAGGCAAGTACTGTACAGTATACTGCGAAAAGATATGCCGATTTTACTGTTTATTTACGCGAAGATTTCAGCCAAGAAGACGTGTGAAATCCAGCGACTGAACTCGATGGTTCGTTTGCTCTACTTGGAGCGCAGCCCTTCTTCGACCACAAGAATCAATTACTTGTTCTATCGATTAACCCCGGCAAGCGCTGTATTGAATGCAATGATATCTCCTTTTTTGCCTGTATTGATACGCATACGCCATAAAGTAAAATCGATGTTTTTATGATGAGAACTTTTGCAAGTAAGTTTTTTGTATTGCTGTTTTTGGCAATCAATCTTAGAGGTAGCTTAGGCTATATATTTAGATTTGGTGATCCTGCTACGTCACCTACTTATTCAGATAGACCAATGATTTTTTTTATAATTTGGAATATTCTAACCTGGCTGATGTTGATTTTGGTTGTTTTAAAAGCAAGGAAAATATCGATAAAATATTTAGCTATTTACTCGGTTTCAGTAATCTTCAGCCTTATTTGTCTTTCTCAAACAGAATCTTTTTATGTTCTTGGTGCGGCTCGCGGCATAATTTTAAATGGATTCTTATTCCTCTGTCTTTATTCAAATGGAAGCTGGATAAAAATATCGCATATAAATAAAGCGATCGAGTTTATGGCTGCATTCGGACTTGTTTTTCTGTTTTATCAAATCTATCAATACCATTATTTTGGCGTATTACCAGCCCATTCCCATGTGAATCAATCGATAAGATACGGGTCGTTTTATGACGATAGCCTGGTATTGGGGATATTACTCCCCATGTTTGCCGGCTATTTCTTTAACAAATATCAAAAACTTTTTTCTTCGTTGTTGACGGCTGTCGTTGTTTGTATTGTGGCCATTCTGACCGGCAGCATAACTGCAATTGGAATAATTTTCCTCTATGTTGCATGGAACTTTCGGAAGCGATACGGTTTATTGCTGTTTTTCTTTTGTGCTGGTTTAGTCCTGTCAATTTATTTCAAAGATCAAATAAATAATCTATGGTCTTTTAAAAGTGGTTCTATCGCCGGTCATCTTGAGGGATTGGAGCCTTTCATAGATTTAGGAGTATTAACTCTTGTTGGATTTCAACCTACAGGTAAGTTCGCTGAGACAGGCTACCTTTCATTTCTTTATAACTTTGGTATGCCAATCTTGATAATCGTATTGGCATTTCATCTAAAGGTATTATTTGCATGTCGCGCCATTCTTTTAGAAGGCACGTCAAGCCGCGAGATGCGAGTTTTTACGGGGGCGGCACAAGGCTTAACAATAAGTGTACTTCTCGCTAACTTTAACTTACCGCCTATAGTTTATCCACCGGTGTATCTTATGGTGGTAATTTTTTCGGCAATTGTTATAAAGAGGTCGACTAATATTCGTCTGGCAAAAAACACGGAAATTGAAATTAAAGCAACGTGAGCGCATCGTGCAAGTAATTCACTGCTATCGCACATATTTTCCTGACCCACCCGGTGGGTTGCAAGAAGCTATACGCCAGATCTGCTTGGCAACAACACAGCTTGGTGTGGAAAATACCGTTTTTTGCCTGTCATCACATCCAATGTCGTCTCGATGCCTGAAATAGCTGGTGACGCGGCACTCCTCGTGAACCCCCACCATTTAGGTAGCATGGTCCAAGCTATGGAACAAATTGTGTCAGATCCAAACATTAGGGAGCGTTTAATCGAAAAGGGCTGCTCTAACGTTAAAAGGTTTTCTTGGGAGTTGACCACTAGACGGACGGCGGCCGTTTATGCGCGTCTTTTAATGGCTAAGTCTACACCGAATAAGGAAGATATGATAGCAGAGGGTAATGGATAAAAAAATAATAAAAAAGCTTATCAATTTTGGGTCGCCACTACTTTTACGATTGACTAAGTTTGTTCTCCCTTTTTTGAGAGCAGGGGGTTGCTCTGCTCCTTCGATTGTTGTCCTTAAACTAGCCGGGATGGGTGACACTGTATTGATGTTACCGATTATTCATTTAATGAGAAGGACTTTTCCCAACTACAAAATCTACGCTGTGGTTACCCCCAACACGAAGCCTCTTTTCGAGAGATGCCTCGACATAGATGGGATTATCCTTTACGACCCTTTGGGCAAGGATAGTGGGATATTCGGATTTATAAGGCATTTATTAAACTTACGAAAATATCGACCTCAGATTTTTATAGACTTCGAACACTTTTATAAAATTACACCATTTCTAGCTGCCTTATCAGGAGCCGAGATCCGAATGGGGCTTCTTCATCCAAATCATGATCGGGGTTACCTTTTTAATTATCCTGTCGGCTACGATGATCGGGTGCAAATTATTTATGTTTATTATGAAATATATGCATCATTTTGTAGGCTAATGGGAAAACATGCCCTACCCTTTGAGCAGGTATTTCAGTATCAGATTTCTCTGAATAATGAAGCTGTTAAAATGGTCAATGATTGGAAAGTCAGATGGATAAAACACAATAAAAAATTAGTCGGATTGCATCCTGGGTCTGGGATGACAAACGTATATCGAAGGTGGCCACTCGATAATTTCAGGTATCTCATTAAGGAGCTTTTAAATACTAAAAATTACCAAATAGTCATCACAGGAGGAGTGCTTGAACGTGACTTGATTCGTGCATTGGCCCAGGATTTCGATCCATCTGATGTGCGGTATACCGACAATGAGTTTAATTTCAGCGAATTTCTCGCATTGATTAGTGTTATGGACTGTTTTATTGCTAACGATAGCGGTCCCCTGCATATCGGTCCTTGGGTTGGCACCAAGACTATCGGGCTTTTTGGACCGGAGACCCCTGAACGTTATGGCTGCATCCATTTGAACAGTGTGAATTTATATCATCCCACGCCTTGTTCTCCCTGCATCCAAGTGCATAAAGGCATAAATCCTGTTTGCAATAATTCTATTGAAAGTGCTTGTGTTAGACAAATACAGGTTAAGGAGGTATTCAAGGAAGTACTTCGCTTAACGGAAGATGTGCCTTTTGAGTAACTTCAAAGAAGTTTCTCAATGATAAAGAGCCCACCAGGGCGTGGGTCGCTAATTAGTGTCTGACCATAGAGCTATAACTCATCATAATGGAAGGGATAACGGGTAAATTGGAGAGAAATGAAAGCAGGAGGTAGCAGTGGGGGCAAAACGCTAAAATGCAAGACGTGACCCGATCATCGGTTTACTCAAAGTATTTTGTCAAATTGTCTCAATTGGTTTAAAGACCTCACCAAAGTTAACTACCTTGTCTCAAATGTTTAACTCAAACAAACCATTTATTCTTATTACAGGCGCTACCGGGGCCATTGGGCCGCGCGTTGTTCATGCTCTTGATCAAGCAGAGTTCTGGATCCGTGCCTTCTCGGTTGATACTCCTACAGCAGGCATGTTCCCGCAAAGTGTAGAAGTTTTGATTGGCGATGTCACTGATCAAGTGGCGGTCCAATCTGCAATGGAAGGCGTGGATGCTGTCGTTCATATGGCGGCTCTCCTGCACATTGTCAATCCCCCGCCAGCAATGCGAGAAAAATACGAGCGCATCAATGTTGGAGGAACAGCGACGGTAGTTGAGGCAGCAATTAAGGCGGGTGCGAAGCGCGTTGTCTTGTTCAGCACGATTGCGGTGTATGGGCCTTCAGATGGTTGCGTGCTCGATGAGCAATCACCAACTCAACCCGAAACTTTTTACGCCCAGACGAAACTTTTCGCCGAACAGATTATCTTGAATGCAAGGGGCGCCGACGGTCAACCTTTGGGTACTGTGTTGCGCCTGGGCGCGGTTTATGGCTCCCGCATCAAGGGAAACTACGAGCGGCTGACGCAAGCCTTGGCACGCAATCGCTTTATTCCTATCGGAAACGGTTTCAATAGGCGGACGCTGGTTTATGATAAGGATGTCGGGCGGGCGGCTGCGCTGGCTGTTTCTCATCATGCTGCGGCAGGTCAGGTATTCAACGTCACGGATGGTGAACTTCATACCCTGAATGAAATTATTGAGTCCATTTGCTCGGCCCTTGGTCGCAAGCCGCCGCGATTGTCGTTGCCTGTGGCCCCAACGCATGCATTGGTTGGTTTGGTTGAAAAGGGAAGCCACGCCATTGGTTTAATACCACCGATTACACGGGAAATGATTGAGAAATATATTGAAGATATTGCCGTTGATGGCAGGCGCATTCAAAAAGAATTAGATTTTGTACCCCGGTATGATTTAAAGACCGGTTGGGAAGAAACGATTCGAGAGATGCGGGCATGAAGAGGATATTTGATTTATTTCTTTCTCTTTGTTTGGTTTTGGTCTTATTGTTTCCCATCCTGCTTATTGCGATTATGGTCAGGCTTACTTCTAATGGGCCTGCGTTGTACTGGTCTGATCGGGTGGGGGTGGGCAATAAGATTTTTAAGATGCCGAAATTCAGGACGATGCGCATCGATACGCCTGCGGTTGCGACTCATCTACTCGAAAATCCTGATAAATACCTTACCCCTATCGGTTCTTTTATACGGAGGTTCAGTCTGGATGAACTCCCGCAATTGTGGTGTGTTTTGAAGTGGGATATGAGTTTTGTGGGTCCTCGCCCCGCTTTGTTCAATCAAGATGACCTAATTGAATTAAGAACCAAGAAGGGAATCCATGGACTTGTTCCAGGGATTACCGGATGGGCGCAGATTAATGGCCGAGACGATATTCCGATTCCGAAAAAGGTGGAATTTGACGAGTATTATTTGAAGCGCAGGTCATTTTTTTTTGACTTTAAAATATTGTTTATGACTTTTTTTAAGGTGGTGCGCGGCGAAGGGGTAAAACACTGATTAAAATGTCGAGCTCTTTGGTGCATTCCCGGTGACAAGAGAATCGCTGAAAATGATCTTCTTCGGGAAGCTTGTCTCGCTCCCGCCAGAGGTGGAAGACGCGATGGCGGACTACACCCCGCCAGTATCTATTCCCGGTAATACCCATGGTTATCTTCACAAGGTCATCTATGCTGTCGCCCATCGTAAATAATGCCTGCGCTTTTTGATGCTTCAAGCTCGAAAAATACCGCTATGGGTTGACGGGAGAGGAACTATGATGGACCTTGCAGATATATCGAATTTTCTCGGGCTAAAGAATAATTCGATAGGTCACGTAGCCACTCTTGGACCTGGTGCAGTTCGCGGTAACCACTGGCACGAGGGCAGCACTGAATTCATTATCGTCATTGAGGGCGATTGTGAAGTTGTGGTCGAGTTCAGGAACCAACCACATGAGGGCTCTCTCCCATCGGCACCAGACGAAAAGGAGGTCTTGAGGATTTCCCTCCCGGCCAAGTGGTTACAATTCCCCGGGGCGTGCCGCACGCCGTAAAAAATGTAGGAACAGAGAAGGCAGTTATCGTATGCCTTTACGACCAACAGCCGACATCGGGTTCAACATTTTCTTATAAGATTGAATGACGCTGTCGCCACTTGACACCACACCGCAGCACAATCTGTCCGCTTCGGCTGTTTCACATGAAGTCATCCTTGTCAATCTCAAAAAGTTTTTAGAAGCAAGTTTAAAAGGTCTTAATAATGTTAAGAAATCTTATGTTAAAGGTAAGGAATCGGCATTTTTTCGTTCTTGATATTGTAGCTTTTACCGTAACG
>Ga0180009_10006351_pt1 | contig 12410 bp, 11 predicted proteins | sample OS_PC_MetaG_FD_123537 | JGI IMG/M metagenome (GOLD analysis project Ga0180009, IMG submission 123537) | Groundwater microbial communities from the Aspo Hard Rock Laboratory (HRL) deep subsurface site, Sweden - OS_PC_MetaG | ecosystem: Environmental > Aquatic > Deep subsurface > Groundwater...
GAAAAGCGGAAGTTTGGGGTAAGGGCTTATAAACAGAGACACATTATCTCTGGTGAGACCGGAAATTATTTTCTCGGATTTTAAAAAGGATCCTTGAATGATCTTAGCTTGTATTTTTTTTCTGTTTTTGAGTTCAGGGGGGATTACGTCGGTTGAAGATGCCGCCAGGACAACGTTTAGGACTGAATCACTTTCCGCGATTGCGTCAACCAGGCCTGTCAGAACCCTTCCAATGCCCGTCAAACGATTGGGAACAAACTCACGCGCATCCATTAAGATGGTGCCCTTTTGCCGGCGCTGCATGTCAATTGGCCCCATCATTTGTTTTCGCCGCTTCTCTGAACAGTTGGAGCATATTTTGGACATGATGTTCGATACTGAAGCTTGCGGCCCGCTCTCTTGCCGATCTTCCCATCCGGCCCCGCAAATCTTCATCAGAAAGCAGCCTGAGGAATGCGTCGGCCATGGACCTGCTGCAGCCGGGCGTAACCAGCAGCCCGTCTTTGCCATGGCGGATAATTTCCGGGACACCGCCGCTGTCCATGGCCACCACCGGAACGGAATGGGCCATGGCTTCCACGACAACCCGACCGAACGGTTCATTGTCGGAAGCCAGCGCCAGGAGGGCGGCTGCCCGGTACCAGGGACGGACATCGTCACAATGCCCCTCCCAGTGGATTTGGGATGAGTATTTCGATTTCAGTTTACGCTCCTGAAGCGCCTCCCACCAATCGGGCTCATTTTCATCTTTAGCGCCGAGACACACCAAATGAACCCGTGGATCTTTTTGGGCGACGGTTTCAAAGGCGGAAAGCACGATGTCATGCCGCTTCCACCTGGACACCCTTGCGACGACCAATATTATTTTCCAGTCTGTCGGCACCGAGGGCGGCCCCTTAACCTCGGGACTATTGAGCCATTCAAGATCCAATCCATTATAAACCACCCGTACTTTCGGCCGGCTCCGCCCTGAAAAGCGGGTGGCGGTCGCCCGGCTGTTGGCAACGATCAAGGTACACAGTTTCGTCAGTAAAAAATCCAGTGCTTCCTTATCGGCGACTCTACAGTGCCAGACAACCGGCAGGCTCAGGATCCTGCCGACAAGACCGCCGTAAAGGGCGGCCCTTGAACCATTTGCATAAATCAGTAAGGGGTGAAATTCCCTGCAGACGCGTAAAAGGCTTCGGACACTGCGCCATATGGAATGAATCTTCCATGGCCGGATAGCCGTTAACGGGACAATAACCGTGCGAATTCCTTTTTTTTTGAGTCGATCCTCCAATTCGCCGTTTTGCGGCAAAACCGATATCGGGCGCCATTCCGGTGGAAGTTTCGACAATAAGTCGCAGAAGGAATGTTCGCCGCCGCCGATCATGGCGGCGTGATTTGAAATTGCCACAAAAGTGTTATTCAAATAGTATCCTCCGGATTCTGCCCCAGTCCATGCCGATATCCATGACCAGCTTGACCGTCGGAATGCCGACCAGCGCCGAAAGCGGCGCGGCGCTCCTTTTCCAGACCTTGTAATACCGGAAATATTGCAGGGTGCTATAGCCTATAATGAAGGCAGTGATCACCAGCGCTGCGAACCTCGGCATCAGGATGCCAAGTAGGGCCGCTATCAGCAACTTGACCGTGATGGCATCTTTAAAGAGACTGAAAAAAGTTCTATCCGTTTGCCGGCTGATGCGGATGACATCGATATCGGCGCGGCCCCGCCTGACAAACCATTTAAAGACAGGTAACAGGCCGCCCCTGGCAGCGTGAGTCACCCGCGCGTCGGGCACAAAGAAACATTTCCCGTATCGGCAGGCCTGCTTTGCCAGAACATAATCTTCGCCGCCGAATTTCAGCCGATCGTCAAAGCCGCCGATCTTGTCGAGGACCCATTTTCGATAGGCGCAATTCAGGGTGGAAACTTCACGGGTTTGCTGGTTATGATTTTCAGCGCTTAATATTCTTTGGACGCCCCCTCCCGGAAATCCCAGGATCGACTCTGCCCAGCCGATGGGATTGGTTGAATCGGCCACGGTAACACCGCCCTGGACCCCCACCACGGATCCGTCATTAAAAAGCGCCAGCAGATTCTCCAGCCAGCTCTCATGAATACTGCAGTCGTCGTCGATAAAAACGACAATATCACCCGTTGCATGCTGCAGCCCGAGATTGCGGGCAAAGGGAATTCCCCTGCCGGCAACAGGATGGAAGACATAGGTCACGCCTTCAAGGCTGGCAGGCTCTCCGGTTTCTTCCACCACCACGATCTCTGTCGTTCTCGCGCTGGGGATGGCACGCAACCGATCGACCAGTTTTTTCAGGCTGTCGCGTCTGTCTTTCGAACAAATGATAATGGATATGTCTGCGGGTGGGATATTCATCAGAAACAGAGGACCCGGTTTCTCAGCGCGCCGTCAATCCGTCCCAGGGTCATGGCAAAGGATTTGAAAAAGAGCAGGAAGACAAGCGCCCACGTCTCTTGTCGGCTGGATGTCATCTGATCCGCTTTGATCCTGGTCTGCATTTCCCGGAAAAGGAACGCCAGATAAAGTGCCGTCAGTCCCATCAGCGGCCACCAAAACAGTGACACCGTCAGAAGACCGATCAGCTTTTTATCCGCCGAGGCCAGATCGATCCAGGCCCGCAGCGGAAGTTTTTCAGATTCAAAGCAGCACCGCGGCAATTCAATAATAAGTCGCCTTTTGAAATGCCTTCTGAGCAGTAAGGCATGACCGGTTCCGAAACCGTAACTTTGCTTCCACGTACCGGCCAGTGAATTGCGGTGGATATGACTTACAATCGCCTCCGGGTTGTAACGTATGTGGAACCCTTCCCGGTAAATCCGGGCACACAGGTCGTAGTCTTCCGCAAAAAATTTCAGGGAAGGATCAAAACCGCCGGTCCGTTGGAAAACCTCCTTGCGAACGGCCAGATTCGCTGTGGGAAACCCACCGCTGATCAGCGTGAAGCGACGGTAGACTTGCGGTCGCCGTGGACCGCGAAATGTAAACAAGGCGTGGAATTTATCGAAGACTGTCCGGCCGCCCTGGCCGGATACCCTCCCGGCCACCGCACCGGTCTGAGGGTCTTCGAACGACCGCAGCAATTGCGGCAGCCAGTCCGGTTCTACCAGACAATCGGCATCGATAAAAGCGAGAATCTCCCCACGGGCCAAGCCGGCGCCCCGGTTCCTTGCGAATACCGGACCCCTTTTTTTTTCTTCCGCATAAATGAAACGCTGCGGATACCGTTTGGCCGCCGTTTGCGCGACTTGCGGCGAATCATCCGTGGAATTGTTGTTTACCAGTATGACTTCAAAGCTGTCCGATGGGAGCGCCAGCAAAGAGTTTATGCAGCGCTTAAGCGTTTTCTCCGCGTTGAAAAACGGTATGACCACGCTGACGGCAACCGCTGCTTTAGGCATTTCTGCGTCCGGACTAAGGATGCTGTTTTCAGAGATGTTCATGATTATTTACATGGCCCGAGTTACTGTTTGACGGATCAAACGGGAGATATTTTCCTGGGTATAGACTTCTAAAGCGAGACGCCTGGCTGCCGCACCTAATTTTTCGCGTCGGTCCGGATGACGCAGCAGCTCAATGCAGGCGTCGGCGAAGTCCGCTGCCGAATCCGCTACCAGGCAGTTTTCGCCGTGCTTGAGGAGAAGGCCTTCGGCTCCCACGGTTGTGGTTACAATCGCCTTTCCCAGCGGGAACACGTCCAGCAGTTTGGTCCGGAATCCCGATCCGAGCCTCATGGGCAAAACGTAAATGGCCGCACCGGAGATTTCCCGCCCCAGATCCGGGACCCACCCTTTGACGGTCACACCCGGATGTTGAGCCAGGTCCAGCAATTCCGGTGCCGGATTTTTGCCCACCAGATGGATCTCAGCAGCCGGACATTTTCCCCGGACCCGTGGGAATATCTCGTTCACAAAGTAACTGCCCGCATCGACATTCGGCTGAAATGACAAATCTCCGGTCAGCATCATGATCCGGGATTCCTTTCCGGAACCGGCCCCGGTACTTAAGGTGCCATTCGTGCCTGATTTGATGATGCCGACGGGAATCGGCTGGACCCGGCTCTGGGGGGCTATATCCTGAAAATAGTCGGCGTCCCTCTGAGATACACACACAATGTCATTGATCTTGGGCACATACCGCAGCTCCCCTCCCCGGGCGATCCACCAACGGAGTCCTGCGAATATTTTACGGTATCCGGAGGCTGCGGCCATGATGCGGGCCGGCCCTTCGGATGTACCCCAGAAATCGACGACAAGTGCGGCGCGCGCTTTCCAGGGCAGAGCGTACCGGATGAGATAGGGCGTCTCCAGCCACACCAGATCCGGGCTGACATGGGCGAATATCTGATCAAAGCGGCGCTGCAGTTCGCGGCAATGGCTTAAATTATCCCGCTTCCACAGCATTTCGAGTCGCTCTTTCCACGCTTGTAATCGGGAAGAGCGGGGCGGCGCCACCGAATCCAAGTGGATGTGCAGCTTATCGCACCACGTCCGGGTGGTTTCGGGCGCCTCGGCGGCAACGCAGGCCACATAAACGGACGCGAATCGGGTCATGGCCTCAAGGATGGAAGCCATGCGCATATGGCCGCCCGCGTATATGGGATAGGGCAGGTCCGGGCACAAGACCAGAATTTTGGGTCGCGCTGATGCCGGCCTGACCTGATCCGGTTCACTGGTGAGCCGGCTGCCCGTTTTCGCTCTGTCCATGGCAATCCCTGTCCGTTAAATATTTTTTCCCATCCAGGTCAGAAATCCGTTCACGGATTTTTCCCAGGAAAATTGCGCCGCCCTTTCAAGTCCCTGCCTTTTCCATCGAACCAGGGTATCGGCCGAAGACAGGGCTGCAGCGCAACGGTCTGCGGCCTCGCTCTCGTCGGCCGGATCGATTGCCTGCTCCGGATTCCGGAGAATCTCCGGGACCGAACCCCGGTTGGTGTGCATCACCGGGATGCCCCGGCCGGCCGCTTCGAGTACCGGCAGCCCGAAACCTTCATACCAGGAAAACTGCCAGAGCATCAGCGCACCCTCCAGCAGATGGTCGCGGTCCCTGTCCGGAATCCATCCGGTAAATTGAACGCGCCCTTCGATCTTTAAATCCCGGACAAGCTCGGTCCAAAAGGAGTCTCCGCAGAAATCCTTGCCCGTCAGGACGATATCCAGATCCAGGTGATGTTCATGTACCACGCGGGCGAAAATCCTCAACATGCCGTCGACATTCTTGCTGCGGGACAATGAGCCCAGGTAGTAGATATACCGGCGCCGGCCGGGCGTGTCAAAAGGGGGCGGCGCTGCCGCCTTTATGTTTGCAGGGATGCCCGGGTAAACGACGCAGATCCTGTCTTCCGGATAGTCGAGCAGTCGGATCACATCCCTTTTCGTATTTTCGGAAATAACGATGATAAAATTTGTTCGCTGGGCCCGGCGGCGCATGGATTCCAGAAATGCCGCCTTGTCTATGGAAAAGATCTCCGGCAGATAGTACGGGGTGAAATCATAAACGATCCATCCCACCAGCCCTTTTTTTCTTTTGGGCACCAATTCGGTGGTTGCGATAAATACATTTTCCCTCTGCGCTGTCGGGAAAAACGGCAAGGGCACACCCCTTTCCCAAAGTGGGATGGTGATCCTGTCCGGCACCAGGGTCCAGCGGTACTCCGCCCCGTCCAGCGGATAGCGGCGGCGATATTCCCGGAACATTCGCCAGCGCATGAACGAAGGTCCGAGGCGAAAAACGTGTTGGATCCGCCATTGGGGGGGACCTGCATTGACGAGGTTCTGCACAAAAGGCGCTACATAGTTGCTGATGCCCCCTGAAAAAAGCAGCGGCACTGCATCAATGATGAGTGTTCTCATGATCTTGCGGCATCACTTCGGTTTGATCGCGGACACATAATAATACAGCCCCAGCAGGTCGCCAAGCCCTGTGCCGTCAAAAGAACTCCAAAATCGCCGGGTGCTTTCAATGAATCGTGCTTCCAACTTTTTCAATTTCATCCGCCCTGTCCCGGGAATATCCCGTGGGGGCAGAACACCGGCGCCGAATATCCGAATGCGTTCCAGGCCGATCGACTGGACCATCTGGCGGATCTGCCCCTTGCCGAGTTTCTTTTCGTAAAATCCGGGAGGCTTTTTATAGAGAAAATTCAACCCGTCGATCAGACGGAATTTCAGGGGGCAGATGTCCGCGTAAAACAACCCGCCCCGGCGGAGCACGCGAACCATCTCTCGCATGGGCCGAACGGGATCCGCGAAATGCTCCAGAACACCGCAGGACACCACCACGTCAACCGTGCCGTCGGCAATGGGCAACGCAGTGGCGTCGCCCATAAGGAATTTCTTCCGCTCCCGGCCGCCCAGGGATATAAAACTGTTTTTAGCACATGCAACAGCTGCGGGGGAATAGTCCAGCAGGACTGCGGTAAAACCTCTCTGGGCCAGCAAGGAACCAAAATGGCCGCTGCCGCATCCGACCTCAAGCGCCAAGCCGGGGCTGACCGGAAGGTCCTGTGACAGATATTTCCATTTATTCTCCTCTATGAACCGGGAATAGATGGAAAAAGACTGGACGCCCTTGGCATTCCAGGAAGCGTCCCAATAACCAAACTGCTCTTTATCTTCGACTTTTTTCAAACCTGCATGCCCTTTTCCGGATCGATCATTCGGCGGGGTACTTCATTTTCAAGCAGCCAGCAGCAAATTGCACCCATCGCTCAACCGGTCGGCAAAAACATTTATCCCTTTGAAAAACCGGGCCTCGGTCCTGTGCAGCCATCCCTTCCCCGCATTCTCCCGCAAACGCTCTGCCGGGCGGGTCTCGGAACAGCACCTTTCGCCCGTTCCGGGTTTCCGGCTTTATCCGCGATTCCCTAAATCCGATACCAAATAACGCAAAAACCCGGTATGCACCCTTACCGATGCAGCAAACCGGCGCTGAATAACCGGATGCGCTCCAAATCCACCGCCAAAATTAACCTCTCTATCAGAATAAATCAACAATGACATTTCATGTTTTCTTATCTCCAAAATTAATGCTGCGGATAAATTTTGCCGGCACCCCACCCACGATTGTTAATGGTGCAACATCCTCAACAACGACGGCACCCGCTGCCACAACGGCGTGAGCACCGATCCTACATGGGCCTATGATTGTTGAATTGCTGGCAATCCATGCACCATTCTCAATGACAATGTCATGACCCTGTTGAGGTACCGCAATCGTCCGAGCATATCCTAAGACTTGGTAATCGTGAGTTCCAGTAATAATTGCTACATTATGTCCGAAAAAAACATACTCACCAATATCAATGGTGCCTGACAGCACATTGAAATAAGCATTATGAACAGAGGCAGATGGTGAAATGCAGAGGCGTTTCGGATCTCCGACGACAACTTTCGTTTCAAGACGATGGAAGTTGACGATTGGCTTTAAGAGCTTACCCAAAAGTCTATAAACCATGGTCCGAAACTGGTTCACTAAACCGGCATTAACAACTTTCACGACGACCCCCACGTTGCCTCTATTATTCACTTTTATGATTCATAAATGAAATAGGATTGGAACCTCTTATTTTATAACATCATCGCATAAGAGTTTTGATATGTTTTCCCTGATTTGCGCAACCTTAATATCTATGCAAGGCTCAGCATATATCAATTTTAGGTGAACTTTTTTCTATATGGATCATGAGTTCGGCGTACTTTTTTTTCGAGCCGCCAACAGCAAATTGCACCCATGGTTCAACCCGTCAGCAAGGATATTGATATTCTCAAAAAACCGGGCTTCGATAGTATGCAGCCACCCTTTCATCGCTTTCCTCGGCAAATGCTCCGCGGAAACGGTTGCGGAACAGTTTCTTTCAAATGTTCCGGGCTTCCGGCTGTACCTGCGAATCCCTAAATCTGAAATCAGATAACGCAATGACTCGGTATATTCCATTACGGAGGGGGAAAATGTAACGAGCTCAAGCGTGTCGAATCCTGCCCGGTGTATGCATTGCCTTAAGGTGTCCGCTGAGAAAAGATTCACATGCCGGGGCGCGTCCAGCGTCACCCAGCGTTTTCCGAATAACTTTGCGGGCAGACTGCCTACATTGGGCGTCTCCACAACCAACAGTCCGCCCGGCATCAGGATTTCACGGGTTTTTTCAATACTCTTCACAGGGTCCAGCAGGTGCTCAATGACATGGAAAAGGGTAACGACCTGGACCGGAGAATCCACCCCGGCCCCTTCCGGCCATTGGGCCTGGGTAATCGACTTGATTCCCAACCGATTTTGGGCAAATCGAACATGTTCTGCTGCCGGCTCAATGCCGGAAACCCCCCAGCCCCGCCGCTGCATGTATGCTAAAAAAAAGCCGCTGCCGCAGCCGATGTCAAAAAGGGTTCCACCTGAACCATGTGAGTCGACTAGGGCGGCGCGCTTCCGAATCACGGCGGAATCGATCTTGGACTCCAGATCCTGCTGAGTCAAACACCCCGGATTTCCATAACGTTCCGGATACAATGCCATAAGATTTCCGGGAACCGGGCGCGGATTCTCATAGACCAGTCCACAGTGCCGGCACTGCACATACCTGAAGCGGCCGGGAATTTTATGATTGTAATCCACTGAAAAATAGAGAATCGTCGATGCACTCCGGCGACAGAGCGGACAAGCGCTTGCGCGAAACGGCCCAGGGGTTCCATTCAAGGGGGATTCGGCCTTCTTTTCAAACGCGTTAAAATCCATGCCATATCCCTTTTTTCATTTGACAAGCGTCACGTTTCTGCACGGTGCCGATCTCTTCAAAGACCTCATCCCAAACTCGGCCCATTGGCCGCATATAATCTACTGGATTCGACTTAGAAGGTGTAAATAATATTCGAACGCAAGGATGCCGGATCGTATATCCGCAAGCTGTGGGCATCTTTTTTTCACCGAAAGGCACCGAAATCAAGGCCTTCCCGGATGGTTTCAGCATGCGGTAAAACTCTCAGACGACCAGTTGATCCCTAAGCTCTTAAGGCTTTGCGGTTTAGGTTTACGGAAAAGGTTCTTCATCCTGGCCGTTGCTGTGAGTTGCCGGCAGAAATCAGTTTAAGCGACAGAACAAATGCCACACCATGGGAAATCAGCCCGGAAATAACAACAGCCCATGCGGTTCCCAATATACCGAATGAACGTGTCATGGGATAGCATAGCACCGCAAAAAAGGCCGTCATAAATCCAAGGCTAAGGGTGATCAGCCAGGGCCGGTCTCTTATAAAAAAAACCGGGGCGCATACCGATACAATCCCCTTGGAGATGCCGAAAATGATGAGCACTTTGAAAACCGGTACGGCCGGCAGCCATTTTTCACCGTAAATCACCCAGATGATGGCCTTGCTTAATACCAGGCACCCCAGGCCGATTAAAACAGAAGCCGCCACAAAGACCATGGTCGTCTTCAGGAAGGCGCTGCGAAACCTTGCAGCATCGTCGGCCACCTGTCTGAATGACTGCAGCAGAACCGGGCCGATGGCGTTGAATAAGTATGTTGCCGGAACCAGCGCGAGAAAATACCCCCTGGCATAATAACCCAATTGCTCTAAGCCTGAAATCTTTCCGATCACACCCCGATCTAAATTCGAAAACAGATAGTTTAAGAAGTTTATCAAGACGATGCTTCCGCTGAAAAAGACAACTTTTTTGAACAAACGGACATCCAGCCGGAATGCCGGGCGCCATGGGAAAAGATAATAGCTCGAAATCAGGTTGGTTAAAGCCGTAATCACGGCATAAGCTGCAAGAGACCAGACATTTTTGAGCCAAAAGAGGAACACGAGGCCGATCAATACCGTAATCACCGCGGATACTACGTCTACGACCAGGATACGGGAAAAATCCATTTGTCTTTGGCGGATCTCCCGGCCAAATCCTGAGATGCCCTGAATCAAAAATGTGACCGATAGAAGCCTGATCAGGGGAATCATGGCCGGATTTTGGTAGTATCCGGCCATTGGTACGGCGGTCAGCCACGCAATGGCGAAAATGGCCACCCCCCTTATGAGTCTGATGGTCCAGTAACAGGGGATTCTCTTCAGGTAATCGTCGGTATCGCTCTGGATCATCAGTTCGATCCCGGATGCCGAGACGGATTCAAGCAATCCGATGACAATCATGACAAGGGCCATCAACCCGTAGTCATCAGGAAATAGAACACGTGCAAAAACGGCAGCTTTAAACAGTTCAATGAAGGTTAGAACAACTGATTTAAAAAACTGCCACTGGCTGCCCATGATCGTCTTGTACCGAAGAGAGTCCCTGCTTCCGAAAAGGCCTTTTAGTTCATTTAGAAACAAGTAGACACCCATTTATTGGCTGAAAAAAATGTTTCATTCTTCACTTGGCAGTTTCGCTTCAATCGATACGAATTTTGTTTCCCATTTTCTTTCTACGACGGCGTGCACGGGTTTAGAAAAACCGTAAAATATTGTTGCATTAGGGCCATTAACCGATTGAGCCTTATTATGATGGGTCGCAAGATATTCTTGAAAATCTCTCTTGATTTGTGTTTCGTCTGCACTGAATACAAATGCCGGCTTTAACGAATTTCTGACGCGTCTTGAATCTTCCGGGCGACGATCGGATAGGGTTTCGTTATAAGGAAGCAGGTAAGGTGACCCGATCAATTCCCCTCGAGATAAAAACAATATCGGGTATGTTGTCCAGTAAGACCCATAGAATTCTTTGATTCCTATCTCCTCCATTATCCTAACCGCAGGATTTGGATCCCACATTGAATATTTCATTTTTTGCATCATGCCATAAGTCTGAAATCCGAAAGTTGTTATCATCAAGGCGATCACGGCCGTTTTCCAATATGGTCGCCCTTGCATTAATGAAAATAAAGCGACGGGGATGATGAAAAGCAGCGGCAGCAAGTGCCGGGGGCGATTGAGGTTGGCAATCCACTGAAAAAGAATCAGGAAAACTAAAAAGTATGCAAACCGGCGCGACCTCTCATGTATATCACTGAAACTTTTGGTTTTAAAAAAAACTGTAAAAACAAACCCGATGAGTACCACTGCTAAAAACATGCCTGCCACCTCTAAAACTCTTTTTCCAACAAATTCCGGCAATACAAAGTGTCCAAGCATATAAGGGAACGACGCAAACCATGTTTTGAGATATGATATTTTTGCTGTAAAAATTACAACAAGCAACTCTACAGGAGGAATATGTATGGATTCCATGCCTATAGACAAGCTTCTGCCGGCTGCCCGCAAAAATGTCCCGCCCCGGGTCGTGAGGCTATGTATAATCATCGGCGAAAGGCCTATGGTTCCGCCTAAGACAAAATGTGACAGAATTGTTATTCCTCTTCTTTTTTGGGCTCGCCAAACTTCAGGAATGGCAAATGCAATCACCGCAGGCAAAACAAGAAATAAGATATAGAAAAAGAAACCGGATACAACCCCCAAAAGAAAAGATAGATAGGGCAAATTGACAGAAGTTAATTTATCACGAATTCTCCAGCTAATTAAAATGATCAAAGCAATACCAAGGCAAGTTTCACCATATCCGCCATAAGCGCCCATGGTATGTCTCAAGACAAAATATGGACAGAAAATAAGAAAAAAGACCCCCATCAAAGCTTCCATCGCATTAAACATTTTACGATAAATTAAGTAAAACAAGACTGACGTTACCAAGGCCATTGGGAGCATCGTCAGATGCAATTGAAAAAATCCCGACCCCCAAAAATAGAAAATTATAGCGGCCATATATGAAACAACAGCACCCGCATATTGCGCTTCCCAGCAATAAATCGGGAATTCCTCAAGAGCCTTGATCTTTTGAGCCATTAACCCAAAAACAGCCTCATCAGCATCGCCTGATAAACCCGCTGGGGAAAAAATAAAAATAGTTCGGGTAATAAATACGAGACCCACGATAAGAAAAATATGAAATTTTCTCCCGTGCTGAATTAGAAACCTCAATCGTTCATAGATATTTAACAACGGTACTATCTACCCAAAAAGGAAAGTGAAAATAAAAAAAGGACCTATATCCGAACATTATTTCAGCATTGGTTATCTTAATGATGGGGCAAAACGAGATAGAACTACAACGGTCATAAAAAATACCATTTTTACAGGCAGCTCCGCTCTGTCAATTACACATGCGAAAACAAATTATCTTATTGTTATTATTAATAATAATTAAAATAAGCTTTATTTTATAGCGATTTGAAAATTGTTTTTTATTATATATAATAAATGATAATTATGTCAAACTTTATTTTTCATTTTTTCTAAAAAAATTAGAAAGTTATGTTTATGTGTGCTTTGATAAGAACTATATCGTCCCAGTATGATTTTGATATCGCCGTGGTTTGTGCTTATTTAAATTTTTAGTAACACTGGGGAA
>Ga0180009_10006352_pt1 | contig 12409 bp, 15 predicted proteins | sample OS_PC_MetaG_FD_123537 | JGI IMG/M metagenome (GOLD analysis project Ga0180009, IMG submission 123537) | Groundwater microbial communities from the Aspo Hard Rock Laboratory (HRL) deep subsurface site, Sweden - OS_PC_MetaG | ecosystem: Environmental > Aquatic > Deep subsurface > Groundwater...
GAATTCCGAAGGCATGAAATAATAAACTGGTTGACATGAGACCTCCCTGAATAATTGAGAGGTGATCTTGTCAGATTTCAATGAAAAAATCATTGATAAGTACGTGTTATCCGGTAGAACCATTTTTTGCTTTAAGTGGGTGGAAAAGCAATCCAGGCAATCAATCTTTTTCCCCGGAGAACGGCTTTGCTGGTCCGCGAAGCCGCTATGCAATTCACACCATAGAGGTAACTGACATGAAAAAACTTCCAATCCTGGTTGGTCTATTCGTCCTTTTTTGCTTCAGCCTGACTCTCCATAGCTGCAAGTCGAGTGACGACGACGATGATGATGTGACCACCACAGCAACCTCAACCGCGGCATACACAGGGGTCGCTGTCGATCCATATATCAGCGGGGCTGTCTTCTGTGAGGATAAAAACAACAATGCCAGTTGTGATTCAGATGAACAGGTTTCAACCGCTTCCAGTGCCAGTGGCGTATTTCAGTTTGCCAACGCAGTCACCGCCGGTTCTTCGATCATCGTGAAAACACAGGGAACCCATAACGGGGTGACCTACACGATTAACCTGGCCAGAAAGATCGATTCTACCGCCGACACGACCAACCAGGTCGTTTCTCCCTTAACGACGCTGGCCGCAAAATCACTGACAGCCCAGCAGGTGGCTGCAATGCTGCAGTTTGCCGGCCTGAGCGATATCACGGCCGCTGATATTACAGCGGATCCCATGACGGGGATCGCCTCCATGACCGGAACCATTACCGAAGCTCAGGTGGTTCGAATCCGCTCCTGTATCGCAGTATATGCTTTTATACGGATCATGAACGGCTCGACCACACTGCGCTCATTGTCGGGAACTGAGCTCTACCTCAGCGCCACCACTTCGGGTCATGCCGTGAATACCATCCTGTCGACCATGGTTACCTTTGTGAAGTCCGGCCTGAATCCCAGCCTTGTTGCAACCCTTCAGTCGGCGATAGACGCGGCACCCGTGACACTACCCGTTATTACGGCAGAAGACGTAGCCCGCACAGCCGTTGCCATCACAGATTACATTTCAAAAACCGGATATGAAACCTGCAATGCCACCACCGGCGATTACCAGGCCAAGGTGACGGCCGCCATGGCCGCAGTGCAGACAGCAACCGGTAATGGCGCCAATGTCGCCGGCTGGGCTTCAGAACTGGGGCAGAATTTCTATGCCGTACGCAATAAGGGCAGCTTGACCCCGTATTCATCCCATTTGAACGGCTTTCCCCATATCCAGGCCGGCATGAACTGCGGCAGCGGTACGTTTGAGATCAACAGCGCGGGTGCTGTTGCCTGTTATTCCCAGTAAAAATGGGCATAACCGGATCCCGGTGAAACAGAATAGCGGTTGCAGGTGATTTCCTGATGGGTTGTCAGTTTTTCGCCACGACCGCTTTGACCTCCGGTTCCCGGGTGTTATTCCTTCCCCCGGCCTTTCTGTCGCGTCTGCTTCGGCAGGCTGTTATTCAATTCAGTGGACTTGCTCCGGTCACAATTCCAGCAGTTACAAACCGTTTCAGCCAGCTTCAGCCGCTTTTGTAAAGGACCGGCTGCGATCGTCCCCCGTACTCAAATCAAATATTCCCGTAAAAAGGAGAAGACAGAACCAACGGAGACCATCTACAGTATTTGAACCCGGGTTTATCATATCAAACCGGGATACCAGGCAGCCTGCTGCACCCGATGTGACCCATTTTAACCTCGTGGCAGGACAGACATGGTTCAGGAACGTGGCAGCCGCTCAAACCAGACAGGAGATCCAAGGGTGAGTCAATCTGAATTCAACATTCTGGCCCCGACAGCCATTCTGGGCTACGGTTTTCCCGAGTCATCCTTTCAGAAGGGGATCGCCCGGCATCCCGATCTGATTGCTGTTGATGCCGGATCGACCGATCCGGGCCCCTATTACCTGGGAAGCGGAAAATCCTTTACCGACAGGAGCATGGTCAAGCGGGACCTGCGTTTTATGCTGCGGGCGGGGATCCAGCAACAGATTCCGGTTATCATTGGCACCGCCGGTGGATGCGGGGCAGAACCCCACCTGCACTGGTGCCGGGATATTATCCGTGAAATTGCAGTGGAAGAACAGTTGTCATTCAAACTGGGTCTGATTTATGCGGATGTTACCAAGGTGGTCGTCGGGTCGGCCCTTGCTGCCGGTCGGATTCAGGGTCTCGACTTTGTCCCGGACCTGACGCCGTCCGTGATTGCAGAATCCACCCGGATTGTCGCCCAGATGGGCGTGGAGCCCATCATGACAGCACTGGACAGTGGGTGCCAGGTCGTTCTGGCAGGTCGCTGTTACGATCCGGCTGTTTTTGCTGCGCGGCCCATTCAGCTGGGATTCGACCCCGGTCTCGCCGTTCATCTCGGGAAAATTCTGGAGTGCGCAGCGATCGCGTCAGTACCCGGGTCCGGTTCGGACTGCGTGCTGGGCACTTTGGACAACAACAGCTTTGTCCTGGAATCCCTGAACGATCAACGCCAGTTCACCATCGAATCAACAGCGGCCCATACCCTGTACGAAAAATCGGATCCCTTTCATCTCCCCGGCCCGGGCGGGACGCTGAACCTGGAAAACACGACCTATACACAGCTGCCCGGAGGACGCACCCAGGTGAGCGGGAGCCGTTTTGAACCCTCAGACCGCTATACCGTCAAGCTGGAAGGTGTTCACCGGACCGGCTATCGCAGTATCAGCATCGCCGGTATCCGGGACCCGGTGCTGATCCGCCAGATCGATACCGTGCTCTCCCGGGTGCACACCTACGTCAACGGCATCATCCGGGATCAGCACATCGCCGGGCAGGCGTTTTTTCACGTGTATGGTAAAAACGGTGTCATGGGGGAGATGGAACCGACCCCGGACCTTGTTTCCCATGAACTGTGTCTCGTCACCGAGGTTCTGGCCGGGACGGAAAAGGAGGCTGAGACGGTCTGCAGCCTCATCCGCTCCACCCTGCTTCACTATGGCTATGAGGGTCGGATCGCCACCGCCGGAAACCTGGCCTTTCCCTTTTCCCCTTCGGATATCTCCATGGGGGCGGCCTATGCCTTTTCAATCTATCACCTGATGGAGATCGATGATCAACGCCTGTTCCGTCTTGAAATCCTGAATCTATGAAAAACAACCCGGAAAAGAAGAAAACCCGGCTTCCGGAAGTGGCCAGGGTCATCCGTTCCAAAAATGCGGGTCCTTTTGAATTAACCTTTGATATCATATTCAGGGACAAGGCGAGCTATTCCGAATTCCGCAGGCGGGACGTTCTCTCAAGGGAGACAATCTCGTCACTCTTTCGTATTCCCGGCGGTGATATCCACAGCATCGTCTATTTCGACCTGGTCAACGCCATTAAATTCACCATCAGACGCGCTGTCCCCTCCGGTTGCCCCGGAGACAGCGACATTTACGGTGCCCAGCAGCATGCCCCCCTCCTGACCCTTGAATGGTAAACCCATTATCTGCAGGGCACCTTGATTCAATGGAACTAAGTCCGCATCAAAGGGTTGGTGTTTCAAGAACCTCGAACCAGCCCGATCCCATTGTCCCTGCATCCGGATTTTCCAGCGGAAATCGAACCTTCCCGATGGCATGGGCAGGGCTGCGCCGGGGGCAACATGGGGCGGCTCGACGGACGATCGTATCCCTGAGACCGGTCGTCCATGGCGGGTGCGGAAAGGTGTCATCAACATTAAAGATTTCCATCGATCATCCGATAAGGAAATAAGGAAATTAGAGAACACCATACTCCCTTTTTCCGGATAGGCGCTTCCATTATGACGCGCCATTTCGAATTAACCGAGATATTGGATGCATCATGGGTCACCGCCTCCTGAAAGCCGTCATTCTCCTGCACCTGCTTCTTTTCTGGCAGGGAGCGGCCGAATCGCAGACAAGGCAGTTCTCTGCGGGTGAGTGCGCTGTTTCGGTCAATATCTGGTTGCTCGGGGAGTCCTGTATCATGGCCGGACTCAAAGCCCGGTATGGCGAATAACTGTCGTTGTGGACGATCGAGGAAAGCCAGGTGGCAGATCCACTGGCAGCGGTACTGCTGCGGAACAGGGTTTTTCCGGTGACCATTGCATCGAAACCAACCAACTACGGCTGGATTGAAGTCCAACCCTATATCGATTTCTCGCTGGTGGATAAGATAGACACCGGCCAGGTCCAGACCGATAACGCCGACAGATCGATTTTTGATCTCAAAACAACCGCCGCCATCCGGATCGATCAGTTTCTGGACTCACCGGCATTGATTGCCCTTTATAACCAGGGATACCAGGTCGAAAAACCCCGGGCGCAGATCATCTACCAGTTCCTGAGACTGGGATACACCATCAGAACCCCCTGGCCATGGCTTAAACTGACATACGGCATGGCCCTAGGCTATCACTATGTTAATTTTGATTTCTACTTTACCCGGGGTGACAACAGCACCCGTCTCTCCTTTTTCAATGCCAACGAAGAATATATCGGGCTGCTCCGGTTTGCCAGTCTCGCCCTCTTTGAGGGAGAGAACCTGAATGTGATGAAACTGCTCGTACTGACCCAGGATAAAGTCGCCATCACCAATCCAGACCGGGATCTGACCCTGAGCCAGTTATTGCTCTCCCTCGAATTTCTATCCTGGAGCTTCTATTTTTAATCCGGCACCCCTGAGCGATGCAGTTGGATCTCCCCGGTTTGATCAAAAATGAGGAATATGGAAGCCCCCTTGATCTTCTGGTATCTGAACCTGATTTTCTGCCGGTACAGTGCCTCGCCAGAAACCTGGAGGGAGATCATGGCTGACCATCCTGCCCTGAATCCGGCCTGCCATATTGGAGACCGACAGCGGCAACCCCCATGGTCTGCCCACTCAGGGAATCCGCCATGCTTGACGGGATGACCATCAGGGCCCCCTTCTCCTTGATCGCTTCATAGGTCATGTTCATCGTCCGCAACTGCAGGGAGATCTTGTCTTCCGCATACACCTGGGCCGCCTTCTTCATCTGTCTGGCAACCTCCAGCTCACTCTGGGCAAGAATGATTCTGGCCTCCTTCTCCCGCTCCGCCTGGGCCTTGCGGCTCATCGAGTCCTCCAGGGCAGCGGGAATTCGGACATCCCGGAGTTCGACCGACTGGACCGTAATGCCCCATTCGGCAGTTTTGGCGTCAATGATGGTTAGCAGCTCCTGATCCAGTCCTTCACGATCCGAAATCATTGTTACCAGTTCCGAACGACCGATGATATCCCGCAAGGTGGTCTGGGCGGACCAGTTGATGGTCCGTTCGTACATTTCCACCTCCAGGATGGCGCGCTGGGCGTCGGTGACGACCCAGAACAGGACCGCATCGACATCCACAGGAACCGTATCCCGGGTCAGGGTTTTTTCCGCCGAAAACGAGGTGGTTCGAATCCGCATGTCCACCATGGATGAGATGATGTCAATTCCGGGGACAACCCACACAATTCCCGGACTCAGGACCCGTTCGAATTTACCCAGGCGAAGCAGAACCCCTCGCTCCCATTCCAGCACAATCCGTGGAGAGAGCGTCAATATGGCCCCCAGAACCAGGACGGGGATCGCAGCCTGCATGGAAACAAAGAAAACCAGCAACACGGTGAATCCAATAGTACCGGCACCCAGTAAGCCCGATACGATGTTGACACTGCCCTTAATCATGATCTTCCTCCTTCCATCGGGTTTTGATGAATTGGGCGAGTTCCACAGGAGAGATACCCGCCTGTTTGGCGATCTCAATAACCTCGGCGACCTTTTTTTCAAGGATGCGAAGTTCAATTTTTGACATGGGCTGCCGGGCCTCCTCGGCGACAAAGGTCCCCACTCCCCGCTGCAGTTTGAGTTGTCCTGCGGCCTGCAGGTCGCGATAAACCCGGGCAACGGTGTTGGCATTGATCCCCAGTTTTACAGACAGACCCCGCGTCGTCGGCATCAAATCACCAACCTGAAGCACACCTTCATGAATCAGAATTTTTATCTGTTCGGCAAGCTGAATATATACCGGAATGCCGCTGGTAGTTTCGATTGTAATTGGTAAATCCATCTTAACTATCTGATATATTTATTATAAAAACTAAGAGAACCCCCACCCCCTTCCTTCGATGACACCTATTCACCTGATTAACCGGGCGATCCGGCCACCATTCCAGCAGTTACAAAGCCTTTCTGCTGGCAGTTATGGTCAGTCGGTCATGCCACTCATTATCCAATGCCGTTAACTTAAACAACCTTTTCTTGCTCAGCAGCAACGGTTCCGGTTTTCAAGAACCTTGGAAGCCAGGGATGGCTTCCCGGAGTTCCAGGAAGGATTCATGCGTTTCTTGAAAATCGGAACTGTTGGTGCGGAACCATTCGCTTAAGTTAACGACATTAACTCATTATCGACAGGTGAGAAGCGAGGCTCGCAGCTTCGATCTTGCCTGTCTTCCCAGGGAGCGTTCGTTCGTTAAAACAATGGGCACCTTAAAAGGGAGATGATCGAATTTAATTATTTATATATTGTACTAGTTAACTATGTCAATATTTTTTTATTCCATTGTCGCATCATTCCGACACCCTTTCTCCAGAGTCGGCATGACAGGTCTTCAGGGCCGGACTGACCCTGTCCGCATATCGAAAAAACCCCCGCCGCATGGAATGCCCACCGGCAGCTTCCATCATCCTGGTCGGACCACAGCCATCGGAAAAATCTTGAATTGTCAGAGTATCCAATCAATCCTATACTCTTGACGAGATACCTCACCATCCTGTCGTGAGAAGCCAAATCCCCGCCTCCAGGCCTGCAGAAAGGGGCGTGAGGGTGATACAACCGAAACACTGGATAACCTGATGGCGGACAATTCCTATTTTCGACTGCAACTCATTGTTTTTGCGCTGGTGTCCGCCGCGTTCACGAACATTTACCTGACCCAGCCGGTGCTGCCGGTGCTGCAGCAGGAGTTCGGAGCGGATCTGGTACTGGTTTCCTTCAGCGTCTCCGCAGTCATCTTCGGAATCGCCATATCCAATCTGCCGTTCGGTTTTCTGGCCGACCGTCTGCCGATACAACGGATCATTCTCAGCGGCGGCATCCTGGTCGCCGGGTGCGGGCTGGTTTGCTCGGTGACCCATGTGTTGTGGATTTTTATCGGTTTTCGGTTTCTGCAGGGCATCTTCATTCCCTCGTTGACCACCTGTCTTGCAGCCTACCTGGCAAAAACACTGCCCGTGGAGCGGCTGAATGTGGTGATGGGCTCTTATGTGTCCGCCACGATACTGGGAGGCATGTGCAGTCGTCTGCTCGGTGGCTGGATTCATCCCCCCCTGCATTGGCGGTATGCCTTTGTCTCCGCAGCGTTGCTCACCCTCCTGGCAACTTTGGTTGCCGTGCGCAGTCTCCCGCGGTCTTCCGGGGTCACCCGGGAGCAGCAGCAAGTCACCGGGTTACTGGCACTGGTGACAAACTGGGGGTTTTTACGCATCTATTTCTGCGCTGCGGGTAGTTTTGCCATTTTCTCATCGATTTTCAACTATCTGCCTTATCGCCTGGGCGAGCAGCCCTTCCGGTTTTCCACGGAATTGACGACCCTGTTGTATCTTGTATATGTTGTGGGTATCTTCCTGGGACCTACGGCCGGTCGCATCAGCAACCGTTTTGGCAGTGGCAACACCCTGCTGGCCGGGGGGACTGTTCTGGGAGGCGCACTGGTGCTAATCCTGCTGCCCTCCGTCACAGCCGTTATCCTGGGACTGCTTGGTATCTGCACCGGCTATTTCACGATTCATGCGGCAGCGGTCGGGGCTCTGAACCGCAAACTGACCAGCGGCCAGGGACGTGCCAATGCCCTTTACGTGCTGTTTTACTATATCGGGGGCTGGCTGGGCATCACCGGGTCAGGATTGGCTTACAAACACGGCGGGTGGCGTGCCCTGATCACCATCTGCCTGCTGCTGCTGATCATTCCCTTCAGTGCGGGGATCGGCGAACGCCGGGACCGATACCGGTGAACCGGTGAAGGTCCGCCGCAGGCCCAATTTCACGGGTGACACCCGCAATCCGGGTGGAGACAACAAGGAAACGATGGAACAACAACCGGTCATCTCAGTCCATCATCTGACAAAATACTATGGCAGTGCACTCGGTGTGACGGATATCAATTTCACCGTCAACCGGGGTGAGATTTTTGGATTCCTGGGCCCCAACGGAGCGGGGAAAACCTCCACCATCCGCATGCTGCTCGATCTGCTGAGACCCTCCTCCGGGAAGATTACCCTGTTTGGGTGCGACATTTATACCCACTCGGTGGAGATTCGAAGACGCTGCGGCTATCTGCCCGGTAATTTTTCCGCCTACGGCAATATGACCGGTGCTGATTTTCTGCGGTTCGCCGCATCCATGCGCAAGGCCGATTCCCGGCTGCAGGCAGATCTGATAGACCGTTTCCAGGTGCTGCCGGACAACCTGGCTCAGAAGGTCAAGCATCTCTCCCACGGCACCCTGCAAAAACTGGGTATTATCCAGGCCTTTTTCCATCAACCGGAGCTGCTGATTCTCGATGAACCCACGATCGGCCTGGATCCGCTGATGCAGGAGGAGCTCTATCGCCTGCTGCTGGAAAACCAGCGTGCGGGCAGGACCATTTTCTTCTCCTCCCACAACCTGCCTGAAGTGGAAAAAGTCTGTCAGCGTATCGCCATCATCCGCCAGGGCGCACTGGTTGCCCTGGAAACCCTGGCGGGGCTGAAAAAGAAAAAATTGAAACGACTGCGGTTCACCCTCAGTCATGCCGTACCCGACCTGGAAATGCCGGAAGCGGAGCTGGTCTCCCGGGAATCGCTGGACTATGAGTACGTCGTCGGCGGGGATATTCAGATGCTGCTGCAACGTCTGTCGACGTTGCCGATAGAGGATCTGACCTTCCCGGAACCGGATCTGGAAGAGGTGTTCATGGCATACTATCGCAAGGAGGCGTGAGATATGGCCTATTTTCATTTCATCTGGAAATCCCATCGCAGTTTTCTGTTGTTCAGCATGGTTTTTGTGTCCCTGTTTCAGTTTCTCATTCTGAAAATCGTCACCACGTTTGATTACTCTGCGGTGATCAAGTTCATGCTGCAGCAGCTGCCGGATGATGTGCAGTCCATGCTGGGCGAGGGGTTTCTTTCCCTGCTGACGGTAAACGGCGCCGCGGCCTTCGGCTTGAACCACCCGCTGGTCCTGGTAATTCTGTCCATCGGGGCCATCATGATTCCCAGCCGGCATATTGCGGGAGAGGCGGAAACCGGAACACTGGAACTGGTCCTCTCTTTTCCCGTAAAACGGACCCGGCTGCTGTTGAATCTCTATCTTTCCGGGGTTGTTTTCCTGTTTCTGACCATTTTTTTCGCCGTGTGCGCATCACTGCTGTCCATCCACATTTTTCATCAGCTGACAACGGCACTGGCTGTGAAGATGGCGTTGATCGGCTGCAATCTCTGGCTGCTCACAGTCTTCATCATGAGTCTGACGACACTGATATCATCCTTTGAAAAGGAAGGGAACCGGGTCGGTATCCGGGCAGCCGGTATCATGCTGGTTTTTTACCTCCTGTACTATCTGAGCACATTGTGGAAGGCCCTTGAATTCACCCGGCCGTTTAATATCTTTACCTATTATCAGCCGGAAAAACTCATGTCGGGTCAGCGCAGTTTTCTGCTGAATGGGGGGGTCCTGTCTGTCCTGATTCTGCTATGTCTTTTCGCAGGCATGATCCAGTTCAACCACCGGGACATCCCCGGGTAACCCTTCACCCTTTTGCAGCCGTGGGATTTGTTTCAATCGGTCCCGGCATCAACCTCTCCATCGAATGAGGATCTCTTGAAAGACACGTTAAAACCCGGACTTCGATTCGAGCAGTCCTTTGTGGTGCCCGCATCAAAAACCGTCCCGGCCCTGTATCCCGAATCTGAAGAATTTGCCATCATGCCCGTGGTATTTGCCACCGGATTCATGGTGGGACTGCTGGAATGGACCTGCATCAAGGCCACCAATCCTCACCTGGACTGGCCGCGGGAACAGTCGGTCGGAACCCACATCAGTATCAGTCACGAGGCGGCGACCCCCGTCGGTCTTGAAGTCACAGCCACCGTAGAACTGCTCAGCGTGGAAGGGAGAAAGCTGGTGTTTGCGGTTGAGGCCCATGACGGCGTGGACCTGATCTCAACAGGGCGGCATGAGCGATTTATCATCAACAAGAAGAAATTTGATGCCAAAATAGCTGAAAAGGAAACCCATCACCCACCTGTCACTTCCACCCATTCAACGGGAACGACGATACAATGAAAAATTTTTTACTGAGCTTTGTGCCCTTTTTTGTCGCTGTGGATGCCATCGGTGTGCTGCCGATCTATATGGGCCTGACAGGCGATCTTGATTCAGCCCGGCGACGACATGTAGTCATTCAATCCCTGATCACCGCAGCGGCCGTCTCCATTGCCTTTCTGCTTGGCGGGCCTTTCGTGCTGGATCTGGTCGGGGTGGGGGTTTCGGATTTCATGGTGTCCGGCGGCATCCTCCTGCTCGTGATATCCCTGTCCGACCTGATTGCCGGAGAGAAGCTGCAGCGGAAGATGGACTCTGCAACCCTCGGAGCGGTTCCCATTGGTGTCCCCCTGCTCTGCGGTCCAGCTGTATTGACCACGTCCGTGCTCTTTGCCAATCAGTATGGGGTGACCCCGACAGCGCTGGCCCTGCTGGCCAACATCGCCCTGGCCGGGATCGTTTTCTCACTGGCATCTCCCATCGAACGCATTCTGGGGCATGCGGGCAGCAAGATTCTCTCGAAGGTCGCGAGTCTCTTCCTGGCTTCGATTGCGGTCATGCTGATCCGCAGGGGGATTATCGAAATCATCAAACAGGGATTGAACTGACGCATCCATTGGCGTAACCTTTGTTGCATGATCCTGAATGAATCATCTTCAACCAAACAGCATTTCCATGAACAAAAAGGATTCCTGTCATGCATTTGTTCCCGGAGAAATGAGACCCGTATCCCCTCACAAACCCGGGCTGCTGTCACCGATGACCTTTGCCGTCAAAGAGCTCTATGATGTGAAGGGATTTGTAACCGGTGCCGGAAACAGTCGTTGGAAAAAAACCCACCCTGTTGCCAGCCAGACAGCTCCCGCTGTTGAATCGCTGCTCAATGAAGGGGCCACCCTGATCGGGAAAACAATTTCTGATGAAATGGCATTCAGTCTTGACGGAGAGAACGTTCACTATGGCACGCCTTTGAATACCAGATGCCCGGAACGTATCCCCGGAGGATCTTCCTCCGGGTCTGCCGCGGCCGTGGCCGGAGGCATGGTGGATTTTGCGCTGGGTACCGATACGGCAGGATCGATCCGGGTCCCCGCATCCCACTGCGGTATTTTCGGTTTTCGTCCCACCCATGGGGCGATCCCGACGGCCGGTATTCATCCCATGTCACCGAGTTTTGACGTGGTCGGATGGTTTGCGGGATCCCCGGAAGTACTGAAAACCGTGGGGTCCGTTTTATTAAAAACAGACATCCCGGAAATTCAGCTCGAAACACTGTCTGTTCCCGTAGATGTGATGGATTGGCTTTCACCCCCCGTTCGCAGGTGTTTCAACGATATGATAAAAGGACTCGGCATCAAAACCGCTGATATTGATCTCTCCCGGGGGCAACCCGCTGCCTGGATGGAAGTCCTGCGAAATATCCAGTGGTGGGAGCTGAACAGCGCCCATGGCCCATGGATTGAACAAAATATGGATTCATTTGGCGAGGAAATACGGGGTCGACTAAAAAACATTTCCTCCGTATCACAAAACGATATGGAAAAAAGCAGAGCCAGAAAGCAGGAATTTGAACGACACCTGGACAGACTGATCCGTGCTGATACGATCGTCGTATTGCCCACCGTGCATGAACCTGCCCCCCTGAAAGGCCAGGCCATCACCGAGGCCCGGGCATACAGGGCCGAAGCCATGAAGATGACCTGTTTCGCCACTGTCGGCGGACTCCCCCAGGTATCCATGCCGCTCATGGAACACGATGGATGTCCCCTTGGCATTTCGCTGCTGGGGGCAAGGGGACAGGACGCCCGGCTCCTGGCTGCTGCGGATTGTTGCAGCCGGATGTCAGGGTTCAGTGCTTAAGGGCACCCGGGGATGGTTCAGAAAGCCGGAATTTCTTCATCAGCAGGCTTGATCCCCCTGTCAGGCTGAATAAGGTCGGATTTTTGGTAACTATTCTCCTGTATACGCCCCAAAAGGGATTGTGTTTCAAGAAACGCATGAATCCTCCTGGAGCTCCTGGAAGCCATCCATGGCTTCCAAGGTTCTTGAAACACAATACCTTCGGGGCTGAGCGGAAATTGAACTGAATAGAC
>Ga0180009_10006353_pt1 | contig 12409 bp, 9 predicted proteins | sample OS_PC_MetaG_FD_123537 | JGI IMG/M metagenome (GOLD analysis project Ga0180009, IMG submission 123537) | Groundwater microbial communities from the Aspo Hard Rock Laboratory (HRL) deep subsurface site, Sweden - OS_PC_MetaG | ecosystem: Environmental > Aquatic > Deep subsurface > Groundwater...
CACGCTGCTGACGTTGATCGTGGTGCCCTGCGCCTACCTGATCGTGCACCGGTTGGCGGAGCAGTTGCGGAGGCTGGTGGTGGGGGGGTGAGGGGACGGGAACCAGCCGGGTTTCAATAATCACCCGGATCGATCTGAACGTCTCCAATGCCGGGGAAGAACCGGGCTAATTCGTCCAGGCTGATTCTCTGGTCGTCCTCGTAATCCTCCTGGGCTTCCAGCATCTCTTCGAGTTCTTCCCTGGTCGTATTGCCCGACAAGCACGGCAATGAGAGAGTGCTGCGGTTCGCCTCCGGACTCCTGCCCAATGGCTCCATCATTGGATTGACCGGCATGCCCTGCCATCGGATGAAGGCCGATTTCAAGGCCGCTCTCGCAAAGGGCCCGGTGGGTCTCCCGTGCCGAGTTGAATTCTGCGCGAAGTCGCCCGCCGTTCCGGATGTTCACGTTGGCCCCAATCTGGCAGAAAATCATAACGAAACGCATAAACCCCGATACAAATGGTTGGACTCCAACATCTTACACTCCTGAAGGGGTTCCCTCAATCCTCAGGGCCGATATTTTTCGATGTACCATGCTTCCGTCTCGGTGAGGATGGAAGTGGGTCCCCCGGGGGGCCTGTTTGGCTGAAATCGGCATCGAATGGGGGTTTTTGAGCCAGTTTTAAGGATTGAAGCCCTCATCCAGGGTGGTGCGGCGTGCCTTTGCCCAGGGGTCGGATTTGGCGTACCGAATCCCTTCAACCCGGCCACCGAGATCTCCTTCCTTGTGCCCGCAGGAGGGTCGCACGTCGAGCTGCGCATCCATGACCTCACCGGGATGCTCGTCCAGATGCTGATCGACGGATTCGAGCCATGGGGCAGCCGGACAGTGCGCTGGTCAGGCAAGGACGACCAGGGACGGTCCGTCGCCAGCGACCGGGGCCAGCGGACCGATGACCGCGAAGCTCCCGTGACCCAGGAGAGCCGGTGTAGATCCGGCAGTCGTGCGGCGAAGGACGATGTTCTGATCCGGGGAGTTCTCCCCTTGTATCTGAAGGGGTGACGCGACCACGCGCGCCCAGCGAGAAGTCAGCTGGGGCCCAGAAATCCATCCAACTGGAGCTGCCGCTGGAAACCGGAAGCGATCCATGAGCAGGACTTCCTGCCCTGCTCGCACGGCTTCCGGCCTGGTCGTCAACGCGGATGAAGGAAGACGACACGAACCGACAGGCGTTTCAATCGTCCGCCGCCCCCGCCTCAGCCGGCATCACCAGCGTCAGGACCGCCGGGGCCACCACCACGGTGACCGGCGTCTCGCCGGCGAACTCCCCGTCGATCTGGACCGGCAGCGGTGGGACGGCCTCCACGGTGCAGCGCTGGATCGACCGGAACTCCAGGCTTTTGCCATCGCCGCAGCGCCGCAGCAGCCAGGCGCAGGCGAGGCGGAACCAGCCAAGGAATCCCCGAGTCGACAGGAGGACCAGGTCGAGCCGGCCGTCGTCGTACGCCCCATCGGGCGCGATGGTCACCGCCGGCCGCTCCAGGCGCGCCACGTTCGCAAGCAGGATACCGTTGACCTTGCGCCGCAGCGTCTGCTGGTCGCAATGCAGGGTGACCGAGGCATGTTTCGGACTGGCGGCAGCGCGCGCTGCCGCTGCCAAGTAGGCCCCGAAACCGAGGCGATCCTTGAGCTCCCGCGAGGCCCCGGTCACAACGCGGGTCGGGTCGCCCACCGTGGCCATCAGCAGGAAATAGCGGTCTCGATCCTCGAGGTAGCCGAGGTCGATGGTCCGGATCTCGCCGGCCGCGATGAGCGCGGCCAGGCCGCCGGGGTCGTCCTTGAGCCCGAACGCCCGGGCGATGGCGTTGGTGGTCCCGGCGGGCAGATGGGCCAGCGAGGGCCGCGGATCACGGCGCGCGATCATGTCCACTGCGGCCTGGACCGCTCCATCTCCCCCCACGACAACCACCAGCGCGGCTCCCGAGTCGCAGGCCTCGCCCACCAGGCGGGCCATGTCGCCTTCCCCCTCGGTGACCACCATCCGTACCGTGCGGCCCTGATCCCTGAGGGCTGCCACGAGGGTCTCCGCCAGCTCCTGCCCGTGTCCCTCACCGGACACCGGGTTGACGACCACGGTCACTGCGCCCTTGCGCCTCTCGTCACCGCTCATCACGTCTCCTCTGGTCAGGCGCCGCCACGAACGCCTCGACGTATCCGCCGGCGGGAAGTCCCCTCGACAACCCAGAAGATACTCACGACTCCAGGCCGACGCCCATGCCGGGCCTACCACCTGAAACCTGGCAAGCTCCCCTGGCCGGGTAGGTTGTGCCCCCATGGCGCGGATCATGAACCCGCGTTATCGTTTGCACTGGGGAGTGGCGGGGTGCGACCCGCCGATCGGGAGTTTCGAATCGAAAGGAAGATATCGTCATGAAACCGCTGAAGATGTTTTTACCGGTGGCCCTGATGAGTCTGATCATTCTTGGGCTTGGCGCCTGCGGCGGCGGTGAGGACGAGGTCGCGATCGGCGACCAGCAGACGGACCGCCAGGAGGCCATGGCCGAGCTGGACCGCGAACTCGAGCAGATCGACAAGAAACTCCAGCAGGTCAGCGAACGGATCGAGAACGCCGCCGGCGAGGCCGACGCCGAGCTCGAGAAGACCTACGCGGAGCTGAAGGACAGGCGCCAGGCCATCGCTGGATCGATGGACGAGCTGCAGAACGCCACCGAGGACCGGTGGAACGCAGCCCACCGCGATCTCAAGAATTCACTCAAGGAATTTTCCGGGGACGTCGAGGAGGCCTGGAAGGACCTCGGCATGTGATCCGGAACATCATGGTCGGTCCTCAGGCGTCGGTCGACCCAGCTTCCCCCAGTGCGGTCAGACGGAGGTCGCCGGCGACTTCACCTGGGGTCGCCCAGCCCGGTCGATCGTCCGGCGGCGAGGTTGCCAATGATCCAGGCCCGTTGAAATCTCCGCCTCGGGCCCGCGGTGTGGATCAGCGGGATGGAGTCGATCAACGAGGCGGTTGGCAATCCGGCGGGAATTCCTATCATGAGTTGATGGAACGCATGGTGAAACCGGAGATCCTGGATACGCTGCCGCCTGGTGATCCCGCGGCTGCGGCGAACCTCCGCGACCTGCGACTGTTGAATCGTCTCATGGGCAACTGGCGCTGGGCTGCCCGCATCCTGCGGCGGAGGTTGCGCCCGGGCGACCACGTGCTGGAGGCCGGTGCGGGCCTGGGCGATCTCGGCCGCGAGCTCCGGCGCAATGTGCCGGAGTTGCGCACCTGTCGCTACACGGGCCTCGATCTGCGACAACGGCCCGCGGACTGGCCGGCAGCGTGGGATTGGCGCCAAGGGGACCTGCTGGATCTGGACATTTCGCCTGCGCCCCAGGTGCTGTTGATCAATTTTCTGCTGCATCAGTTCACGGACCTTCAGCTGGACCGCATCGGTCGTTCGATTGCGGGGATCCCCGTCTGGATCTTTTGCGAACCCTACCGCTCGCGTCTGCCAATGGTGGCCCTGGCGCTCTTGCGGCCGCTGGGCCTGCACCCGATCACAGGCCACGACGGCCGGGTCAGCATCCAGGCGGGGTTTCGCGGCAGGGAGCTGGCCGACCGGCTCGGCGCGGGTGTGGGGCGAACGACTGAGATTACCGTCGACCCTCGCGGTTCGTATCGGCTCGTCTCCGGGGAACGGATGGCGGCCCTGCCTGCCTCGTCGGCAAACGATTGTCGGCCAGGGAGGTAGTCGGCGGCGGCCAAGTTGTGACTCCCACCACGGACGTGGCTCATGTGGTTTGGCGAACAAGGGTCGGTAGGATTCCAGGGAACCGGTTCGAAATGCTCTCGCTTGGGGACGCGGATCAGTTCCGGGTCAAACCGGCCAGGGCCTCGGTGCACGCCTGCGCATCAGCCAGCGATGATCCCCCGGCCGCGACGAAGATGGCGCGGGCCTCGGACAGGTTCGCGACCGCGGTTTCGTGTTCCCCCAGGGCCCCTCGAGCCTTGCCCAGGCTCATCAGAAGGCGGGCGATTTGGGTGACCTTTCCGCCCGTGAAGGTCTCGCGGGCGTCTCCCTCGGAACTGGACAGTAGCCGCTCCGCCTCGGCGTTCTTGCCCTCGGATTGCAACAGTCCCCCCAGGGCAATGATCGAGTTCAAGGTGGCGGGATGCCCCGGCCCAAGCGTCCGGCGGCGGGCATCGACGGCCTCTTGCAGCGTCCGCCCGGCTTCGGCCGTTCTGTCCTGCGCCAGCAGCAGGGTGCCGAGATTGTGGACCGAGTTCAGGGTCGAGGGGTGGTCCGGGCCCAGGCTGCGCCGTTTCTTCTCCAGGGCCTCGCGATAGTACGGCTCGGCCTCGGTCAGCTTGCCCTGGTACTTGAGCAGGGCCCCAAGGTTGGCGACGGCCGTCAACGTCGCCGGGTGATCTTCGCCCATCGCGCTGCGATACCCCTGCAGCGCGCCGCGGTAGAACGGCTCGGCCTCGTCCAGGCGGCCCTGTGCGTGCAGCAAGGCGCCCAGGTTGCCCAGGGAGGCCAGGGTGAAAGCGTCATCCTCGCCGCGCAGGCGGAGGCTTTTCTCCAGGGCTTCGCGATAAAGCGGTTCGGCCTCGTCCAGCTTGCCTTGAGATTCGAGCAGATACCCCAGGTTGCCGATGACGATGGGGGTCCCCGGGTCCTCCTCGCCGAAGACGCGTCGGCGCTTCTCCAGGGCCTCCCGGTAATAGGGTTCGGCCTCGGCCAGGCGCCCCTGAGCCTCCAGGAGCACCCCCAGGTTGGTGATGGCGTCGATGGTTTCGCCGTCCTCGGGTCCGAGAACCCGGGGCGTGCGCTCCACGGCCTCGCGGAAGTAGGGCTCCGCCTCGTCCAGCAGGCCCTGTTCCATGAGCAGCAGGCCCATGTGGCTGATCGAGACGACCGTCTCGGAGTGGTCGTCACCGAAAAGCCGGCGGCGACCGTCCAGCGCGGCGGTCTGCAGCGGTTGCGCGGCGTCGTACAGGCCGAGGGCGCGGTAGCGGTCCGCCAGGGTCTGGCGGAGCTGGGCCGCGACGGCCGGCTGATCCGCGAAGCGGTCGTCGATGGCAGCCGCCGCCGGCCGCAGGATGGTCTGGTCGATCAGGGCGACCGCCGCGTCGGTGGCGTTCACCCGGGTCCACTGGTCGCTGAATGCCCTCGTCAGGCCGCCTTGATCGGCTTCGGACACTCCGTCCCTCGCCAGAGCCTCGGTGAAACGGCGATTCACGTCCGCGGTGAGTTGACGGCCTGCGGCCGCCGGGTCCACCTGCTCGAGCATGCCCGCCTGGAAGTCCGCGACCAGCTTGATCTCCTCCGCACGCGCCCGGGCGGCGGCTTCGGCCTCGAGGGCCCGGTCGCGCTGACCGCTCGCCACGCTGGCTTGCCACGCGAACCCCGCCAGGCCGATCAGCAGAGCCGCAGCCACCGCGACGCCCGCCGAGACCGCGCCGCGATGGCGCCGCACGAACTTCCGCAGGCGGTAGCCGGTGCTCGGAGGGGCGGCGACCACCGCTTCGCAGGCCAGGTAGCGCCTGACGTCCAGCGCCATCTCGCCGGCCGACTCGTAACGGCGGGTGCGGTCCTTGTCCAGCGCCTTCATCACGATCCAGTCCAGCTCGCCGCGAACGGTCGCCACCAGCTTGCCCCGTTCGGTGCGCCGGCGGGCTGCGACGTCCGCCAGCGTGTCGGCGTCCCGGCTGAGCCGGCTGCTGGGCCGCGGCGGCTCGACCTCGCGGATGATCCGCTGGATCTCGGCCAGCGTCGCCGATTGCAAGGTCCTGGCGTCGAAGGGAGTCGAACCGGTGAGTAACTCGTACAGCACGACGCCGAGGGCGTACACGTCGGTGCGGGTGTCGATGTCGAGGCTGCCCCCGGCCTGCTCCGGGCTCATGTACGACGGAGTGCCTATGAGCTGGTGGAGCTCGGTGTGGATCGTCTTGTCGGTGAGTCGCGAATCGGTGGCCTTGGCGATGCCGAAATCGATGACCTTTGCCGCGGCCATGCCGTCCTGCAGGCTGACCAGGATGTTGGACGGCTTCAGGTCGCGGTGGATGATCCCCTTGGTGTGGGCGTGCTGCACGGCCTGGCAGACCTCGGCGAAGAGCTTCAGCCGGGCGGCGATGTCCAGGCCGTTCCGGTCGCAGAAGGTGGAGATGGGTTCGCCCTTGACCAGTTCCATCACGAAGAAGGGTCGGCCCGAGTCCGTCGCCCCCGCATCCAGCACCTTGGCGATGTGGGGATGATCCATCAGGGCCAGGGCCTGGCGCTCCTGTTCGAAGCGGGCGACGACCCGGCGGGTGTCCATGCCCAGCTTGATGATCTTCAGGGCGACGTGGCGCCGGATCGGTTCGGACTGCTCGGCCATGAAGACCGAGCCGAACCCGCCTTCGCCGATGAGGTGCAGCAGCTTGTAAGGACCGATCCGGGAGCCGGGCCCCTCGCGGACCGCGGCTCCGGCCGCCGGGTCGCCTGCGGACGGCATCCCGGTCGTGGCATCGGACTCCGTCATTCCGGCGGTGGGGGCGCCGGCCGGGTCCGGGTCGGCATCCCGCCGTGCTCGCTTTTCCCTGTCGTCCATCGTTCACCTCGCCTGGCCCGGATCCTGTGCCTGAGGAATGTGGCAAGATAGACGGAGAGTCGGGGATCCGCTCCCGGGTCGGCGACCTTGCGGCATACCTGCGTTTCTGGCCCCTTCAGATGATGAAATCCGTCGCCAGGAACTTCGAACGGCGCTCCCGCACGATGGCCGAAACGATCTCCTTGTTGGCCTCCGTCTCCCGGGCGGCGACCATCGTCCGGATCGAGAACACGCGCAGGGCGTCGGACACCGAGAGGGTCCCCTCGGCGCTGTCTTTGCGCCCGGTGAAGGGGAACACGTCCGGCCCCCGCTGGCACTGGCTGTTGATGTTCACCCGGCACACCTGGTTGACCAGAGGGTCGATCAGCCGGGCGATGACCTCGGGATCGCGGCCGAAGATGCTGAGCTGCTGCCCGTAGTTCGATTCGATGACGTAGCGGATCGGATCCTCGATGTCGGTGAAGGACAGCACCGGGATGATCGGCCCGAACTGCTCCTCCTGGTAGACGCGCATCCCGGGGGTGACCGGGTAGAGGATGGCCGGATGGAAGTAGCTGCCGTTGACGGCTCCCCCCTGGGGGTTGACGATGCGGGCGCCCTGCGCCACGGCATCCTCCACCATGGAGTGGAGCACGGCGGTCTTGCCCTTCTCGGCCACGGGGGTCACCATGACGCCCTTCTGCCAGGGCATGCCGAAGGGCAGCTCGCCGACGGCCCGCGCCAGCCGGTCCAGGAACTCCCGGGCGATCTTCTCGTGCACGAACAGGATCTTCAATGCGGTGCAGCGCTGGCCGTTGAAGGACAGGGTGCCCAGGACGCACTCGCGCACGGCGACGTCCAGGTCGGCGTCCGGCAGGATGATGGCGGGATTCTTGGCCTCCAGGCCCAGCACGCAGCGCAGGCGGTGCAGCTTGGGATGGACCTTCTTGAGGGCGTCGGCGGTCCGGCTGGTGCCGATCAGGGCCAGCACGTCGATCTTGCCCGAGGCCATCAACGGCGGGATCACCTGGCGGCCCTCGCCGGTGACGACGTTGACCACACCCCGGGGGAAGACGTCCCGGAACGCCTCGAGCAAGGGCGTGTAGAGCAGCACCCCGTGCTTGGGCGGCTTGAAGACCACGGTGTTGCCCATGATCAGGGCGGGGATCAGGGTGGTGAAGGTCTCGTTCAGCGGATAGTTGAACGGGCCCATGCACAGCACCACGCCCAGCGGGCTCCGGCGGATCTGGGCGAAGATGCCGTCCTGGATCTCGAACCGCGAAGAGGCCCGGTCCAGATCCTTCAGCGCGCCGATCGTGTCGCGGATGTACGTGACGGTGCGGTCGAACTCCTTCGCCGAATCCTCGCGCGACTTGCAGACCTCCCACATCATGAGCGGGATGATGCGGTCCTTCACCTCGCCCATCCGGACGACGAACCGCTCCAGGTGGTCGATGCGCTCGGCCACCGTCATGGTGGGCCAGGGGCCGCGTCCGTGGTCGTAGGCGGCCACGGCGGCGTCCAGGGCCTCGAGGGCGGCCTCTTCGGTAAGCAGGGGATACTCGCCGACCGTCCCAGGTCGGGGTTCCTTGCCGTCACCGACCGGCAGCGGCGAGTAGACCTCTTGCCGGGGTCCGGTCCAGGCGCGCAGTTCGCCGTCGATCAGGTAGCGGTCCAGGACGAGGGGGATGGCCTCGCGCATGTCGGATGGGTACTCGCTCCAGGGGGGGAAGACGTCGGCGATGGCAGGGTTCCTGGTCATGGCGGAAGGCCTTTCTCGGGGGTTCCAGGATACGATTCGGGATCATGTCTTTGGAGCGGCATGATACCACGAACTCGGGTGGGAATATAGATGCCCCAATTATGATCCATGAGACATCAGCCGGGTTCATTCGAACCCAGCTGATTCATGATTCTTCAAATCCACGAATGGCTGCTAGAAGAGCACCAGCGGAAATACCAGGAGGAACAACGAGTACGGAGTCGGGGCGCCGAGATCCTCGGTCGTCCAGCCGCTGCCGTCCGGGATTCCGTCACCGGAGTTCGGGGCGCCGTGGTCGTCGGGGTCCCAGCCGCTTCCGTCCGGGATTCCGTCACCGGAATTGGGGGCGCCGGCGTCCTCCGGATCGGGGCCGAATTGGTTGGAATACCCCGCACCGGCAGCATCGAGGGCGGAAGCGACATCGACCGCTCCGGCCGGGTTGGTTTCGCCGAATGCCGTGGAAATCGCGAGGGTGCCGATCAGCAGCATCATGGTCATGGAAACCGCGGTCTTCATATTTGCTCCTTCCAGGACTGTGATCTCCCCATCGTCGGTCCCTTTGCAATCGGCGATCCAGATCCGACGGCCATCCATGGGGTGAGGTAACGATCAGCCATTGGCGAACATCGCAATGTTGGGTTCTCTGGTAATGAAAGTCGTTGCGCAAATCCCCGCGAGCGCGGCGTAGATCGATCGCAGATTCCTCCGAGCCTTTCCCCACCGCCCAGTTGATGGATCATCCAGCCCATTTGTGGTATACTTAGACATCCGTGGCCACGGTGGTAGTGATTGGCAGCAACCGCTCCGCCCAACTCTCCATCATGGTGGTTGATCGATGCTCCTTCCCGGGTTCATCCCACGATTCGATTCCCCTCGCACGTTTCTGCTGACGCTGCTCCTGCTCGGGTCGGTATGGGTCTGTTCCACCGTCCCGGTTCTTGCCGCCGGGACCCTGACCATCACCTGCCTGGACGTGGGCCAGGGGGACGCCACCCTGATCGAATCGCCCAGCGGCATGACCCTGCTCTTCGACGGCGGGGACAACGGCAAGGGCAGCGGGGTCGTCGTTCCGTACCTTCAGGCCCGGGGGATCACCAGCCTCGACTACATGGCCGCCAGCCACTACCACGCAGATCACATCGGGGGGCTGGACGAGGTCTATGCGGGCATCCCCGTCACCGGGGCCGTCCTGGACCGCGGTTATTCCTACACGACCCTGACCTACGATTCCTACGCCAACGCGGTGGCCTCCCAGCGGCAGACCTGGACGTCCGGCCAGGTCATCGATCTGGGCGAGGGGGTGACCGTGACGTGCGTGGCGCTGAACGGCAACGGGCTGGAGCCCGCACCCTTCACCAACTCCGGCAAGGAGAACGAGTACGACGTCTGTCTGCTGGTACAGTACGGGGGATTCGATTTCTTCGTCGCCGGGGATCTCACGGGCGGAGGGCTCAGCTACGACGACATCGAGTCCAGCGTCGCGCCTCTGAGCGGCGATGTGGACGTCTACCGGGTCAGCCACCACGGCAGCGCATCCAGCAGCAACGCGAACTTCCTGCAGGCCTCCCAGGCGGAGGTCGCCGTCATCTCGGTGGGATCGAATTCCTACGGCCATCCGGCCCAGTCGGTGCTCGATCGCCTCGCGCTGTACGGCAGCTACGTCTACCAGACCGAAGCCGGCAGCGGGGGGACGTTGCCCTCGACGGACCTGAAGGTCGTGGGCGGGCACGTGGTGATCACCACCGACGGCATCCAGCAATACACCGTGTCCGGTGACGCCTGGACCATCGACGAGCCCGGTGCGAGCCCGGTGGATGTCGGCGTGCCTGGAGCCGCTGTCCTGGCCGGCAACTATCCCAACCCGTTCAATCCGATCACGACCATCGTTTTCGAACTTCCCGTCCAGCAGCAGGTGAGGCTGCAGGTGCTTGACCTCCGCGGACGTCTGGTGCGGACTCTCCTGAGCGGCGAGGACCAGCCGGCCGGCAGCAACCGAACCATCTGGAACGGTTGCGACGATGCGGGACGGCAGGTGGCAAGCGGCACCTACTTCTATCGTCTCGAGGCCGGATCGTACCGTGAGACAAAGAGGATGGTTTTGATCAAGTAGGCGAGGTTGACCGGCCCCCCATCCGGTCGTATGATTCCGGCGTATGGTAACTGTTCTCTAGGCAACCGCGCGTCCCGGACTTCACCCGGGTTATCGCTCCCACAGGGAGTGCTCTTTGGCGTGCCGTTGCGCATCCCCGATTCAGAACCAGTGAAGGAAGCGGCTCGGGCGCCCCGTTGCGCGCCTGAACCTTGCCATTAATTGGTCATTCAGGATCGACAGGAGTACAGAACCATGAACCACGACAAGTTGATGCGGATCATCCACGACGTCTTTCACCCTTCGCTTCCGCGGCTGGGTCCGGGCGACGAAGGGAGCACGAGACGGGCGCTGGAAATGCTATACGGTGCCGGCCTGGAGGGTCTCGGTGAGGATTTCCGGGTCCTGGACATCGGCTGCGGAAACGGCGCTCAGACCCTGCATCTGGCGGCGATGCTCCCGGGTCGGGTGACGGCGGTCGACGACCATCAGCCGTACCTGGACGAGCTGGTGCGGCGGGCCAGGGCGCAGGGATTGGCCGACCGGATCGAGACCCGCTGCGCCGACATGACCGGGCTGGATCTGGGGGGCGAGACCTTCGACCTCGTCTGGGCCGAGGGATCGATCTTCGTCATGGGTGTGCCGCAGGCGTTGCCGGCGTGGCGTTCCTTCCTGAAGCCGGGCGGCTGCCTGGGCTTCACCGAGCTGACGTGGATCGAGGATGGGGCCCCGGACGAGTGCCGGGAGTTCTTCGCGGCGGAGTATCCTCCCATGGTGGGCGTCGCCGACCATCTGGCCGCGATCGCCGAGTGCGGCTACGACCTGGTCGGCCGGTTCACGCTGCCGGAATCGTCCTGGTTGGAGTCCTTCTACGATTCGGTGGCCCGGCGGCTGGAAACGTACGAACCGCCCGTCGACGACCCGGAGAGCGAGGCGATCGTCGAGAGGATCCACCGGGAGATCGGGATGTATCGCAAGTACTCGCGCTGGTACGGGTACGTGTTCTTCCTGATGCGAACCCGGGATCGATAGCGGGGAGGCGCTTCCCGTCTTCCCCAAATACTTCCCCCAATAGGACCTCCGGCCCCACGCCTGCATCGCGGGGCCGGAGTAGAATATGGGAATCATTTTCAAATAAGCCATTGACAACACAAAACCCATTGGTACAATAGGTATTCGGCTCGACCGACCACCATCCCTTGATTTCCGCCCGCAATCATCCATTCCGGCCACCCGGGGCAAAGGACCGTCATGATCGGCAAGACCCTTCTCCACTACGAGATCAAGGATGTCCTGGGCAAGGGCGGCATGGGCGAGGTCTACCAGGCCAGGGACGCCAAGCTGGGCCGGGACGTGGCGCTGAAGATCCTGCCCGCCGAGCTGAGCGGCGATCCCGAGCGGGAGGCCCGCTTCCACCGGGAGGCCCGCGCCCTGGCCAGCCTGCAGCATCCCAACGTGGCGTCGGTGTACGGATTCGAGGAAGTCGACGGCCTGCGGTTCCTGGTCATGGAACTGGTGACGGGATCGGAACTGACCCCGCGCATGGACAAGGGTCCCATCCCCGTGAAGGACACCCTGGCCATCGCCCGCCAGCTGGCCGCCGGCCTCGAGGCCGCCCACGAGAACGGGATCGTCCACCGCGATCTGAAACCGGCCAACATCATGGAGACCCCAGAGGGTGAGATCAAGATCCTGGACTTCGGGCTGGCCCAGGCCTGGTTCGGGGACGAGGTCGACCAGAAGAACTCCTCGACCACGCCCACCCTGACCGCCGCCATGACGCAGTTCGGCGCCATCATGGGCACGGCCGCCTACATGAGTCCCGAGCAGGCTCGCGGCGCGGCGGTCGACCGGCGGACCGACATCTGGGCCTTCGGCGTGATCCTCTTCGAGATGCTGACCGGGACCGGGCTCTTCAAGGGCGAGACCATCAGCGACACGCTGGCCGCCGTCCTGCGGGCCGAACCCGACTGGGACCTGCTGCCGGTGGCGGA
>Ga0180009_10006354_pt1 | contig 12408 bp, 14 predicted proteins | sample OS_PC_MetaG_FD_123537 | JGI IMG/M metagenome (GOLD analysis project Ga0180009, IMG submission 123537) | Groundwater microbial communities from the Aspo Hard Rock Laboratory (HRL) deep subsurface site, Sweden - OS_PC_MetaG | ecosystem: Environmental > Aquatic > Deep subsurface > Groundwater...
CATGAATTAAGTCCATTCAATGTAGTACCAAGTAATCTTTCAGTTTTATATCCTGGAGCCGTATCATAGAGATTAATACCATTCTTATACGCCAATTCAATTATCTCTTTTGATTCTTCTTCTGTTGGTTTACCATAATCATTAGGAGATTGAATCCCATAATCAACCCCCAATTCCACGGTACCTAGTGCAATTTTTGAGAACAAGAACTTATTTTGAAGATAGGAATAAAACATTATATTTTCCTCATTTCTGTATTAATAAATGTTAGTGTTAAAATTATTGCAATGTAAACAAGCAAACCAACATCAAGGATGTTACAATCTCCATTTATGCCTCTCCATCTGGTATGTATAAATAGCCATGTTCTTTATACCTTGGAAATATTATGCTGCGGAATGGCCTCCAAAGAATCAATAATTTTACGTAAAGATTTGTATGATAAATCACCATCTATCCGTTGTTTGTATAAAACTTTTTTAACCTCACTAATTGGAATAAGATAATCTAGTTCTTCTTCATCTTGACATAATTGTTCTATTATAGTTAAACATTGTCTAAGAATTTTAACCAATTCATTTAAATCTTCCTTAACATCAATCATTTCAAATCCTCCTTATGACGTGAGACCATTTTACAGGACCATCCAAATATTTTTCTATTTTAGTTCCATCTTCAAGTAAATAATTTATCCATCCTAATATATCCATAGCAGCCACAAAATATTTATCTAAACATTCTTCGTTGTGTGAAAGCATGGGATAAAATTGTCCAGTAGTAAGAAACCCTCTTTTTAACATTTCTTGAATATACAAAGTGGAAATAGCATGAGGGTTTTGATTTTCTGCTTCAAACCTAAACCTAAATAGTGGGAATATACCGGCATGGTACATTTTTATATTTTTTAGCCCACAAGCAACCCAACCTAATGTTCTATAAAAAGATTTACCCATTTCATTTAGATATTTATGTGCTTCTAATCTTTCAAATTCATTTATAGTAGTCAAAGCAGCAACAGGACCAATTCTTTCCGTCCAATATGTAGATGATATAAATGTATTTTTAGCGGCTTCCATTATATCTTTTTTACCAACAACCGCACCAAATGGATATCCATTAGATATAGCTTTAGCAAATACAGCTATATCTGGTTCAACGTTAAGTCCTTTATGATGTCCCCCTACTTCTGTTCTAAAACCAGAGGATACTTCATCACAAATAAAAATGGCATTATATCCAAAACAATAATTAGCTACACATTCTATAAAAAACTTTTTTATTTCATCTGTTAATCCTTCTATGGCTGGAGCAGGATCAACTACTATAGCAGCTAATCCACCATTATCCAGACAATAATCTATAGCTTCAATTAGACTGCGTATATCTCCAAATTTACATGGAATAGTTGTACCTGCTAATTCTTTAGGGATACCATCAAAATTAGGGCCTTGGAATACATCATACTGTCTAAATTGTTCTGGTGCTTGCTTATTGGCTAAATAAACATCCGTCCAGCCGTGGTAGCCAGTTGTAATCACATTGGTTTTACCTGTGTAGGCTCTGGCTATTCTAACTGCTATAGCTACTGCTTCCCCGCCACCGCGAGTATATCTAACCATATCTGCCCAAGGATGTAGAGAAATGAGTTTTTCGGCCAACTCTACTTCTTCTGGACAGTTTAGCACAGACATAGTGCCTTTGTCAATAGTTTTCTTTACAGCATCATTAACTACAGGATTAGCATATCCAAGTGGACATGTTCCTACAGAACAATGGGATAAGTCTAAATATTCATTACCATCTAAATCCCATACCTTAGCTCCTTCCGCACGACTAAAGTAAGGAGGCCAAATTTTTGGAGCTATGGCATAGGGACTTTTTGAAAAGAGTTGGACCCCACATGGAATAAGTTTTTCGGCTTTTTCAAATAACTTTTGGCCTAACATTTTAATTTTTTATCCCAAAAGGCCATACAGACATTTCTTTCAAAAATTCTTTCATTGTCGGAAATACATATTCATCTTTATCTTCATAATCAAGATTCATGTGCATTAGCATTAAGATTATATTCTCTAAATCTTGTGGATAATCTACTGTCCATCTAACCTCAGATAGGTTTTCTTCCAAGGCCAAATTAGCTAAAGCAAATCTTTCCGGTCTTTCTGTAATATAAGTAGAAGCGTGTTCTCTATTATATGGATTTTTAGCTTCCAATTCAGCTAATGATAAAGCATCTAAACTTACTACACAAGTATCAAGTCCATCTGGATAAGTTCTTTTATCGGGCAATCCATTGGCTGCTAAATCACATCCATTTTCATTAAATAGTTCTATCACTTGGTCAATGATGGTATAATCAATTAAAGGACAATCTGCTGTAATATGAACTATTGGATCAGCATCAAATGCTCTAGCTGCTTTGACATATCTTCTTAAAACATCCTCTTCTTCTCCACGAAAACATGGAATTTCATTTTCATAACACCAATTAGAAATAACTTTATCTGCATCATTAACCGTTGTAGCTACAACTACATTCTCAACCAGTTTAGCTTTCTTAACTCTATTAACAACGTGCCATAAAACTGGTTTACCTAACAAATCAGCCATTACTTTTTTAGGAAATCTAGTAGAATTCATCCTAGCTTGAATAATACCAGTAGTTTGAATATTTTTAATTTCCCTATCAACGCGAGCATCAATCATTGGTTGTCTCCTTTAGAAAGTTTTTCTTTTTCAGAGTGTAATAATTAATTCTATGTCCTTCAACAAGAGCAGGAATTATTTCTGGATGGTACTCATATTTTCTATAATTTTTTATATATGTTAAACTCCGTTCCATAATATTACAAATATTTTCAAGGTCATAATCATATAAAACACCAAGGGGAGTATCCCCATTTAATAACTTTGAAGGCTTATTTATTGTAGTTCTAAAATATTGTGTTATAGATTCTTCTAATTCTTCTCCATATTCACTAGAAATATCTATTGTGATTTTTTCTAGCGCCATTCCCCATTCTGTCTTTATGAGTTCATCCAATTCTATTAATGCTTTTCCTAAAATTACCAATTCAATAGCTACCTTTTCTGCTACTATTATTGCATTTATTTTATTTTCCATTTCGGTTTTAGGTCGTTCTATTTCTTCTTTAGGAATACTCATTCTTCATTTCCTTCAATGTCTGGTTTTATCTTTTTAACATAATCTAAAACTTCCCTAGATTTTACTTCATAACACCAAGCACTTATCCAAACTTTAGGATTATTCTCATATTCTTTCCACAATGCATTAGCTAGTAATTGTATTGTCCCTCCATATTGAAACCATGCCACATAATCACCAGGAACAATTTGTAAATATTTTTCAAACTGTATTATTGCTCTATTATAATTACCCAAAGAAACATTAACCACAGCTATTCCTGCCAAGAACCAATCAAAGGTTGGATTTCTGACCATCACCATTTCTACATTATTTGTTCCTTCAATTAGTTTCTCTAATCTAATTTGAGTAAGACCAAGTTCAAAAGTAAATTGGTCATTATCTGGAAACATGACTAATAATTCTTGATAAACTTTTTCTGCTTCTTCTACTTTACCAGTAAAATAATAAGTAGAAGCCAGCCCCCATTTAGCCTCTGGTCTATTAGGAAGTAATTCACTAGCCTTATTCAATGGGATAATAGATTCATCATACTTCTTTTCTCTACCTAATTGTCTGCTCTCTTCTATCAATCTTAGATATTCATTAACTATATTGGCTTCTTCACTTATAGTTGTATCATGTTGAGCTTTAACATAGTTTTCTTTAGCTATTTCTATTTGCTTATTTCGCATTTGTATAGCTTCATTAAAATGTTTTAATGCAGTGGGATGGTCCTCCCAATAAGATAATACTTTTTTAGCATATAATATGGGCCGTGCAAAATTACCGGCTTTTAAATCGGCATCATTATTTTTTAATAGGTCGTCTATAACTAATTCTATTTTTTGTCTATTATCTACTTCATACTTTTGAATAGAAGAAAAATCTTCTATGTCCATTGCAAAGGTAATGGCCTCTTCTAAAATCTTAGATGTTGGTTCCTTTAATATTTCTTTCAACGCTTTTTTAGCCCCAACCCAATCTCCCATATCTTTTAATAATCGGAACAGATTTAGAGAAGAAGCATCTTTACTATATTCTACATATTTCTTAAACAAGTCAATGTTATAGTCATAAATTTGTTCCATTTCTCTTGCGGCTTTAAGTACAGAGGTAAGGATATCTCTATTTCGTTTCAATCTAATAATGGCGGTTTCTGGTTTTGATTCATCATAAGGAATGTTTACTTCTCTTTTTTTAGCTTCTGTTTCTACTCCAAAAATACTCATACTTAAAAATGGAATATTCTTAGCTATGGTTTGAGCAGCAATGGAGTGTTCATTGTTTTTCATTAAATCTGGGTCTGATAGGGACAAAGAAATATTTTTATTGTGCTTTTTAGTTATTCTATTATTGGCCACAATTCCTGCTTCACAATGACCAATTAATTGTAAGAATATCTGTCTTTCTTGTTCCAAAAATGGAATTAATTGTTCTGTCAACATATTGGCATCTTCTGGTGGAGTAGATGATAATTCGTGTACCTTTGAACGGTCAAGGTCTTCTTGACAATATTTGGCAATCACGTCTGCCAAAGACATTCGTTCAGTTCCTTTTATTTTAACTCCACCTTCAGTAGAATTAATAACTTTTGATTGTACTTGACTAACCATTTGTTCAAATGAAGCTAAGAAACTGAAAAGAACTAATCTAGTTATAGCAGTTTGATTTTCATAATATCCCGGAACAGCTAAGGTAACTTCCGATTCAGGGATATATCCATCCCATTTACTTCTTTTGTCAGTTAGTGTTGTAGTCATTTTACCAGAATCTAATGCTACATCTGAATTATGGTCTATCTGATTAAAATGAGTTGTAGTAGAAATAGCTAAATCTTGTCCTACAAAGACAATTGGGTCCGCCCCCATAGCATGAGCTAAAACAAAGTTCATATGAGCTACACTATTACCAGGGCTAACTATTCCTTTTAACTGCCAGAATCGTGAGAGATAATAATCTGGTTGACCATAGGGAGCACCAACAATAAACTTTGGGCCTTTATATTCTTTAACAATGTCTGAATTAGCTCTACACAAAGCAATCAATGGAACTTGTGAACTAAATATTCCTTCAAAGTGTGGTCTATTCAATTCTCCTTGGTAATCAATTATAGTTACAAAATCTGGAACAATATCATAAGCCAAAAGAGCTTTCAATGCTTGTACAACAGCAATGATTACCGCCCCTTTGCTTGCTTCTTTCAGTAAATGAATGTTCTTAGCCAAGGAAGGTCCAGTTGAAACAAGAATGGCTGGTTTACCCTTGAATATCCCAAACAAAGTGCCTACACCACGACTTCTAACGGCGTGGGATAAGCTTTTTAACTCATTAAGAGCTATCTCATTGCCCTTTTGAATAACTGTAGTTATGTTGCTCCTAATTTGATTAATTGTTTTTACTATTATTTCTTTATAATCAGAATATATTTCTGGTAATGAATCTACATAGGATTCTTGATTCATATAAATATCACCCCCAGAGAACCGTCCTTCTATGGAATTGAGGGTGGTAATAATTTCATTAGTATTCTGTCCACAAATTAATAGTTCTTTCTTTTTTATTTGCTCTGAATAATCAAATATGCTGAGAGCTTTCTTTAGTATTGTAGCATTTGGTTCTGCTACAAAAATAGTATGTTCTTCTTCTGCCTTATTTAAAATAGCTTGAATAGTGTATCCTAATCCAAATCCAAGTATAATACTTGAATTTTGTTTGTATCTCTCTGCTTGGTCAGCTAATACTTTTGGTCCTTCTTTAGGATTATATTGGTCATAGATAGTTATTCTACGATTGTGAAGGGGTAATTTTATCAAAAGATTGGGGGTAATCCCATCATCACAGAATATAGATTCTATCCAGTCATCATTTGGTTGATTCTCTAACCAATCAGCAAAAGAAGCATTAACTTCTTTAATTGCATTTATATTTAGTTCATAAAAACTCAAGATTCACACTCCTTTAATTATTATTGTGTTAATAGTTCAACAACTTCTATATGATTATTTTCATAGGCAAATCGAAGTGCTTCATAATAAGAAGCCTTCTTATCTGCTCCAACATTTAATAGTATTTTAACAACCTCTATATGCCCATTGTGTGCTGCCCAACGCAAAGCATAATCTTCGTGTATGTGTATATTTGCCCCATATTTAATTAAAAGCTCAATAACATCATTATGTCCTTTGTATGCTGCCCACCAAAACGCCTTATCCCCTCCACTATGAATATCTGCTCCATTATCTAAAAATAGTTTTGTTATATCTATATGTCCATTTTTTGCTGCCCAACAAAGAGCATTATTTTCACCTGCTTGGACATTTGCTCCTTCATTAATCAATTGTTGTAAAATATCTGTTGTAATGAATTGTGGTTTTCCCAAAATTATTTTATCCGCTTTCCACATTCTAGTAGATTCGGGTTTTTTCATATTAGTCAATTCATATATTCTCATATTAGAAGGAAACTTAACTTTTCTTATCCAAGGTCCGGCCCACAAAAAGGCCAGAATATCTTCTCTACTAAAAAAAATTCCACCAACATCATATTCATTACTACGATTAAATAAATGTGGGTAAATATTTAATCCCGTTTGGTATTTAAATCCACTAATATAATTATTGTTTACTATTTTGTAATAATTCAAAATTAGTCCTCCGCAATTAAAACTAGTTTTCTTTTCTTCTTACCAGCAACTACTAGTAATCCTATAGGATAAACTTTAGATAATCCCCTACATACTTCTTGAATCTTTGATTTAGTACAAACATCACAATTATAGAACAATTTACTCTTTAATCCTCCTTGTTCAATTAATCTTCTAGCCTCTCCCCTTGATGAACAAAATCCACATTGAATAACTAACCAAGAAACATTATTGGACAAAAATTCATTTTTAGGAATAGCAATGGCTGCTCCAATAGAAATCATAGAACATTGTTCTACTAAATCTTTAGGCCAAATTAAGATCATTTAACATTCCCATCGCATCTTTTTCAGTCAACCACCAATCATTTGTATCACTAGTATATGCTTGAGTTTCTTCTTTTACTTTTGTAGTAACTGGTCTAAGAATAAAATAATTTTCTTTTTCTTCCACATATCTTGTTTCTTCTTTGGTAATTAGAACTTCATGTACTTTTTCACCTGGACGAATTCCCATGTCATCCCACCATCTATAATTTGGAGTTTTATTATATCTTACATTATATTTCAATGTAATTGTTTTTGCCAAATCCATTATGTTCATAGAAGGCATTTTGGGGACAAATATCTCTCGTCCTTTCATATCACTCATTCGTTCAATTAGAAACCTGGACACATCTTCTATTGTAATCCAAAATCGAGTCATATCCATATGGGTAATAGGGATTATTTTTTCTATTCTAGCCAACTTTATCCAGTCTGGAATTACAGAACCACGAGAACCAAATACATTCCCATACCTACAAGAAGAAAATCTAATATTTCGTGTCCCAGCATAAGTATAACCATAAGTAAAAAGTTTTTCAGCACATTGTTTGGTAGACCCATAAAGATTAACTGGATATACACTTTTATCAGAAGACACATTCATTGTCTTTTTAACACCACAATCAATAGCAGCATTAAGTACATTTTGAGCACCAAAAACATTAGTCTTAATCGCTTCTATTGGGTTGTATTCACAGGCTGGAACTTGTTTCATGGCCGCTGTATGAAATACTGCATCCACCCCTTCCATAGCTCTTCTAAGCCTGTTTGAATCTCGTACATCACCAATAAAGTAAGAAACTTTATTATCTGAATCATCTATTTCTTGCCTCATTACACCTTGTTTATATTCATCTCTTGAATAAATACGAATGGCTTTAGGGTTATAATCAGACAAAAGTAGTTTAGTTAGTTGTTTTCCAAGAAAACCAGTACCTCCAGAAATGAGGACTATTGTATCAGCCCAATATTGTAGATTACTATAATCAAAATAAGAATTCGTGTCTATTGTTACAAAACTGTCCATTATATCTTTCATTTTTCTTCCTCTATTGGAAACCATAATTGCTCAATACTTTTGGGGTGTCTTTTATGAAATTCAAAGATTGTTTTTATGTATGCATAAGCTGTACGATAAGCAGATACACCCCCATCCTGTGCATGAAGTGGACCATCATCATAGCATCCGTAATACATCAAGGTCATGCTTTTAGCACCACTATCCATCACTTGTAGATTAACAGAGAAATCTTGTAATAATCTATCTCTATCAAATCTAATATTATGTTCTTTGAAATATAATCTATTAACCATGTAACAACGCATGATGATTGAATTGGTATAAGACCATTCTAAATTATCCCCGTAATTTATTGGTCCACATGGGTCTATCCCAACTAAAGGGAAAGCTCCCCCATTAAATTTATACATAGAATAGAACATATTATCCAGTGCATCTGAGGTCATCTTTCTTGGATTTCCCCTATTTCTGTAAAAGAAGGTTAAATCATCATCCATAAAGATAATATGATCTTTTTTTGCATGATCTAATATCCATTGTCTATTAGCAGACAATCCTTTTACATCTGGTGGTAGAACTAAAATATGACTGACTACATCTTCAATGTCTAAAAAGATGTTTTCTTCTTCTGGAGTAATAACTAATGTTGTAATACATTTTGCATTATGAGATAAATTATTCCATGTAGTCTGTTTATAAGGACGACCTAATGTAGAAATATAGATACCTGTATTAGTCATTGCAATTCTTTTCCTTTATTGTTTTTATCATTAGCCAAAATAAACCAATACATATTGTGCCAAAGAATAATGCCCCTAGTCCGCAGAACATTATTTCTGGTATCGTTCCAAATATTCCAAGTCCACAATCCTTATCAATAAAATAATCTTTACTAATCAAATAATAGTGATACATATACCGAATGCAATGTATCGATAATGTGCCAGCAAGAATACCAAGTATTAACAACAACAAAGATGAACCTAGTTTGCTCATATTAGTTTTCCTATTCTTTCTTTGAAGTTAATTCTAATGTAACGTTTTCTATTTTACTAAACATTAAAAAATAAATTCGTAATATTTTTATGCTTCCTTCATATATCTTTCCATCTATTATAGTAGTAATTGGTATGTTTTCTGTGTCATATCTTCTAGATTCTTCAGCACAAAAGGTTCCCATAGAAGTAGGTTCCATTTTAATCTTCCTTCCTCACCCATATTTGGATTGAGTCTCTTAATGTATCCACATCTTCTGAATAGAACACCCTACAACCATAATAAATATGCTCTATCCTTTTATGATTTGATTCTATACAATTATACAAATTATATGCACTTGTAGTTGTATATTCTCGTAAATGATATGGGTTAATTGGTACACCTAAAGGATATTCAGCTTGAATCGGTACTTCATAAATTAGCAAACCACCAGGTTTAACATATTCCCATAATTGTTTAATTGCCCATGTATCGTGTTTAATATGTTCTAATGTATGTAAAGAAATAACAACATCAAAAAATCTATCTGCTAGACCCGCAGCTTCAAGATCACCTATTCTAAACTTTAATTTTTTAGTTTCTGGATATCTTTTCCTTACTTCTTCTATATATTCATATGAGTAATCCATTCCTAAAACATATTTAGCTCTTCTAGACAAATATTCAGAGCCAAAACCAGAACCACAAGCAATATCAAGAATCTCTAAATCAGGTAGTAGTTTTTCATCAATCATGTGATAAGCAGCACCAGAATAGTCTCTACCAATAAACTCATTTTCTGCGTGAACTCTTTTAGTAGCTAAAATAGAATTAATCTTTTCTTGGTTATAAATAGGGAAATCTTCATCCCAATAAACATTAAATGATTGGGGGTGTGTTTCCATTAAAGCCCAAGGACAAAATAATGCTCTAGCTTGTTCTGCCTTCGATACTAAGGGAAAGATACTAGCCTTTTTTAATCCTTTAATAGAAGCTACGTCTGCTGCCATAGTGTATTCATATTTTTTAGATGGGGCTACTAAATCATATCTTCCTTCTCTCATAATTTCAACCATGTGGTCTACATAATCAAAGTCTATATGCTTCCAATCTAATAGGATTCTGACTACAAAATTATCGGTAGGAAGAATAGCAATTTCAGCAGCAAATAATAATCTTTCAATCACATTATAAGGTTCATATTTTCTCATGGCAGAAACAAATCCCCATTCATTTATTTTTCTTCTAGCGGCAAACTCTTCTTCCTCATCCCCTGTACTAGATAAAGCAAAAAGCACACTGCCTATATTTTTCCCCGTAGTTTTAAGGCAAGTATCCTCTATTTTTCTATTTGATAAAATATCACTTGGGGAAGCTTGAATAATGACAGGATATGGTTTCATTTACTTTCTTCCTCTTCTTTTTTCTTTTCTAAATTTAGGGGGCACAGGGGGAATCTTTTGCATGACATTTTTTCACAATCTATATTAGATAAATTTCTTACACAGATAATTTTTAGCCCTGATGGTTGGGTAAGTTCCGAATCGTGTATTCCTTCCATTTAATTATTCCTCACCCACACACATCTATCTAATCCAATGGATATTTCTAAAACCAAAACTTTACATTCTAATTTACCAGTTTTGGTATTTACTGGGACTGTCCAAGGATAGTCAGTACGACGACTTATTGAACATAGCTCTAACCACCTATCATCTACTTGTGCCTCAATATCAACTGTTACTTCACTATACTTTGGAAGTCTATCACTAATAAGAACTTTTATAGGACATAAAACCATATCTCTAATCATCAATTCAACTGGCCTTATAATAGCACCATGATAGTCCATACCTGTATTTATCGAATAGATACATTGAAATTCTTGTTGGTAAAATTCTTTTAGTCTCATAAACTTAGTTGGTTGATTTTGTTCCAATCTAAAACTTTTACCTATTTGCCAAACACAAATTGGTAGTTTTTCCTTGGTTCCATATTCAGTTAATATATTTTGTGCATGAATATATGAACCATAGGTTGTTTCTGGTCTTAAATATAAATGCCAAAACCTATCTTCATCAGTTCTAAAAATTGGATCAAGTTGAAACATTTTATCTACATTGTATTCTTGATTAACTAAATTACTTGGAATAAGTATAGGCATTTCCACTTGATGAAATGTCCAAGCATTATTTATTTTCAATAAAGCATCTTTTAAACTATGATAAAAATAATCAGACATCATATTTCGTAATCTTATTTCAGATTCATTCCAAGAAACAATACCATTCATTTCATAGGGATTATTCATTTAATTATTCCTTGTTTCTATAATAGTTTTACTTACACCACGTTCAACATTTGCAATGGCTTCTTCTGTAGTTTTACCATCAGCAATGACATAGCAAACTCTATCTGCCGAATTCAAATATGGACCGACTTTATTTCCAACTTTACAGTTAACAAATATTTCTTTAACCCCTTTGCCTTTCTTAGGTATTTCAATCCTAGTTACTATTCCTGGTTCTGGAAAGACACATCTAACTGCTGCTCCACGATTCCATTTGTGTTCAATGTCATCCATAACATCGGCTAATGGATAGCCAATAGCCATTTTCAATCCCGCCCTAATATCATTAGAGCCGTAAGCCAAAGGAGAAACATACTGGCAATGATAACCACCAGATAATCTTGCTGTTAACTCAATCAATTTTATTTTTCCTCCGTTAGCTATGTTCACATCCACCTTATGTGCTCCATAGTATACACCCATTTGCCTAGCAATGTCAAGAGAAAAATTAAATATTTCTTCTTGCATCTCTTTATCTAAAATTGTAGTATTTAATCCAGTCTCACATGGATATTTCTTTGACAAGTAATGAGTGTCTATAATTGATAGTAATTTCCATTCTTTACCATCAGTTATCATTTCTACTGTATGTTTAGTTCCATCTAAGTATTCTTCTACTAAAATGGGAATACTATCAGAATTAATATTTGGAATTCCAATAGAAGCATTAACAGCAGAATTATAAGCTTCTTCTATTTCAGATTCAGACTCAATTATAGTAATCCCTCTAGACCCACAATTATTAATTGGTTTGATTACACAAGGAAAGGTAAAGTCTGATTTAATTTTCTTTTTTAATTCGACCAATCCAAATGGTAAAGCATATTTAGCTTTCTTAGTTTTTCTATTTTTATCCAAATGTTTGTGCATCATATGTTTATTGTTGCAACGATGAGCTACGTTAAGACTAATTCCAGGTAGATGCAAAAGTTCTGCAATAGC
>Ga0180009_10006355_pt1 | contig 12408 bp, 10 predicted proteins | sample OS_PC_MetaG_FD_123537 | JGI IMG/M metagenome (GOLD analysis project Ga0180009, IMG submission 123537) | Groundwater microbial communities from the Aspo Hard Rock Laboratory (HRL) deep subsurface site, Sweden - OS_PC_MetaG | ecosystem: Environmental > Aquatic > Deep subsurface > Groundwater...
GAGATGATCCGCATCGCCTGCACGACCGCAGCGGTGGAAGCGATCGGTTCCTTTTTGGCTTCCTCGACCTGCGGCGGCTGCGGCGACGACAACGGGACGTCATCGTCAGGAATTTTCAAGGTGCGGCGTGCACGACGCGCGGACCTGGGCTCTGGTTCCAAATCGGAGCCGGGCGCACTCGAGCGGCCCTCTTCTTGGTCGACTGCGTCAGACAGGTCGAGCTGTGACACGTGCTCCTCTCGAACGGCTCCTTTGTCCTCGTCGGACTTTGCGTCGAGGTGCGGACTCGACGCCATCCTTGGCGGTGCCTCGTCCGCGCCGACCATGTCTGGCAACTCGACCGGCTGGAGCGCGTCGTCGAACATCGAAACGTCCGGTGGGGGGGGCGTTGGCGGCGAGGGCAACGCTTCGGAAGGAGTTCCCTCCTCTTCCGCGTCTTTGGACTTGCCTCGTTCCTCGTCCGTCATCCAACCCTCACAAGCGATTCTCCCACTCTAATCAGTCCGTTCGGTCGCTGCCAAGAAGCTGCATCCGGTCCAACCAGCACCACCGCTGTGGAACCGAGGTGGAAGGCGCCCACCTCGCCCCCTCGCTCGACCTCGCAGGGCGGGTCGATCGGATGGAGGCCCGCAGGCACATTTCGGTGGGGAAGCATCGTGACCGTGATGCGTCCGACCACCATCGCGCCCACCAACACCAACAGAACACGTCCCAACTTGGGCGTGTCAATCGCAATGGTGACGCGCTGGTTCTCGACGAGCAGCGCACGCGTGCACTGCTCCCCCAACGAGTTGACCGGATACAGGTCGCCCGCCACCCCACGGACTTCCCGAACCACGCCGGAGATCGGCGCATGAACCCGATGGTAGTCCCGCGGCGACAGGTACACGACCGCGAACTGGCCGCCCCGCATCGCGCAGGCATCCGCCTCACTGCCCACAAGCCGCGCGACGTCATAGGTCCGGCCCTTGACCACGATGCGACAGCCGTCCTCGATCCGCCCGACCGATTGCAGCGCGCCGTCCGCCGGACTGACCACGTCGTCCGCCGGTGCGATGACCGGTCTTCGCCCCGGCACCAACGCTCTCGTGAAGTACTCGTCGAACGACGCGTAGGGGGTCTCTCGCGGCAGGACGTCCGACATGTCCACCTGGTAGAGGGCGCCGTACGTCTTCACCACCGCGCGCGATACGACCGGCGGCAGAGGCACGTCACACACCTGACCCATCAGGTGACTGATGGCCCGACGCGGAAGCAAACGGATGATCCGCGAGGCAACGTACCGAGGAACAGGGAGATGCATGGTGGTCGCAGCGAGAGCGCAGAATAAACGGATCTACCAAAAACGCGGAACGAGTGGCGAGCCGGGTAGTGGCGTTTCGGTCCACGCGGCACCATTTGGGTCGACACCGATCACGCATCCTCGCAGTCCACACGTGCCAGCGTCAATATCTTGGCCACGCTCGGGCCGAACGACAAAGCCAAGACCGAAGGTCATCCTCGGGCAAGGAGGGCGTTGCGAGCATTTCGCAGGCCACTTCCGAGCTCCACGGGTTCAGCGCGAGTCCCCTAAAAAACGCAATTTCCGCTCCCACCCCGTCGCCCCGGTCGGCAAGGAGCCGCCCCCGCAGGGCAAAGGCGCCCGCGTGCGGGGTCATCGGCGGATCCGCCACGCTCAATTCTTTCCAGGCTTGCTCTAACTCCCCCGCGCGCCAGTGGGCCTTCGCCAACAGGTATCGGACCTGCAACTCCTCGGGCATCTCCTTGCGCGCAGGCTCGAGCACCTTGATCGCCGCAGCTTCGTGCCCGCGCTCCAACAGAAGACGCCCGAGCCGGACGCTGCGAACCGCCAGCACGCTCGGATGCTGGCTCCCCGTCAGCGTCAACTCCTTCGGCATCCGACCCTGCGAGGAGGGCAGCCGCTCCCGCCACGCCTTCTGCCACGCCGCCAGGTCCCGACCCGTCATCGATCGAAGACCCTCGCTTACACCGTCCTCGTCCCCCGCCTCGCGCATCCGAGGCACCAGCTCCGCCAACACTTGTTCGCCCTGTTGGTTCACGAGGTAACGAACAAAGCTCTCCACCTCGGCGTACACCACCATCGCGTGCTCCGGCGTCGGAAGCAAAGCCACCGAAGGGCCGATCTCATCAAAGCCGCGCGCCAGCCCCATCTCGAAACCCGCCGCGGCGATGACGTCCGGGGAAGGGTGCTCGTCAAAGGCGTCGGGTCTGCGCCAGTGCTTCTCGAAGTACTTCGCGACGCCTTCCTGGAGCCACAGGGGGGCCCGGTCCCGTGTCCCCATGCCCAACGCCACATGGGTCAGCTCATGGGCCAGGGTGTCCATCCACGGATAGCCGGCGTCCATGGACCGTGGCGTGACCATCGCAACCCGACCCCAGTTTGCGATCGCCACCGTTCCCGTCGTCCGCGCCGCCTCTTCCGGCAATCCCGTCACGGCCGACAACGAGAAGTGATCCCGCACCAGCTCCACCCGCATCGGATGCGGTAGCTCCACCCCGAGCCCCCGCCGCAACGCCAATCGCGCGGCGTGGATGACCTCCGCGATGAGGGGGACCAGCACCTGATCGCGATCGTCCTGCACGCGCACGACGACATCCCGATACAGATCGTTGACCACGTACGCGCCGGACATCGACCGCGCGCAATTGCGTGCGAGCTGACCCAGTTGCTCACCCTCCGGCGTCGCCGCCACGTCCGCCCGTTCGAGCACGCGGACCGCTTCCTCGTAGCGCGTGGCGTAAAGCAAGAGGCGTCCGCGCTCGAGGGCCACCGACGCATCGTCGATCATCGCACCATCGAGAACCTTCTGGGCCTCTTCGAACTTCAGCTCGAGGGTCAGCGTCCGGGCCCGATCGGCCGGATGAAGGTCCACCGCGTGGGCTGAAGGAGCCGACAGAAACACCGCGACCAGCGTTGCGAACAGCACGACGAAGTGAAGACCGATCGCTTCTCTCTTCATCGCAACAGACCCTCCGTGTAGCGCCGTACCGCTTCGCGCAACGCCGGATCCGCTGGCTCGCTCAGCCCTTCGACGACACGACGTCGGAATGCCTCGGGACCCTTGAAGGCGTCCGCGCCCGGGATGTCGACCGGTCCGGTGGCCGGGTTCTTCCCCTCGCCCTCACCGTCCTGCTTCTCGGAGTCGCCTTCCGCATCCTTGTCCATTTTCGGATGGTCCTGGGTGGAGCTGTCCTTGGGGGAGCCTGATTCATTGAGGGCTTCCCCCGCCATCTCGAGCAGTCGCTGCGCCTGTCGTTGGCGGCTCATGGCTTGCTCACCGTCGGCCTGATCAAGGGCACGCGCGGCTTCACGCATGGCCTTGCTCGCCTCCTCGAGCATCTCCATCGTGCCCTGAGGCAGCGGGTTCTCGCCGTTCCGCGCTCGCTTCGCGATTTCCTTGGCACGCTCGGCGAGCTCCCTCTCCGAACGTGAAGCGTTCTTGAGCTGATCTCGCGCTCGATCCGAGGCGGCCCGACGCATTCGATCGAGCTGCTCGCGCACCCATCGCTGCTCCCTCTCGAGATCGCCCCGCGCCCGCTCCACGTCGCGTCCCAACGAGGAGGGCTGGCCGAACAGGTCGCGCTCCCTGTCCGCCACGCGTTGGGCCTGATCCGCCGCCTTCATCGCGTTGTCCGCTGCGCGGTCGGCATCGGACAGGGCGCCTCGGTCCAACGCGTCGGCCATCCGCTCCGCCTGCTCCCGCATGACCATCGCCGCTCCCTCGACCGACGACATGTCCGCCGCCCGCGTGGGCAATCCACGAACCGCCTCGCGCACGTACCTCGCGTGCTCCCGCGCGGCATCACCCAGACTCTCCATGTCGACCGCGTTCATCGCCTCGGACATGGTCTTGCGCACCTCGTCGATGCGCTCGGCGTGCTCCTTCGCGACCTCCTCGATGTCGTCACCGTGGGACTCGAACGCCTCCATCGCCTCCGCACCCGCGGACGAATCATCGAGCCCCGGCGTGCCACCAGCCTCCGTGCCCCTCCTGCCTCCTCCTCCCGAAAACGAGGGGTACGGGCGACGAAGCCTCGCTGCGAGATCCGTGGCCGCGCGCTCCGCACATTCGGTGTCGTCGCGCGTCATGCAACGCTCGATGCGCCGCGAGCCAATGTAGACCACGTCGCCGAGATCGCCGCCGAGCCCTCCGAGCCGCTTGAGCGATTCGCTTCCGCCGGCGAGCACCGTCAACGCCGCCTTCAAGCGCATTCGACCTCGATCGGACTCCGGCTGTCGGATCAGTCGAGCTCCCTCGGCCCCTTCCTCCGCCACATCGGCCAGCCGCCTCGCGACCCTGACCGAATCTCGTGTCGATAGGGATCGTCCCACCAAGTCCCAGGCGAGCGCGGCATCGCCCGTCACCGTTCGAAGTCGCTCGACCGACTTGGCGCACGCATCCTTGGTGGACCCTCGCGGGCACGTCGCTTTCAACGCTTTGTTCATGCGTTCGAGCTGGCCCGTGTACAGCGTCCCCAACCGACGAGATACCTCGAGCCCGCCATAGCGCGCCGTGGCAACTTCCCGCACCTTGTCAGCGAACGCTTCGTGCGCGTCTCGCTGCTCCGCGATCAACCTCACGCGCGCGACTTCGCCGTCGGGAAGCCCCATCGTCAGTCGAGCCGCGAGCAGATCCACGACCACATCACGCAAACCACGCAGGGCCTCGAACCTCATCGCCTCGGCCTCACCCACCGCGGGCGGCAACAGCACGACGGGCTTGCTGCGTCCCCACTTCGGTCCCCCGATCGGATCGTTGTCCCGCGCTTCGATCGTTACTTCCACGGGAACGTGCGCGCCGCGCAGGAATCGATCGTTTCGTTGGAGCACGGCTGAGCCCTGATCGAAAGGCACGGTCCCATCGTGCTTCGCCAGCACCCGGCGAGACTCCTTGCCCCCCGCCCGAAGCACCAGGTCCACTTCGGTCAGTCCGTGGTCGTCCGCCACCTCGTAGCGGATCGGGACCTCTTTGAGGTCCAGCAGCCGCACGGTCCGCGGCGCGCCTTCCACCTTTACCTGCGGGACCTCGTCCTCCAACGCCAACACCGACAGCTCGTCCCGCTGCGGGATCAACACCTCCCCGAATCGCACCGCGATCTGCAGGTCCGCATCGCGCTCGACCTCCCACGTCGCCACGATTCCGCCTCGACCGTCCTCCGCGAAGGGAACCTCACGCTGGCCATCCGTCAACACCAACTGCCTGCCGTCGTGCTTGGCGCGCGCGTGCACCCGCAACGTCGTCCCGCGAGGTTGATGCGTCTGTACGAACCCGATGAACATCTGGGTCTGGGATCCGAGATAGCTCGGCGGCTGAGCCTCGCAGAAGATCGTATCGACCCAGTCGAGCGACAATGGCGCGCGCCCCTTGTACGCAACAAGAACGTCGAGCCCTTCCAGCACCCGAAGCGGACCCACCGCGAAGGCGCAGAGCGCTGCGGCGATCAGGACCAGCAAGACCTTGCTCCAGAGCGAATCGCGACGCTTCCCCGCGTCCCAGATATCCTCGGGCCGAACGTGCGACAGCAGGCGCTCGAGGTGAACCCGCGCCAAGCCCGCGGCGAGCGGGTCTCCCGACGCGTCGGAGGCGCCCACCAGACGAACGGCGCGCTCCGCTTTCCCGCCCAGCGCCTGATCGTGCAGGCGCGAGATCTTCTTCGCCAGGCGAGCAGGATCGGCGTCGGCCCGGCGGACCCACCATGCCGTCGCCCACCACGCGATCGTGATCGCGATCAGAATGGCCCCCGTCGCCAACCGCGTGGGCGCGGTTCCGGCACGTGCGAGGTGAGCGCCTGCCACGGTTGCCGTGATCAGCGCGGCGAAGAACACCCGGCCACGCCAAGGACCGTACGCACGCTGCCACAACGCGGCGAGGTGGGTCAGGCGGGGTGACGGTGTCGGGCTCACGCCCCCAGCTTGGTGCAAGAAGGGCAAGCTTGCCAGGGGTCGCTGGGGGTATCCTCTCCCGCGGACCCCGGACCCGGCGCCAGAACGTGAGGAGCGCGGACGCCGCCCGATACGGGCGGCCTACCGATCGGAAGCACCATGAACCACCCACCCATGCACCAGCCCCCCATGCGTCACCCAGCCGTGCCAACCGCGGAGATGATCTCCGCGGACATGGCTGCGTTCATGACCAAGGTCTATGCGTTCATGGGCGCCGGCCTCGCCGTCACCGGACTGACCGCGTGGATCGTCGCGAACACGCCGCTGCTCGTCGAGATCATCTTCGGAAATCGCCTCGTTTTCTACGGGTTGCTGTTTGGCGAGCTGGCCATGGTCTGGACCTTCGCCTCCGTCGCCAGACGCGTGAGCGCGCTCGCCGCGGTGGGGCTGTTCCTCGCATACGCGGTCGTAAACGGTTTGACCCTGTCGATCATCTTCCTGGTCTACACGACCGCTTCGATCTCCGTGGCGTTCTTCGTGACCGCGGGGACGTTCGGCGTGATGTCCGTCTGGGGGCTGGTCACCAAGCGGGATCTATCCGGCGTGGGGCACTTCGCCATGATGGGGTTGATCGGGTTGATCCTCGCGATGATCGTCAATTTCCTGCTCAACAGCCCGATGCTCTACTGGCTGACGACCTGCGGTGGCGTGCTCATCTTCGTGGCCCTCACCGCCTACGACACCCAGAAGATCAAGGAGCTCAACGTCATCGGCAACGCGGGAACCGACGAGGACAACAAGGAGGCCGTGCACGGCGCGCTCATCCTCTACCTCGACTTCATCAACCTGTTCCTGTTCCTGCTTCGGTTGTTTGGGCGTCGGAGGTAGACGCTCAGCTCGCCAACCCAGCCAACGCCTTGAGCACGAAGCGCACGTGCCCCTTCTCCTGCACCGCGAGACCTGAGAACAACCGCTTCTGCTCCGCATCCTCCACGCGGTGCGACAGACTCCGGTACAGGTCGTACGCCATGTACTCGACCCCCAGCGCCAGCTCGAGCAAAGAGGCTTCGTCGTCGTGCTCCATCTCGCTGGCTACCAGCAGCATCTCGTCCAGGTAGGCGCCGTTCTCCACGATGTCCCCAGTGAGGTTCGCAAAGAGCTCTTCGAACGGAGGCAGCTCCTTGGTCGAGCACTTCTTCAGCGCGCCGAACAGCACCCTGCCGTGCGCGACCTCCGCCTGCCGAAGCTCCTCGAGGATCGGCTGCAGCCTCGACGTGGCGAAGTGCTCGCAGAGCATCTCGTAGAGACGATGCGCACCCTTTTCGAGATCGAGCGCGCGCAAGATGACGTCGGGTAGCGCGCCGGCGCCATCGAACACGTGAACGTTGGGGAAGTCCTCGAGGGTGTGCCCGCGCCAGGCGTTCAGCCCGCCATCCAGAACGTAGACTCCATCGCGCGAGAGCTTGCGGATGATGTGGTTCGCGGCTCGCCGCGAGCGTACCCCCGTGTGGCAATAGAGCACCGTTTGAGCCGCGGGCGGGAGGGACGGGGCGTCCTCTTCGAGGTCGGATACCGGCAGGAGCCGCGCGCCGGGCAAGTGTCCGACTTCGTACTCCTCAGGCTCCCGAACATCGATCAACAAGTAGTCATCTTCGGAACGGGACTCGATCAGCCGCCTGAGCTCATCGGCCGAAATCGAGTCCACGCGGGATGGATCCTGCTCTACGCCCATGAGTCTCCCTCGATTTCCTGCACCTTGTGACCAGACGCCCCGGACGCAACCCGCCGCATCGATGAAAACGCGGATCGGGGAAATCGCTCATCGACACCGGCACCAAACAGCCCGAAATCGGTCTATGCTCCGCCCCAACCCACCACCGGAGGGCTCGAATGCGAAAGACCATCGCCATCGTGTTCGCGGGCGGCCGCGCCGAGGAGATGTCGGTCCTGACGCACTGGCGTCCCAAGTCCGCTGTGTTGTTCGGCGGCGCCTACCGAATGATCGACTTCGCGCTGACCAACCTCGCCAACACCGCGGGCATCGAAAACGTCGGCATCCTTTCCCAGTACCGACCGTCGTCGCTCATCGACCACGTGGGCATCGGCTTGCCCTGGGACTTCGTGGGCAACGAACGCGGGGTGCGCTTCCTGCCCCCCTACATCGGGATGGACCACTCCCAGTGGTACCGCGGCACGGCCGATGCCCTCTACCAGAACATCGACTTCCTCGAGCTGCACCGCCCGGACGACGTGCTCATCGTCTCCGGCGACCACGCGTACAGCATGGACTACACGCCCTTGTTGCGGTTCCACATGGAGCGTGACGCGGACGTGACGCTTGGGTTCACGCCGATGGAAGTCGACCCCTCTCGGTTCGGTATCGCGGAGCTCAACGCCGAGGGGCGGATCATGAGCTACATGGAGAAGCCGAAGCACCCTCGAACCAATCTGGCCTCCATGACGGTCTACGTGTTCCGTCGCGAGGTGCTGGTCGAAGAGCTGCGGCGTCATGCCCACGCGAGCCCGGAGGAGCGCAAGACCTATCACATCTACGATGAGATCCTGCCCCACATGATGGCGCACCGAAGGGCCTTCGGGTGGGTTCACTACGGTCAGTGGGAATACGCCCGCACCCTCGACGCCTACTACGCTGCGCATCAAAACATGCTCGGTGCGTCCCCCAGTATCGATCTTGGCGCGTGGAACGTGCGGACCAACACGATGATGCGGAGGGCTTCTCCGCCGCCTCCCACGCGGCACTACCCGGGGGCGGAGGTCATCGACTCGTTGATCGCGAGCGGGTGTCACATCGCGGGACAAGTAGAGCGATCCGTGCTCTCTCCCGACGTGCATGTCGCCAAGGGGGCGATCGTCCGCAACTCGGTCCTCTGGGAGAAGGTGGTGGTGGAGGAGGGCGCGGTGCTCGACGGCGTCATCTGTGACAAGCGCTGCGTGATCGGCAAGGGCGCGCGACTCGGGACGGACGAGGGCGAGGCGCCGCCCAACGACGAGCTCCCCGGCTCGCTCCGTAGCGGAGTGAGCGTGCTGGGTATGGACGTGCAGGTTCCCGCGAGCTCACGCGTCGGGAAGAACTGCATCATCTATCCGAAGGTGAGCGCCGACTTCCTATCCGAACCTGTACGATCGGGACACACCGTTCGGGGCGCGTCGCGTTAGTGGGAGCACATAGGCGATGAAGGTCACGATCATTTCCAAAGAGTACCCGCCGCACGTATACGGGGGCGCGGGCGTGCACGTGAAGTTCCTGACCCGCGAGCTTGCCAAGCGCATGCAGGTCGAGGTCCGCTGCTTCGGCGAGCAGAACATCGCGGACGGAAACCTATCCGTTCGCGGATACCAGGCCTGGGACCGAATGTGGGAGGGTGCGGAGCGCCGGTTCAACTCCACGCTCGGCACGTTCTCGACGGACCTGTCGCTCGTGCGTGATCAGCTGGACTCGGACGTCGTTCACACCCACACGTGGTACGCGGCGTTCGCGGGGTACATGGCGAAGGTGCTGTACGACATCCCTCTGGTGTGCACGGTCCACAGTCTGGAGCCGCTTCGCCCCTGGAAGGAAGAGCAGCTTGGCCGCTCCTACCACCTGTCCACCTGGGTCGAGAAGGTCGCCCTGGAGAACGCCGACCGTGTCATCTCGGTGTCGCAGGGCTCCAAGAAGGACATCCTCGAGCACTTCAACGTGGATCCCGCGCGCATTCGCGTCATCCACAACGGCATCGATCTCGATCTCTATCGGCCCGTGGACGTGGACTCGACGCGCAAGGCGTTCGAGATCGACGGTCCCTACATTCTGTTCGTGGGGCGAACCTCGCGGCAGAAGGGGATGAACTACCTCATCGACGCGATGGATCTGGTCGATCCGGGCGTGCAGCTGGTGTGCTGCACGAGCGCGCCGGACACGAAGGAAGTGGAGCAAGAGATCGCGGCCAAGATCGCGAAGCAGCCGCGGGTGCTGTGGATCAACTCGCTGCTGCGCGAGGAGCAATACGTGGAGTTGTACGCCAACGCCACGTTGTTTGCGTGCCCGTCGGTCTACGAACCGTTCGGGATCATCAACCTCGAGGCGATGGCCTGTCAGACGCCCGTGGTGGCCAGCCGGGTAGGGGGGATCCTCGAGACGGTGGTCGACGGGGAAACGGGGCTGTTGGTCGAGCCGGCTAACCCGCAGGCCCTGGCGGACGGGATAAACGCTCTGCTGCGAGATCCGGCGCGCGCACAGGCGTATGGACGCAACGGGCGCCGGCGCGTGGAGGACCACTTCTCGTGGTCTCATATCGCCAAGCAGACAGAAGCACTGTATAGCGAACTGGTTGAGGAACGAGCTGCCGCGTCAAGTGCGGCCGCACACGGGAGGACGCAGTGATTGGACTCGACACCCTGAAGAAGGAACGCGACGACCTCAAGGCGAAGCTTGCGGAGATCGAAGCGCAAAGCAAAGAGCTGGACCTCAAGGTGCGCGGTATGCGCCAGCGTGAAATCCAGACCAAGCGGGAGATCGAGGCGCTTGGTGTGCTGATCGAGCTGCAAGAATCAAAGCCCGAAGGCTGAGCAGCCGTTCGAGTCGCTGCCGCGAATCGCTCGGTCGTGCCTTCCATACCTGGCACGGCTGTGCGAACAGCGTGATCGCCTGACGAGAACGAGCGCCCCCCATCGAGCCATCGGTAGGGCTACCAATCGTCCACGACCCACGGCCAGGCCGTCAGGAGTCGGCGCTGCCAGGCTTGTCTGGCCGTGCCACCCAAGTCTCGACAAGGCCTTCCAATCGCGCCAATCCCTCGATCGCCCAAGCGCCGTGCCAACACAGGTCCCGTCCGTCGACGCACAGGACGCGCGCGGTCGGCACACCAACCGGCTCGAACAACGCCACGTGCTTGGGGCCGAATCGATAGGGCTCGTTCGGAAGCAGAACCACATCCGGCTTCGCTTCCCGCACTTCCTCAAAGGTCACGCGGGGATACCGTGTGTCCTTTCCGTCGTCCGTCGACGGTCGATGCCCGAAGACGTTCGTGAACCCCAGCCATCGCAGAACATCGCCGATGTACGTGTCGTCGTTGATCGTCATCCAGGGGTTGCGCCAAATCGGCACAAAGCATCGGAGGCGGTCGCGCGTGTCGATGGGGCCGCGATTCCTCAAGGAGCGTGAGGCTTCGAGCAATGGATCGGTGGCCTGCAGCAACTCCGCCAGCGACTCGAGATCCTTCAGGCCTTCGTCAACCGTCCGCGGAAAGACGATGCGCACGTTCAGTCCCGCGTCGATCAATCGCTGAACATCCTTTTCCCCGTTCTCCTCCCGGTTGGCGAGGACGAGGTCCGGGTTCAGCGCGATGACGTTGTCGACATCGACATCCTTGGTTCCGCCCACGATGGGAATGCTTGCGGCTCGAGCCGGCGAAATGCAGTAGCGCGTGCGCCCGATGAGCCGATCGAGCGCGCCCAACCGCGCAACATTGTACGTCTCGCTCGGGACCAGCGACACGATGCGACGCGGACCCAAGGTCATGCGACCTGAACTTCGCTCGCTTCGTCGAGGAGGTCGCGTTTGATCGAGCCCATGTCCGCCTGGGGATCCGAGAACGGAACCGAGTGCCGACCGAAGTCTCGCTGCAGCTTGTCGAACCGTTGCTGCCGGATCGACCGCAGCGTCTCTCGGAACGCGATCTCTTCGATCTCCGTCCGATAGAAAAACTTCATCGGCGAGCCGGCCATCACCCGCATCGTTGCCCCGTCGGGCTGGAACAGGTGGAAGGCCACGTGCGGGTACATGGCGCGAAGCATGTGTACGGCGCGATCGAAGCGACCGTGGATCAGGGACTTGATGCCCTGCATCCCGACCGTCACGCCGCCTTTCGACGAGACATAACCGGGCTGCTCACTGTAGACGGGCACCAAGGGGTCGATGAGGATGACGAGGGTCGCGTCGTTCTCCACCGCGATGCGCAGGTTGGTGGTGCGCGTGAACGCTCCATCCACGAAGTAGCGGCCGTCGATCTGTTCGGGAGCGTAGAACGGGGTGAGGGCTGAGGAAGCGCGAACGGCCTGATGGATCGGGACGTGTTCCCAGCCGGGGCTCCCGAAGATGACGTGTTCGGCCGTGTCCTGGTCGGTGGCGCCGATGAACAGCTTGCGCTCGAGCTGCCGGAAGTCGTCGGTCATGTCCGGCTTGTTGAATTGGCGTTCGAGGTAGTGGCGCAACCCGTTTCCGGCGAAGATGCCGGTTGGGGCGAGTCGGAAGAGGCTTTGCAGCGGCGTGGAGCGTCCGCGCAGGATTGACTTCGCCGACTTGCCCAGGCGCTGGAAGAGCTCGCCGACGTTCGGATCAAAGATTGAGAATCGGTCGATCTGGTCGAGCTTTCCTTCGCCGAACTGCATGCCGCGAACGATCTCGTCGGTGGACAAGCCGTTGGCCATGAACGCGCCGATGATCGCGCCGGCGCTGATGCCGCAGATGATGTCCACCTGATGCATCGCGAACTCCGGCATGA
>Ga0180009_10006356_pt1 | contig 12407 bp, 14 predicted proteins | sample OS_PC_MetaG_FD_123537 | JGI IMG/M metagenome (GOLD analysis project Ga0180009, IMG submission 123537) | Groundwater microbial communities from the Aspo Hard Rock Laboratory (HRL) deep subsurface site, Sweden - OS_PC_MetaG | ecosystem: Environmental > Aquatic > Deep subsurface > Groundwater...
GCGTGAGCAGGCTATGGATCGGAGCCCTTGGGTGCCACATCGTGCTGATCGCCGCCTGCCGCTTCGATCGGTCGGGCCTGGCAGCACGCGACCTATCGAGCCAGGATGCAGTGACGCGCGACATCGCAGTGTACGACGTGCCACCCCCGGACGTCCCCGCCCACGACACGCCAACCCGCGACTCGACCCAAGACCATGTCGTCCACGATGTTTCGGTCCACGACCAGCCCGCCGTCGACCTGTGGCCGGACAGCAAGCCGCCGGACACCCTCCCGCCCGACACCCAGGTTCCGCCCGACACCCAGGTTCCGCCCGACACCCAGCCGCCGGTCTGCCCCACGACCATCTGTAACTACTGCCAGGGCGGCACCTGCTTCATCAGTGGGTCCAAGTGTAACAACGTCTGTACCTGTCCGGCCGGCTGGCACTGCAGCATCGACTGCGGCCAGCAGAACGTGTGCACCAACAAGATCTACTGCAATCAGACTACCAAGGGCTGCACCATCGACTGCGGACAGAACAGCTGCACCAACGACATCCTGTGCGGCACCGGACCGTGCACCATCACTTGCGGGGGGCAGGACTCGTGCAAGAACTTGATCGACTGCTCGCAGTCTTGCCAGTGCACCGTGACCTGCGCTGGGCAAGACACCTGCCCAGCCGGCAAGGTCTCGTGCCCGACGGGAACGGGCGGCAATCCCTGCGTGGCCGGCAAGGGCTGTGGCGACACGCAGCCCGGCTGCTTCAAACCCTGCCCCTGACGAATGACATCGCTCTCGGTCACTGCCCTCCTGCAGCACCAGCCGGTCCGAGTGCTGATGGACAGCAACCCACGCCCAGACCGCCGGCCTGCCAGAGGAGTGGTGGGCCCGAAGAACTTCCGAAAAAAGGAGCACCGAGCCGATGCTCGGCAAGAGGAAGACCACTGCAAAGAAGCCCCAGAAGACCACGCGGCGCAGCAAGGCCGAGCTGGACGCCCTGGTCGAGGAGGCGACCATCGATGCCTACGGCGACGAGGAACAGCTCATGGGGTTCTTCTCCATGATCGAGGAGAACCTTGCGCTGCCCTTTGAGACAACCGTCCTCGGCGTGACAGTCGCGGTGGAGAAGGTAGAGCTGGTGGGTAGCGTCGGCGGCCACATCGTGGCCATCTGCAAGCGGGGACGACACCGGCAGGCGATCCCGATCACCGCGCTGCCGCTTCCGTCCCGACGGCCCGACGGTGCAGAGTGGATTGACGCCTATCGGCACTGGCTCGGGGAGTAGAAGGCCGATGGCCAACAAGAAGAGGAAGAAGCTGCCAGACAAGCTCCAGGTCTGGGTCGATGCACGCAGGCGGTTCCATCTCTCCCACGCGCAGGTGCAGATGGCCCGAGAGCTGGGGATGAACCCGAAGAAGCTGGGCAACAAGGCCAACCACAAGCAGGAGCCCTGGAAGCTACCGCTGCCCCAGTTCATCGAGCACCTGTACCAGAAGCGCTTCGGACGGGAGCGCCCAAAGGTCGTGCTGTCGATCGAGGAGACATCCCGCCTCCAGGAGCAGAAGAAGGCTGCCGGGCGAGAGGCGAAGAAGCTCCACCGTGCCGCCCATAGTGCCGTGGAGAGCGACACCCAGGGCGCCGACGACTCCAGGCCTACCGACCCGGTGAACAGATGACCGGGGGCCGGCGGAAAGGGAGGCGGGGCCAGCTCCGGCAGGACAAGGCCTTGCTCGAGGCGCTGTCACAGGTGCTGTCAGAGCAGGAGATGCAGCGTGTGCTCGGCGGCGCGCTGTTGGAGATGGACCAGGCTGGCCGGAGGCGGCTGATCAAGCGGCTGGGCAAGGACACCGGAGCCGCGCTGCAGCAGGTGCTCGAGCCCGAGCCCGGCCACAAGCAGCAGCGGCCGGGCAAGGACAAGATCCGCCAGGGATGGAAGCGCCTCTGGGGCGAGTGGAACGACTGCGTCTTCGAGTCCAGCAGCGAGGACGGTCGCTATGTCATCCAAGACGAGCACTGGGAGCCGCCCTACTTCGACAGCATGTCCCTTGCCGCCGACCTGGAGCCCATCGCTGCCAGGATGCGAGAGCTGATCCCACGAGTAGTGGACGAGGAGCTCGACCCGGAGTTCAGCTTCAGCGGGGCCATCGAGGAGGCGGACGCGGAGATCGGCTCCGGGCTCTCCGAGTGGATCGACGATCCCGAGGGCTGCGGCTTTGGACAGCAGGTGACCACCTGTCTGCTGGAGTGGGAGTGGCGGGTCGGACAGCGTGCAGGCCGCGATCCCTTCGAGATCGTGGACAGCATCTGCAACCTGGACAGCTCCCTGCGGCGCGCCGGTCTCGATGGGGAGGCGATCGCCAGGTTCGTGCGGGCTCTCGGCGAGCCAGAGCAGCAGGTGATCCTCAAGGGCATCGCCGAGCACCAACACACCGATCCGTGGGCCACTGTGCTGCGGGAGCCCCGCTCTGGCTGGTTCGCGCTGCACCAGGAGCTGGCTCGCCGGCTGGACACAGACCAGTTCCTGGCGAGCTGCCGCGCGAACATCACGCAGGACTGGGAGCTGGCGCTGCCGCCGGTCAAGGATCTGCTGGGTCGCAAGGCCTTCGACGAGGCCCAATCCCTGGTCGAGGAAGCCGTGACGGCCCTGCTGCAGCTGTCCCCGGGGGAGACCTGGGATCCACGACAGGGGCTGCTCATCCAGCACTGGAGTCAGCAGCACTGGATGGAAAGCAAGACGACGCGCGTCCAGCTGCTCAAGGCCTGGCGCAGGGTCGCCGCTGGGCTGGGGCAGGAGGATCTGGCCTGTGCCCTGGAGCTGCAGGCGGAGCTGGTGACGAAGTGGGAGGACTGGGACGCGGCACTGAAGGCATTTCGCAAGGCAGAGGGATCGGCCTGCGCCGCGGTATGCAGCAGGCTCTTTTCCGACTGGTGCGAGCGGGTGTCCGTGGCCACCGTGGGCCGCGTCGATGGCTGGGTGCTCGGGCTGGCCGACGCCGCCCACAGAGGTGATACCGCACTCTTCCACGAAGCGGTGCGCGGTTGGCTCGGGCAGGTTGAGAGCACGCCCGACGACCTCAAACGATCGCGTCGTTCCCTCGAGACGCTGACCATGATGGTGGGTGGGTCAAGGCTGAAGCAGGCAGCCCCCGCGCTGTGGCGGCTGATCTCCGATCGGCCGGAGAAGAAGGGCAAGCTCGCCGAGTCTCTGCGTCAGTGGATCAAGCGGCTCCGGGGACATGACCTGTTCCCCGAGGTCCTGGGGCTCTGGAAGCGCAACGCGGCCTCCCTGGTCCCGGACCCTGCCCAGACCCGGGGGTCCCACTACGGCGACTGCGCTGACTGGTTGGCGGTGGTGCACGATCTCGATCGCCAGGCCTACACCCTGATCCTACGGGACTGGTCCGAGCGACACAGACGTCGGCGGAACCTGTGGGAAGCCATCAAACAGCGGCGGTTGCCCGTCGAGGTCACACCATGAGCAAACGAAAGGGGGGGCCGAAAGCAACGGACCCGACGGACCAGGAAGCCCCGGGCGTCCAGGACGGAGGCGAGCGCCGCACCGGCCCCTCTATCCAAAGGCTGCAGCGCGGACTTGGGATGGACGGGTGCCTCTGGCCGCCTCGAGTAGTCCACAGGCCGGGGTGGGGGCCAGCACCGGGTGGGCGTTTCGGGGTCACGTGAATCGTGTCACCCCGGTTTCGCCCCACCGCGACGGAAACGGCAATCCTAGTGGCACTGCGGCAGGGCGGCGAGCTCCGTGCTCCCCCACGGGTGGTCACTCTGCCGGCAGTAGGTCACCACCATCGAGCCAGGCGAGGACGAGGGCCAGGGAAGCACCTCGAGGCGGTAGGGGGTGCCGGCGACCAGGCACGTGCCCGGGGCGGGCACGATGCGCCAGCAGGGGCAGGTGGCGCCGCAGTCCGTGTCGTCCGGGCTGGCGAACTTGGCCGGGTCGCAGCGCGGGACGTCGATGATGGGGTTTGGGTCGTCAGGCGTCAGGATCTGGACGAGGCAGTCGGCCTGCTCCAGGCAGGAGTGCTGGCAGGTCACGCCCGATCCGATCCAGTCGCCCGCGCGGCAGACCACCTCCCCGCCCCGGGTCAGCAGCGGCTGTTGGATGCACTGGCCATCGAGAGCGGCGACGATGGCACGGCCGAGCATTCTGAGCGCGGGGCCGTAGTCGGCGCTGCACGCGTCGACCGGCACCTGCTGGGTCAGGGTCGGGTCGAGGCCGCGGTTGAACAGACCCTGCTGATCGAGGTTGAACCGGCCCCCCTGGTCGAGGCTGTCGACCAGGGCCTTGATCCGGATGGCGGGCGTGGCCATGCCCATCGCCTTCTGGCAGCTCGGGCCGAGCATCGGGCTCGGGTTCTGCGCGTCGAGCTTGACCTCCACCGGCTCGGCCGGCCCGGCGATGGCGGCCATCACCACTTGCCCTGTGGGCTTGAGCCTCCTGAAGAAGACATCGTAGTCCTCGACCTTGTACAGCCAGTCGTAGGCTGGCTTGCAGTCCTTGCGCGGGCCGGGCTTTGTGCGGTCGTTGACGTCGCACTGGATGCCGAACTCGAAGCAACGAAACGAGGTGAGCGGCCCCAGCTGGTCGGTCAGGCCGTTCTGGCTCGGGTCGAACAGCTCCGGCTTCTTCGCCGAGCAGTCATCCTCGTCGGTGAGGAACAGCACGGCGAGCAGGGCGCCGTCGCGCACGAAGCCGGGGTTGAGGCCCAGCTTGGGGTCCAGGGCGCGGCGCGCGGCCTCGAGCGGGTGCTCGAATCCGCAGCCGCCGGTGCCGAGATCGGCGGCGATGCACTGGAAGGCCTCCTTGACCTGCTGGATCGGATCCTGGGTGGGGCCCTTGATGTTGGTCACCCCCTCGACGTAGGCGATGAAGGGCTGGGACGGCGGGACGCAGCCCGTGATGCGCGGCTGGGCCAGGAGCTTGCCGCCGTCGCCACCGGCCACCTCGCAGCCGGGCAGATTGTAGTCGCCAGCGCCGAGGTCGGTGGAGACCAGGCCGACGTGCAGGTTGGGGATCTCGCCTCCGAGCCTCGGGGAGCGCAGGGCGTCGATCAACGCCGGGAAGCTCTTGGAAAGGTTGCGCTGCTTTTCGAGCGTTCCGGCCGAGTTGTCGATCACGAACAGGATGTCGACGTCCTTGCGCATGGTGGTCGAGTACTGGACCGGCGGGCAGTCGAAGCAGAGGGGCGGTGGGGTCTCCACCGCCCGCGTGGCGCAGCCCACCAGCAGGAGAGCGATCGGGGCAATGCTCCGCACGAGACCATTATGTGGCAGGATCGGGGCCAGGTGCCAGGATCGCGAGACGGTGGTGCACCTGTCTTGCCCCTGAACCAGGGCGAAGGTGTCAGGCGGGGTGCAGAGACTTGTCGAAGGAGCGCGCCTCGCGACTTTCACTGCCGACCTGCGGATCTCTTGACGGTGCCTGCATCGGGCTCGGACAATCAGGGGTACGGGGCACGATCGATGGGTTGGTTGTGGACAGCTGTCGTTTCCACCGCTCTGGTGCTCTGTTGCACCGTGAGCGGCTGCAAATCGCCCCCTTCTCGCCGGCTGCTTCCCGACACGGACGGGGCACTGTTCGACGGATCGATCATCTTCGATGTCTTCAAGCCGGATGCCCAGTGTGGCGGCCTTGTCTGTCCTCTCGGCTGCAACGTGGAGGCGGGCCGCTGCAACCGGCTCGCACCGTCCAACTTCGACGTCCAAGGGTTCTTCGACGCGGAAGGGCTGACCGTGTGCCCGTTCTGCGGCTGCTTTCCAGGCGCCAACACGATAGTCATTGATACGGATACTGGTAGGATCGTCTGTCAGAACAAAGGATCTGTCACCATCCGTCCCAGCGGGAACCCAGGATTGGTCTTGAACGGGATCTTCTGGGATGTCACTACCCAGAGCACCACCGGCTATCCAAACCTGAAGCTGTCGGTCTTTGGCATGAAGTCGTTCGAAGTTCCCCTGGGCTGGAAGCTAGAGGTCAAGGGGAAGCTGCCCGTCGCGCTCTACGCGACCGGCGACGTGAAGATCGAGGGGCAAGTCGTCTCCCTGCCGGAGATGAGCGATCCGGGCGCCGGTGGTTTCGACGGTGGCTCCGATACCTCAAGGGGCATGGATGGGTCACCGTGCCCCGATGAGAGCGCCAGCGGGCACGGCAAGGCTGGCGAGGCAGATCCCGATCGCTTCTCTGGGGGAGGAGGCGGAGGGAGAAAGCAGATCGGGGGTACAGGGGGCGATGCGGGCGGCGCAGGTGGCATCTCTCTCGTATTGGGTGGGGAGGGTGGCCAGGCTGTCGGGAATCCGGAATTGACTCCCCTCTTTGGGGGATGTGGCGGCGGCACGGGCCGCGGCGCGCACATGAACCATGGCGGCGGTGGTGGTGGCGCGATCCAGATCTCGGCCAATGGTTCTCTCTCCATCTCCGGGATGATCAACATGCCGGGGGCTGGCGGTGGAGGCGGATGGACACGGGTGAGCAATGGGTGCAGTGGCGGCGGAGGTGGCTCCGGCGGCGCCATTCTCTTGGAGGCGGCGCAGATCACCGTGACCGGTGAGGGCATGATCACGTCCAACGGCGGTGGCGGTGGAGCGGGAGGTTTCGGTTCAGATGGCGAGAGCGGTCTAGCGGCAACCACGCCAGCCAAGGGCGGCAGCTCTTCGTGGGGTGGAGGCGGTGGAGGTGCAGGGGGCGCCAGAGGAACCAGCGGCTCATCGCTGGATGAGGCAGGCGGCAATGGAGAGGACCACGTTTCTGCTGCCGGTGGCGGCGGTGGCTCGGCTGGTCGGATCCGCTTCAACGCGCCGAGCATCAACATCGACCCGAGCGCCGTCGTCTCGCCCGAGCCCTCGGAGAGCAAGACCGTCCGCACGTGGTGAAGCGTCAATAGCTGCCAGCACTTCGTTCAGCCCTGCACTGGGCACCGTACGCGCGCCCCTCCGTCGCCAGCGAGATCCCCGCGGTTCAGACTTCGCATCACGCCGAGGAGTTGCTTGCTTGGCCCTTTCAGGGAGTGCACGCGGTCCCGTCGCAGGAGGTTTTGCAGGCAGGACCGCCGCCAGGCGTGCCAAGCGTGATCCCGCAGCGACAGCAACCGTTGTCGCAGGTCTCGTTGGCTCCACAAGACACACCGCAGGCACCACAGGCGCTGGTGCTGACGGAGAGGTTGATGCAGCCACCGCCGCAGCAGTGATCCGATCCCGTACATGGCGGGCCGCCGTTGCACTGGCATCCAGTCTTGCCAGTGCAGGTATTGCCGCTGCCGCACAGGTTGCCGTCGTCGGCCACGCCATCGCAGTCGCCGTCGTAGCCATCGCACTTCTGTTCGGTGACGATCACGATCCCGGAACAGACACCGCTGTTGCACAGCCATGCCGTGCCACAGTCCGTGTTCTTCGTGCAGGGCCACAGCTCGACCTCCGGTCCGTACTGACACACCCAACCCCAGCCGCCCATGCACTTTGGCGTGGCACCTGCGCACGCTCCGAGCTGTTTGCAGAAGTTCGGCGGGATCACCAGGCCGTCGTCGACAATCCAGTTGCAGTCGTTGTCAATGCCGTCGCAGATCTCCGGCCCCGTGACGATGCAGTTGCAGGGGCCAAACGGGGACTCACAGCCGTCCGCCACTTTCCCGTTGTAGTCACAGTAGGGGGGGTCACAGTACGCGATCGCGCACTTCCCGTTGTCGCAGCGCGGCACGGCATTCAGGGCGGCCAGCCACGCGCACCCCTTGCAGCTCTCGCAGTACGTTGGGTCGTTGAGCTTGTCGAAGCCTTCATCGACCTGCCCATCGCAGTTGTCATCGGCGTTGTTGCAGACCTCGATCTCGGCGGCGCAGGAGTCGTCGCCCAGGTCAGACATTCCTTCCGGGGTCCCAGTGCTGTCGACCGGGCCCCGGTCAGCATGAGGCTTCGTGCCGCTGCCATCGAGGGTTTCGATCCGATAGGGATCGACTTCGCACCCACTGGTAGCCCCGAGCGCCGACAGGACTATCGCCGAAAACACGACTGCTCGCCAGCAGGGCGTCATCATCATAGATTCGGCTCTGCGGTCGTTGGGCACGCTGTGGACGGGAGCATCGTCTCCCTCCATTGTGAAGGATCGGACTCTTGTCGGTCAATCGAGGTGCATGGCAACGGGATGGCAACGGGCGGGTGTACCCAGGCCATCCGATGGCGAAGCGCCGCATCCGGCCCTCGGAAGAACGGGCCCTGATGCGGACCACGGCCGGTTTGCTGGCGCAGGGGATCCTCGCTGTCTTCGGCTTGATCCATGAGGAAAGTAGCCGCGACTGGACCGAGCGCGTCCTACCGTTCCACCTGGCTTCGCACTGGCTGGTGACGCCCTCAGGCTGGTCTCTCACCGAGAGGACCCGTGATGTCTGGTTGCCGGGGACCGAGGCCGGGCCATCCGACCCGGTGCCCTGACTGCGTGCGGCCAGGAGGCTGCTGGTGCCCCGGTGCCCCCCCGTCGCCCTTGCCGTCGGCACCAGAACCGGCTTGAATGGCCAGACCAGCCTCGTGCTGGATCGCTGGGAGGTCACGGATGGGACGATTCCACACAGAGCCACCTGGCTACGAGAAGGGTGCATGGTCGGACCTCCAGGGCGCCTGGGAGAGCCTGCGTCAGGCAGTCGTTGACGCGTTGCCCTTCCCCGAGGCCGCGCGCCTGCTCTTCCACATCGACGAGGGCATGAGCTGGGAGAGCGTGCGGGAGCCGGAGAACATGCGAAAGGCCCTGCTGCTGGTCCACAACATCGCGGTCCAAGCCAAGGCCCCCGCCGAGGTGCTGGAGTGGATCGAGGCGGTGAGGGAGGACTTCGACGAGGTGATGGAGGCCATCAAGGAAGGGGAGGCAAGGTGACCACCACGGCCGAGTCAGCACAAGCGCCCATGATCTTCCTCGCGGGGCCACCCGGCTCTGGCAAGACCAGCCTGGGCAGCCGGGTCTGCCAAGATCTCGAGCTCAGGTTCCTCGACCTGTCGGCCCCAGCGCCGTTGGCCAGCGATCCCGAGGCGGCCATGAAGGAGCTGGAGGCCGCTATCACGGACCGCGCGGCCGATGTGGTGGCGCTGTCATGGAGCTTGCAGCAGGGCAAGAAGGCGCTGGCCCTGGCCCGGCGCTCCGGCGAACTGGTCCTGTTCTGGGCCCACCCACTGGAGATGCAGGCCCGCTCGGGGCACGTCTCTTGTTTACTCCGGTCGGTCGGTTGAAGACCAAGGGCGGCTTCGGCCGCAATGGTACCGGGTGCAAGGAGTTCCGCCGCCTCGACCGCGCCTGTACGGACACACTCCTGCTCGTGGATGTGGCGTTTGACGAGGCAGCCGAGGAGCTGAAGGAGCTTGTCGTCGCGATCCGGGAGGTGGCCGCGCTACCCCCTGCAGAGCGTGAAGGGCTGGACAGGTGGATCAGGAAGTGGAAGGAGGACCACAACGCAGATCCCAAGGCGGCCAAGGTGCTGGTGGACGCCATGGCTCGCTACACCCTCCACCTCAAAGAGGAAGGGGTATGCCGAAGCCCGACCGCCGGGATGTGCTGCGCCGGTTCGCCTCGGGCGAAGTAGATGTGGTGACCAACTGCCAGGTATTGACCGAGGGGTTCGACGAGCCCCGGGTGGACTGCATCATCATGGCCCGGCCCACCAAGTCCCGGCTGCTCTACGCTCAGATGGTCGGCCGTGGCACGCGACTGCACGAGGACAAGTCCGATCTGCTGGTCGTGGATGTGGCGGACAACACCCGCAAGCACACCCTGGCCGGCCTGCACGCGCTGTTCAACCTGCCAGAGAGAATGGACCTGCAGGGCAAGCCGGCGCTGGAGATGGCGGCCCGCCTGCGCGCGGTGGCCGAGCGCTATCCCTGGGTGGACGTAGAGCGCATCGAGACCCCCGAGGACCTCGAGCTGGTGGCCGAGCGTATCGACCTGTTTCGCCTCGATCCGCCAGAGGAGGTGGAGCCGTACTCGAGCTTCACCTGGTGCCAGGCGCCTGACGGGGCGTACCGGCTGGGGTTGCCGGAACGCGAGGCCCTCTCGATCCGGCAGAATCTGCTCGACCGCTGGGAGGTCGTGCTGCACTCGCCGAAGCTGGGGGATCGGGAGCTGGGGGTGGGGATCTACGACACGCTGCCCGAAGCGGTGGGCATCGCGGACGAATGGGTGCATCGACATCGGTCCGGTGTAGTGCGGGTGGTGGATGCGTATGCGGGATGGCGGAACAGGCCAGCCACAGAGGCCCAGCTGGGGACGCTCCGCCAAAAGGGCGTCAAGGTGCCCCAGGGCCTCACACGGGGCCAGGCGTCGTGGATGATCGGGATGTTGATGGCCAAGAGATAGTTGAAGCGAGCGCCTCAGGGTCGGCGTCCTCCGTGCAGCGTGCTCTGTGGGAGGTAGCGGAGCAGCCGCCGGGTTGCCAGTGGACAAACGGACAAGCGGACAAGCGTGCAGATGTCGGCCCACCACCATCCGCATGCGCTCCAAGGATTTCAGGCGGTTATGTTCGCTCCACGCTCCATCGCCACAGCGGCCCATGGAAGTTGTCCGTTTGTCCGTTTGTCCGCTGGCGGCCGACTGTCCATGCCTCTCAATCCCGCCGCGGCCGATCGTCTGGAGCAATACGAGCAGTGGCTCCTACCGGTAAGTCTTCTCCTCGCTCTTGATCCGCTTGCGCTTGTCCTTGGTGGTCACCGTGCGATGTTTGAATTTTCCCGCCTCGAAGGCGAAGTGCACCGTTTGCTCGACGACGTTGGCAGGCAGGCTGGTGGTGCGGGAGAAGACAACGTAGAGCCAATGGCGTCCGTCACGGCCGCTTTCACTCCGGACCTGGATGGTGTTGAGCGCAAGGCCGGGCAGGTCCGAGAATGCCTTGGATGGAACTTCGCTCACGGTTCCCTTGACTTTCACCGAGAGCGCCGCCATCAACGTGGGTGAGCCCTCGGCGGTCACCGTGATGTCCCCGGAATCCGATCCTGCGGCGACAATGGTGACTTTCTTCCACGGGTGAATCATCTCGTAGGATGCGCGCGCCGAAGCGGCGTCGACGAGGCAGGCGACTACGAACGTCTGAACGATCAAGCTTCGCACACTGCACCTCCTGCTGAGCTTGAGCTCTAATGGTACGGGTCTTCGTCTGTGGAATCTACCCCAACGACCCCATGCTGCGGGAGCTGATCACGCACAGCGCCAAGCAGCGTGGCAAGGCGCTGGCGGCCTCCCGGCTCGTGCTCCTGCTCTGCACGTGCTCCCACCGCGCGTCTCCCCCGGCGGACGGCGCCCCCGCCCCAGACACGCTGCTGGTCCCCGATTCCCGCGGACCCTCGGCCTGCGCGGGCGGAACGTGGTCCCTCGAGATCCAGGGTGCAGGCGTCGACGAGATTTGGGGCAGCGGGCCCAACGACCTCTACGCAGTCGGGGCACGCAGGCGGGGACGATCCTCCACTTCGATGGCCGGGGCTGGCGGCCGATAGAGACGGGCACGTCGATCAAGTTCCATGCGATCCACGGCAACAGCGCCACCGATGTCTTCGTCCTCGGCTACCAGGGCACGACCGGAAGTTACGAGTACTACTCGGCTCACTTCGACGGCACGAGCTGGACCGCCAACCCCATTCCGGACTCCGATGACCTGGACAAGATCTGGACCAGCGGCCCGAGCGATGCCTACGCCATCAGCCAGCACCAGGTGATGCACTACGACGGCACGAGCTGGTCCAAGTCCTTCGACCTGAAGTGGCCGAAGATGGTCTACGACATCTGGGGCAGCGGGCCGGCTGACGTCTACCTGGTGGGCACCGACGGGACCGGGTACCCCAAGCCGATGATCCTGCACTTCGACGGCAAGCAGTGGAACAGCACCAACACCTTCCCGGTCAAGCAGCCCCTGACGATCTGGGGCAGCAGCTCGACCGACGTTTTCGTCGGCGGAGATGCTGGCATCGCGCACTTCGACGGCGCCGCTCGGTGGCCTCGGTCTCTAGCGTCTGGAGGTCGCCAGCTGCAGGAAGGGAGAGAGCTGGCCTGAGGCCTCAAGTTACGGCTGCGGTAGGCCCCCTGGTGACGACGACTGGGTGTTCCCCGTACCGGGCTCACTCGACCGTCGTGGACGGCCCAAGATCAGGAACCGAGGCTCGCACTACAAGTTCCCTGATGACATCTCCAAGGCCACCAAGGGGCGGGTGCGGAGGCTTCACGACCTGCGGCACACGTCGGCGACGTTGCTTCTCGAAGCGGGCACAAGCCCGGTCGCGGTACAGCGTCAGCTGCGACACAGTCGGTTCGCCGTCACGGAGAAGTACCTCAACATGCGGCCGTCATGGCTACGCGATGAAGTGAGTCGGTTGAGCATCGACCTGTCCCGCCGGGGGAAGGTGGAAGACCTGGCGGACAGTGGGGAAGGGACCGTCCATCGAACAAGTGTCGAACAA
>Ga0180009_10006357_pt1 | contig 12406 bp, 10 predicted proteins | sample OS_PC_MetaG_FD_123537 | JGI IMG/M metagenome (GOLD analysis project Ga0180009, IMG submission 123537) | Groundwater microbial communities from the Aspo Hard Rock Laboratory (HRL) deep subsurface site, Sweden - OS_PC_MetaG | ecosystem: Environmental > Aquatic > Deep subsurface > Groundwater...
GATGCCGGGACCGATCCGGGGAGGCTGCGCCTCCCCTCAAGCCTTAGCCTATCCTGTGCGTTGGGTGCCATCTACAGTAATTTCGTCTCGTGCCGCTGTCTCACCCACGTTGGCACAGAGGGCGAAGCGGTGGATCCAGGCGATTATTTCCTTGGTTTTTCTGTCGCGTATCGGTGTGTGCTTTATTTTCGAGAAATACAGAGTCCCATCGACAGAAGAATATTTGCGCACCTTTTTCCACACAGGGTCCTTCAGTGCACGACGAACAACGTTGGTCAATGGGCTGAAGCCAGTGAATTCGATGGTGTCGATGCCCCTGAGTTTCATCGTTATCCTCCATAAATTGAGATAGTGACATTACTTCGTACAGCTTCCAGTGAGCGTGTGTATCTCCTGGTAAACGCAGGGAGAATGGAAGCGAATGTCGGCTTGAGAGCGCATGCTATCGCTCCTCAGTGCATATTGTTGCCGCCAAATGCCCCGTGCGAGCTGGCGCCTAGTGTCTGCTGTCTGCGACTGGGCGGTTCAGCAGCCACTGCTCAACCTCGCTCGAAAGCCAACCGACGGACCTTGGTCCGAGTTTTCTGGGCCTCGGGAATATCCCAGCGTTCACCCATCTCCAGAGCGAAGCGCGACTTGTGCCGACAAGGCGGCACACGTCGGGGTTCCTTAGCATTCGTAACTGCGTTGGAGTTGTCATCATAAGTTACCTCCTGGGTTCAATTCGGTGTACTGGCGATGCTATTGCTTTTTAGTTGGTTCTGTCGCGTGCATTATTTCCTTGACGGTGTCATGCACGCTCACAACGTTTCATTAAAAGCTAACCTGTTTCTCGACAGAATATCGGGCGACTAGAGATAAGTACGTGGATAATATTGGAGTGGAGTTTGTTTATTTTATGCTTAGCACCATATTTCCTGTGTAGACATGGGGTAAAAATAGGTTCGAGCAGCCGATATACACGAGATATTGCAGTGTTGCGGTTCCAGATGATGAGCGTGGCGGTTACTTAACGTTGTCATTTTGTGGAGGGGGCGAAGGCGAACACGTTAAAAAAACGGTGTGCGAATTGTAAAATATATGCATGAGCGCAAAACATGGCCAGCAACCGCCGCAACGTTGCCTATGGACACTCGATGACCTGGCAAGGTATTTCCAAGTCCATCGCCAAACCATCTACAACCACATCAAGGAAGGTACAGCGCCACCTTATGTGAAAATCGGACGGGATTATCGTTTCGATCCCGATGTGGTAGAATTGTGGGTGCGGCAGCAGTTGACGGCCAACGAACAGCAGCCCAAGGAGGATAAACAGGATGGCCGTCAGACGCAGAGGAAAGGGATGGTTCGTGGACGCAACAATCACACTCCCCGGAGGAGGAAAGCCCCACAGAATAAGGAAGAATGCTCCGGGGACAACGAAGCGGGAAGCACTGGCGTTCGAGGTTCAGCTAGTGGAGGCTACCTTATCGACCTTGACGCAATCAGAGACAGGAAGTAGCAGTGCCCGTGATGAAAGGAGATACAGCGACTTCGCGGTTGAGTTCTTGACAATGTACGCTGCGGGTAAAAATAAGCACAGTGAGCTAGTCTCAAAGGAAAGTATACTACGGGTCCATCTTGTGCCTTATTTTGGAACATACTTGCTCTCTGAGATTGACGAGTGGAATGTTGCCAAATTTCAAGCGGAGAAACTGGCTACTGTACTTAGTGCAAAAACGGTCACGAATATTCTAACAGTGCTGAGAAAGTCGCTAGTAAAGGCGATGAGCTGGAGATATATCGATAGTGTTCCAGGCATAGACTGGCCCTACATTGACAAGCCAGGTTTTGATCACTTGAGTTTCGATGAGTCGTCGGCGTTGCTGCGAGCAGCGGATGATGAATGGAGGCCGATGTTGCTAACTGCGTTACGGGCAGGCCTGAGGTCCGGTGAGCTTAGAGCCCTCCGTCGAAGAGATGTAGACATCGTGAAGTCGGTGATCCACGTGGAGAAGTCCGTGGCCAGAGGCAAGACGTCAGCTCCGAAAAGCAATCGTCGGAGAACAGTACCCATGTCTACAGCGCTAGTGGAGGAATTGAAGTCAGCTCGCCACTTCAAAGGGGAGCTGTTCTTTTGCAAGCCGGATGGAAGTATGTTCACAAAGAACGAGCTGAAAGCTCCATTGAGGAGGGCATACAAGAAAGCTGGCCTTCGCAAGGTCGGATGGCATGTGTTGCGACACACTTGCGCCAGTCAGCTCGTGGCTCTTGGTGTGCCGCTGGTCGAAGTGAAGGAGATACTGGGACACGCGAAATTCAGTACCACCCTCCGCTACGTCCATCTTGCACCAGACGTTACGAAAGCAGACGTCAACAAGCTGGACAACCCGGAAGAGCACCTGAGCGCAAATGCTACTCAGGAGACCATGAATCAGCTGGATGCCCAGTCTTCAGGGCACAATAAGGCGCAGACTCGGCTGAAGAGAGCGTAAGGCACTGTAATCACTATGGAGGCGCCGGGAGTCGAACCCGGGTCCGGAAGCGATCCACTGAGGTATCTACGAGCGTAGTCGTTGATTTGATTCGCGCTGATGGACGCCCAACGACAGGCTTCGGTCAACGCTGAGACAACCTTTAGCTTCGCGCGTCAGCCGGTTGGCTTGCTGGGCGCTAGTCCGTTTTAATGACGCTCAGTCCGGACGCCACAGACGGGGCTTCTGGGTGAGCGCTCGCATTAAGCAGCGAGGGCGTACGAGTTATCGTTCGCGTTTCAAGGTTCTGCCTTTTTATGAGGGGACAGAAACCCCCAACATCGCAACCTCAGCTTCATTCACCCCCGTCGAAACCACGTCGCCCCCGAATTTTCCTTGGGCCTGTTTGGGCCGTCGGGGCTGATGGTGACCACGACTTAGGGCCGTGGAAGCCACTAGGGGTTAACTTGGCACCGGGATGGGGTTCGGTCAAGGGTGGATAGTTTTTTCGGGGACTTGAGTCGGGTTGGGGAGGAAATTCGAGAAGAGCTCCGGGTCAGCTGCCGCCGAGCATCCGGAAGGCCATGGCGGCAATGAGGACCGCCATGGGGATGCCGAAGAGCACCGCCAATAATCCGTACGGGCTCTTGGTGGCTTTGCCCTCCCCATCTGCGGGGGACACGAGGGCTTGCTCGTTGGCGGGGAGCTCGGTCTGGTTGCCGGCGGCCCGGTGGTGAGCGACCTGATTTTTTTTCATTTTGGCTTTTGGGGACATGGTCCACCTCCTGATTTTGACGACTTCAGTTTTGACAGCGATCGAGTCGGTCGTTCAGGCGGTGGGGGGACGGTCAATGCGCCGGGGGTGACCGGTGCGGCGGAGGGATTCGGGCCGAGGCCAGCAGGGATCAGTGATTGGCGGCAGGAGGGCCGGGAGCTCGGCCGAGGGCGCCCAGACCGGGCCTTCCACTGGATCTTCGACGGATGAGCTGTCCGAGTTCATGGGAGCGGCGGTTTGCCACAGGGACGCGCTGGGAGATTGCACGGGTGGGCGGTGCAGGAGTGAGGACGCTGGAAGCACTCCCACGGCGAGCGCGATGAACAGAACGTTCAGCCAGGTTTGGGCTGTGCGTTGTTCAATGCATCGAGACATAAAGGTAATGTAGCGTTTCTATGGAGAAAGGCAAGGGCTACTGGGCAGTGATGCGGTCGGGTAGACGGGGAGGGAGCCGACCTAGAAGCAGGTCGTGATGCAGGCGTCCAGGTGGGACTTCCAACAGGGCACGAGGCACCGGGCGGTCTCTACCCAGCTCTTGCCGGACACGATGGCACAGGCCGAGGAGCAGGTGCGGGCGGCCTGGCCGCAGCGCTTGAGGCACGAGCCCAGGCGCCCCACCATGGAGCCGGTGCACCCGGTGTAGCCGGCGGCGCGGGAGGTCACCTGGCAGGAGACCTGGCGCAGGCCCTGGGCGGTGCCGGAGATCTGGCCGCAGCTTGTTTCGGCCTTGGCGCGGATGGTGGCCAGGCAGATCTGGAACTCGGTCTTTTGCTCGGGGGTGGCCTTGATGTCGATGGTGGCCGCTTCGGCCTCGGCCCGGCTGGGGAGCACGGCGAAGTGGATCAGGGCGAGCAGCGCGATGGCCGGGGCGCCGATGCCCAGCACCCAGCCCGTGGGATGGGGTAGGAGCTGGCTGACGTGTTCTTTTTTGGGCGCGAGCTCTTTGAGGTACTTCAGGTTGTGAAGCGCTCTGGCTTTGGTGGTGGTCGGCGGCGCGGCCTTGGGGGATTCGGCGTCGCGCGCCTGAGCAGCGCGGGCTTCGACCAGATTTTCCCCGCATTTGACACACAGGTTGGCGTCATCTTTGACCTTTGCTCCACAGGACGGACACGGCATGGCCTGTCTCCTTGGCTTGCCGGTCATTGTTCGGGGCACCGGCAGCGGCTTTGTTCTCGGCTATTGTGGCACAGCGCTCACCGGGGCGCCACGGCTACGTGGGATGTAACCGGCGCGGGGTAGAGGCTATTCCAGGGGCTTTTCAGCGTTTCTTGCCGCGCCGCTTTTTGCGAACGGTTTTACGGCGGGGTTTGCGGTCGGAGTCAGGGGTGACCTTCCTGGGGGGGGGCCTGGCTTCGGATTTGTCGCCCTCGGGCGTCGGGGCGCGGAGGCGGCCCTTGCGGTCGGGCATGGGAATGCCGTCGCCACGGAAGCGGAAGAGCTTCCTTTTGAGTCCCCGCCCGTGGATGATCAGCAGGTACAGGGTCACCAGCAGGCAGAGCCAACCGAAGGACCAGCCCACGGCGGCGAATACCGTGACGGTGTGCGGCATCATGGCCACGGACTCCATGAGGATGTACGGCTTGGGCCAGGCCGAGCTCTGCCACACGCCGCGCCGCTTCTTTTTAAAGCCGGCTTTGGTAACGCCCGGCGTGGGGTTTCTTACCCCCTTGGGCTTGGGCGCCGGGTCCACCGACGGGGTCTGCACGGTGATGCGGCCGGTGGCGTCGATGAAGGTGGAGGTGCCGGTGTTCACCGCGCGCACCATGGGGCGTCGGTGCTCGATGGTGCGGAACACGGCCAAGGCCAGGTGCTGGTAGGGCTCGGCCGTGGCGCCGAACCACGCGTCGTTGGTGATGTTGATAAAGACGTTGGGCTTCTCCGCGGCCATCTTGAGCCCGAGCTTGGGCAGGATGTCCTCGAAGCAGATCATGGGGCCGATGCGGTGCCGGCCGAACTTGAAGGTTTTGGCCTGGGTGCCCGGCGTGAAGTTGGACATGTGCCGCCGCTCGAACTGCCGCTTGAGGAAGCCGAACCGGCTCAGGAATCCGTACAGGGGGATCTGCTCGCTGAAGGTGACCAGGTACTGCTTGTCGTACAGCTCGCTGAGCTCGCCCTCCGAGCTGATGAGCACGGCGGAGTTGTAGAGCTTCTCGGGCCACGCGCCGCCGTCCATCTTTTTGCCTGTGCCCCAGTGATTGGTCTGCACACCTATGAGCAGTGGCGTGTTGATGAAGTGCTCTGCGACGCGCTGGGCGTCGGGGTTCTGCAGGTAGAGAAAGGCGTGGGGACCGGCCCGGGTGAGCAGGGAGAATCGCTCCGGGCCGATGCCCCGGCGGTTCCGGTCGCGCGATAGCGGGAAGGGATGGGTGGACTCGGGCCAGACGATGAGCTCCGCTCCGCGCCGCTCAAGCTCCTTGCTCAGCTGGTGGTGCAGGGCGAGCTGCGCCATGGCGAAGTCCCCCCGCCCCTTGAGGCGGATCCCCAGGTTGGCCTGGACGACGCCGATCTTCACCTTGGGGGCCTTATTGATTTTGGCGTCGTAGCGGGACATCTGAATGAAGCCGTAGGCGATGGTGAAGACCATCAGGCCCCCGGCGATGGCCGCCCGTCGCACGGGGAGCCTGGTTTTTTTGCGCCAGGCCAGCCCGAGGTCGAACAGGGCGCCGCTGAACATGAGCAACAGGAAGGTCACACCCAGGGGACCGGCGAGGTCGGCGACCTGGATCACCGGGCGCACCCAGGCCTGGGTGATGGCGACATAGAAGGGAAACTCCATGGGCAGTATCAGCTCGCAGGATACAAACACCACCGGCGCCACGAAGGTCCAGCCCAGGGGGCGTCGCCGGAGGATCGCCACGGTCACCGCGCCGAAGATGCCGTACACCAGGGCCTGGTAAAAGGCGATGAGGGCCGTGCCGAAGATGCCCACTACCAGGGGCAGGCCGGCGTAGACCACCAGGGTGTGGCTGATCCAGTAGAAGCCGCCGTAGTTGGCCACGAAGCCCGCCAGCATGGCGTACCAGAAGGCCTTGCGCGGAGTCTTGTCGTGGATGACCCACATCAGGGGCACCGACGCGATCCACGCGAAGGGCCAGATGTCGATGTCGGAACACGCGGTGAACCACAGCACGCCGGACAGGACGCAGAGCCCCATGTCGATGAGCATGTCCTGGACCGGTCGCCGCGGCGCCTTGTCTGCTTTTTTCCTGCTAAAGAGTCCCATGTGTCAGTCGATGATCTTGAGGTTGAGGGCTCCGGGGAGCACGGCAAAGGTGGCTGGCAGTCGGCCCGGGGTCTCGCCGTCCACGTCCAATAGCACGTGCTCGTCGGGATCGCCCGGTCGCGCCTCGAGGCGGCGGACGCGGTCGGGGCGCACCTTGTGGTGGCTCAGGTGGCTGCCGAGATAGAGGCGGTGAGCGAAGCGGAGCATCTCGAGGGGCGAGAAGTCTCCAATGGCCACCACGTCCAGGTATCCGTCGTCGGGCCGCGCGTAGGGCGCCACCCGCATGCCGCCGCCAAAGAACTGTCCGTTGGCCACGGCGAGGTTGAGGATCTTCATGGAGTACTTGTCGGTGTCGTCCAGCGTCACATCCACGCGCTGGTTGCGGTAGGTGGTGGCGGCGCGCAGGGTGCTCGTCAGAAAGGACAGGGTGCCGCCGAGGGACTTGCCGGATTCGTTGACGTACCGGTCCACCAGCCCGCCCATGCCAAAGCTGGCGATGTTGATGAAGTAGCCCGCGGCCGGGGCGCCGCTGTGGTCAGTGTAGTGTATGCGACCGATGTCCAGGGGCACAGAGGCGGTGCCGCGCAGGGCCGCCGCGCTCTTTTTCAGGTCCTTGGAGATCTTCACCGTCTTTCTGAAGTCGCCCCCCGTGCCCAGGGGCAGCACGCCCAGCACGGCGTCCGGGTTCACGGGTTGGTCGCCGTCCATGAACCCGGCGGCCACCTGGGAGATGGTGCCGTCGCCCCCGAGGGCCACCACCTGCTCGAAGCCGGCGTCGAGGGCTTCTCGCGTGATGCGCGAGGCGTGGTCAGCGCGCTCGGTGAACCGGTGCTCAAAGGGCCCGAAGGCCCCGCGAATGTCGTCCGCCACGCGCCCCCACTGCCGCCCCAGGGACCCACCACCGCTCGCGGGGTTTGCCACCACGAGGGTCTTGAGGTTGGTCGTCATGGCGCACAAGTTACTGCAAGCCATCCCAAAGATCCAGACGGCTGGGTCCCTGTCCCGTCCCGGTCCTGTCCTCGTCCTTGACGCCCTCAGGGGGGTCGGCTAGCCTGCAGGATGTCCTGGGCTGAGGGGCTGGGCGGGTGACTCAATCATTTTGGAAGAGCAGATCTCGATGAGAACAAATCTCCGATCCCTTGCGTCGGCCGGCTTGACGCTGGTGTGTGGTTGCCTGGTGGGGGCTTGTAACCCTTCAGTTCTGGTGTCGGGGGAGCAGACCGCCCACCCAGGGCTGCGGAACTATTCGATCGCCGAGCTCACCCGCACGTTCAACCGCCAGGTGGAGGCGGCCAAGGACATCCAGGTGTCGGCCACTCTGTGGGATCTGGCCTACATCGTGGCCTTCCAGGAGGCCCGCATCACGCGCCGGGAGCAGACCGCCGAGGTGGCCCGGGCGAATATCGAGGCCTGGCGTACGCGATTCGTGGTGGGTCAGACCGCCTTCCGGATCCGCGTGGAGCTGCTCAACCGGGGCGAGGTGCTGAGCGGCCAGGATCGCATCCTGGAGCTGAAACAGTGGTCGTGGAAGCTGAAGTTCTCCGACGGTTCCGAGGTGCCCTACAATCACATTCACGTGGAGTTGGCCAAGCGGTATAAGGCGCCCGATGGCGGCTACCACCACCGGCTGGACGGGGTGGTGCACTTCCCCAAGCGGGTGGATCCCTCGAAGCACAGCTACATCTTGCTGTTGGCTTTTCCTCCGGGGGACCGTCCGGTGGCAAAGCTGCGCTGGAACCTGAAGGCGCATTGAGGTAGAACTCCCGGCCAGAGAACCTCAGAGCACCCCACAGCACAATCGTAGCAAGGATCCCGCAGCCCCTATGTTCGAAGCCGTCACCGCCTGGCGTTACCTGTTCCGCCCCCGCTACTCCGCGGGGCGGCTGGTTTTCGCGGTGTTGACCTTCCTCACGGGGATCAGTGGCATGGCCATTCAGCATCTGGCGCCGCGGCCCGAGACCCTGGCGCTGGTGCTGTTGGGCACGGGGGGCGCGCTGCTGGCAGGCGGTGGCGCGGGGGCGATGGTGCTCAAGGGGCGTGAAGCCCGGAGGATCCTGACGGTGCTCGCGGCTTTGGGCGCGCTGGTGCTGCTTGGCGCCGGAATCGTCTGGGGCGTGCGGCCGTCTTCGGAGTACGTGGGCGCGGGCCTGGGGGCCGTGGGGTTTTTGCTCTTTGTGATGGCCTGTCTGCTCTTTGTATTCACCATGTTCACCGTGGTGTCCGTTCTGGCGGTCTTTGTGGCGGTGTCCACCATGGTCATGGTGCGCTCGGTGACCAACGGCTTCAGCCAGGAGTTCAAGGACAAGGTGCTGGGCTTCAACGCCCACGTGCTGGTCATGAAGTGGGGCTACGGGCTTACCGAATATCCGGAGGTCATCTCCGAGGTGAAGCGCCTGCCGCATGTCACGGGAGCGGCGCCCTTTACCATCGCGGACATGCTCGTGGCCAAGGGCGGTGAGCACACCCATGTGCTCATGAAGGGCGTGCAGCCCCACACGGTGGGGGAGGTGCTCGACCTGAAGAAGTATGTGCACGCCGACAATGCGAAGGACCTGCAGCGCCGCATTGACAGCATGGGCACGCACCTGGACAAGGGCGCCCTGGGCGCGGGGCAGACGGGCGAGTGCAAGTGCAAGACCGACGCGGACGGAGACTGCATCCCGGGGTCCCGCCGGAGCTGTAAGCTACCGGGCATCATGATCGGCACGCGGCTGGCCAAGCGACTCGGGGCGAAGAACGGGGACATCATCCGGCTCATCTCGCCCACGGCCGAGATCCAGAAGCTGCGCGGCGAAGTGCGCGGCGGCCCCCCCGTGGCGCGGGACTTCCGGGTGGTGGGGCTCTTTTATTGTGGCTTCGAGGAGTACGACCAGAAGCTGGTTTTTGTGCACTTGAAGGCGGCCCAGCACTTTCTGAACCCGGGCTCCGGGCCGGACAAGGACGCCGTGCTCGGGGTGGAGATCAAGCTCGACGACATCTACGCCGCCCAAGACGTGGCCCGGGGCATCGAGAAGCGCCTCGGCGGCAAGCCCTATCGGGTCATCACCTGGATGCAGCTCAACAAGCCGCTCTTTTCAGCGCTGCGCACCCAGCGACTCATTATGATCATCATCTCGGCGATTCTGCTGATGGTGGCCGCCTTCTGCATCCTGGCCGCGCTGGCCATGATGGTCATCGACAAGACCCGGGAAGTGACCATCCTGCGGTCCATGGGGGTCTCCTCGGGTGGCATCGCGCGCATCTTTCTGATGGTGAGCCTGATCATCGGTTTTGTGGGGGTGACCCTCGGGGTGGGCTACGGGTTGCTCATGTGCAACATGCTGGGGCGGCTGAACTTCCCGTTGGACCCGAAGGTGTACCTCATCAGCCGGCTGCCGGTGATGGTGGTCTACAACGAGATCCTGTGGGTCATCGGCGGGACGCTGTTTCTGTGTTTCAACGCGGCCCTGTACCCGGCCTTCAAGGCCGCGGCCCTGCGGCCCGTGGACGGACTGCGCTACGAGTGATCGGGACGGTCGGGAGGGAAGGCGGGGCGCTTACGCGTTGAGCCTGGCGGTGGTGGCCTTGGCGGCGGCGGCCTCTTTGCGCGTGACGAGGTCCGCGAGGCTGCTGTCGTCGAGCACCTTCCGCATGGCGTCCTGGGCGTCCTGGAACACCGGCCGGATGGGGCAGAACTCATCCATGGTGCAGTCGTCGTGGTCAAAGAGGCACCGGTTGATGTAGATGGGCCCGTCGATGGCCTGCACAATCTGGAGCAGGCTGATCTCGTTGGGTTGCTTGGCCAGCTTGTACCCGCCCCGGGCGCCCCGTCGGGAACGCACGAGCCCGGCCTTTACGAGGCGCGGCATCACCTTGTGCAGAAACTGCGCCGGAATGTTCATCTCGTTGGCGATGTCTCCGATCAGGGACGACACGTTCATGGGGGACTGCCCCAGACGATACATGGCGCGCAGGCCGTAATCTGCGGCCTTTGTGATTTCCATGCTCATGGTAGAGGTCCTTTCATCATTGCCGTTCGGACAACTCCGGGCCAATCGGCTTCATTTCGTCTTGTATTGGGAAATTTGTACCACAATTCTGTTTCCTGACAAGACTGTCTTGCAAAAATCGCCTCATCGGGAGCCTTATTATCCTATTACTGGGTTTTGGCACTGGTTCCGGGGGATTATGGTGATTAGCAGGGGTCCTGCCGCGTTGCATCATTTCGGGACGACTCCGGAATCCAGACTATCCAGACCCGTTAAAGTTCAGGACCGGATCTGGCTTCGAGCCGGGGACTGGGGTACCATGGCCGGGTCGACGAACCTCTTTTGCGTAGCCCATGAACGACGAATCCCCGCCAAAGCAACCGGAGGTCGATGAGCCTCCTGGCCTCCGCCGGCCGTCCCTGGTGCTGTCTCTGGTGCCGGTGGTGTTCCTCGTGGCGGCGTTGGCCCTGACCATTCTCTGGCTCAAGCAGCCGCCCCACATCCCGCTGATTCTGGCTACGGCGGTGGCGTCGCTGGTGGCGTACCTGACCGGCCGTTCCTGGAAGGACCTGCTTGGGGGCATTCAGAGCGGCATCACCGTCGCGCTGCCGGCCTGCCTGATTCTCATGGTCATCGGCACGCTCATCGGCACCTGGATTTTGTCGGGCATTGTGCCGACGCTCATTGTCTTTGGCCTCAAAGTCGTGTCTCCCTCGTATTTTCTGGTAACGGCCTGCGTGGTCTGCGCGGTGGTGGCGCTGGCCACGGGGAGCTCCTGGTCCACGGCGGGCACGGTGGGCATTGCGTTGATCGGCATCGCCGAAACCCTCGGCATCTCACGAGGGCTCGCGGCGGGGGCGATCCTGTCAGGCGCGTATTTTGGCGACAAGATGTCTCCGCTTTCCGACACCACGAACCTGGCGCCGGCGGTGGCCGGAGCAGAGCTGTTCGAGCACGTTCGGCACATGGTCTACACCGCTGGGCCGAGCCTGGTGATGGCGCTGATCGCCTACACGATCATCGGTTTCTGGTATCAGGGGCCGGGGACCGAGGCCAAGGACATCGCGGTGATCGTGTCGGAGTTGGAGCTGCGATTTGTCATCCATTGGGCGCTGCTGCTGCCGCTGGTGGCGGTCATCGGCCTGGTGTTGTTGCGGGTGCCGGCCCTGCCGGCGCTGCTCGTGGGCGCGATCCTGGGTGCCGTGTGCGCGGCCATCGCCCAGGAGGCGCCGCTCACGGAGATCGTCAAATCCGCCCAGTCGGGTTATGTGTCGTCCACCGGCATCAAAGGCGTGGACAAGCTGCTGTCCCGGGGCGGGATGGACTCCATGATGTCCACCGTGGCGCTGATCCTTTGCGCCCTGAGCTTTGGCGGGGTCATGGAGCGGGCCGGGATGCTGCGGCGGCTGGCCGACGCGATCATGGCGGGGGCGCGCGGTACGGGCAGCCTGGTGTTGCGCACGCTGCTCACCTCCATCGGCATGAACATTCTCGCCGCGGACCAGTTCATGGCCATTGTGGTGCCCGGGCGCATGTATCGCCAAGCCTATGCGGCCCAGGGCTTGCACCCCAAGAACCTGTCGCGATGCCTGGAGGACGCCGGGACCATGACCTCGGCCCTCGTGCCGTGGAACACCTGTGGGGCTTACATGTCCACGACGCTGGGCGTGTCTACCTTTGCGTATCTGCCCTTTGCCTTTGTGAATCTGCTCAACCCGGTGGTCTCCGTGGTGTTGGGGTACACCGGGTGGACGATGACGAAGGCCGATCCCGCGCGCGACGAAGGGGGGGGCGGCCGAGACGAGGAAGGCGACGGGCGCGAGCACGATGACGCGTAGCCTGCTGCCTGCGCTTCTGCTGGTGCTCACGTTTGCGGGCTCGCCCAGGGTCGCAAGTGCCGCGACGGCCAAGAAGAAGCCCGTCGCCAAGAAGAAGCCCGTCGCCAAGAAGAAGCCCGTCGCCAAGAAGAAGCCCGTCGCCAAGAAGA
>Ga0180009_10006358_pt1 | contig 12406 bp, 12 predicted proteins | sample OS_PC_MetaG_FD_123537 | JGI IMG/M metagenome (GOLD analysis project Ga0180009, IMG submission 123537) | Groundwater microbial communities from the Aspo Hard Rock Laboratory (HRL) deep subsurface site, Sweden - OS_PC_MetaG | ecosystem: Environmental > Aquatic > Deep subsurface > Groundwater...
CCTCGCGCTACAAGAACCTACGGGAAGTGTCCACGGGGCTGACCGGCTACGGCACGGCCCTGAAAGTCATCGCTTTCGTGGCGGTCGTTGGTGGGGTCATCGCCGGCTTCTCTATAGGGGGAGGTTGGGGGTTCGCAGCATTTGTTCTCAGCGTCGTCGTCGCCGGAGCCATTCACTGGGCGGGCATGTGCGTTGCCGCTTTCGGCGAGGGGCTTAGTGCCGTCGCGGATATCGCTGACAACTCGGCCGCCATGCGCGATTCACTCAAGCGCCCCCTCCAGGCACAGGTTCCGATTCCGGTGGGACCGGAGCTTGAACCGGTGGATGGGGACAAGAAGGTAGACCGGTTTGCGCCAAAGGCTGAAGCGGAGGCGATTTTCGATTCGCTTGGGGCTCGCGACCGAAAACCAGCCCTTCACGCGAAGGTCGGCTCCGATCGACTTCAGCCAACCACTCCGCCAAAGCCAAAGACGGTCGTGGTTCCCGGTGCCCCGCCCGACGAGCAACGGCCCGCCGCTGACTCCGACCTGCCAGACGGGCTCTTGACCCCTGCTGACGTCGCTGGACATCATGCTTCGATTCCAGAACCGCCCATCATGTTCGAAGTTGCGACGGAGGCGGGCGTCGTTGGTCCCGTCTCGGCAGACCTCGTGGAGCGGGGCTTCGAAGCAGGTAAGATCCCCGCTGACGCAAAGGTGAGGGTCGTTGGGGAGTCCGACTGGAAGCCGATCACAGCCTTCGTTGTCGACGACGATTCGCCTGGCGAGCAGGTGAAGGCGGCTCCCCCTGTTGGCCGAGCGCCGGCCGTGGCCTCACCGACTCGCAAGTCCGACGCGCCGATGATCATCGGCATCGTCATCGCGCTTCTGGGGATCAGCGGCGCTGCCTTCATCGTGGTCTCCATGAAAGACAAGGCGGAAGACGGCTACAAGGAATGCGTCCGACTTGCGGAAGCCGGAGATCTCGACGGCGCGAGCCGGGCTTGCGAAGCCGCCGAAGCGATGGACGCGTCGAGCAAGCACGGCCTTCTTGCGAAGACGAAGCGCGGCGAAATCATGAAGCAGATCGAGGAGAAGAAGCTGAAGGAACGCGAACAGGTGGAGGCAGCTGCCCGACTTGCTGCGGCAAAGGCAAAAGAGCGTGCGAAAGAGCGCGCGGCGCTTACCAAGTGCGGCACGGTTTGCGAGGTCGGTTCGGCGCTCGGTACATTGCAGCAGTTTGAAAGCCTCGACGATTGCGAGAGACTCACGATTGAAATGAGGGGAATCGGAATCTCATGCACCCCATGCAAGTGCTTGGCTCGCAGGGATGAACCTGACAAGAAGACCGCTCCTCAACCGAAGCCCCCTCCTAAACGGCCTCAGCAGCCGAAGATCGACCAGGCGTGCTTCGAGAAGTGCGCCGAAGAAACGAACTACACCCAATTGGGTCAGTGCAACCTTGCGTGCGAAATCCGCTGACGCTTAGCCCCCTCCGTGTGCAATCGACTGAACCTGCCCATTTCCCGCTTTCGTCCCGAAAAATTGACCGAGCCAAAATTTCGAGATTTCACATCGGCGTGTGCGGCATTCGATAGGGGGTGGGGGGTGCGGATTTGGTTGCGACCGCTGTGCGGCTCATCAGACGCCTCGTCGCGCTCGCCAGAAAACATTGTCGCGTCGACAACGTTTTCCGAGACAGCTCAGCCTTCCTCGAACTTGTCCTGCCACCCAACCATGATTTCTTCGAAGGCGCTCGTGAGACGGCTGGCAACGTCGGGAGGAAGAACATCCTCGGCGGCCTGCACGACGAGTTCGATGAACATCCGCTCGACCTTCTGCATCTGTTCGCCCCGCAGATCGATCGCTCGAGCACCGAGCTTGGCGCTCTCGAGCTCGAGGTGCGCGATCTTGTTCATCGCATCGACCCGCCTCGACGCCAGCTGCCCGACGTCCTTGCGACCACACCGTGTTGACTCGAGCCGGTCGGCCCGGAGGGCGGCGGCTTCGCGCGCGATCTGGATCTTGATTTCGGCCAGGAGCTCGGGTGTGGGCTTCTTCGCTTCGATGGTGCCGACGAGCGGGTCCGCGTCTGCGATTGCCTGTTGAAGTTTGGCGGAATACTCGTGGTAGTCGCGTTCATCTGCGGTCGGAAGCGTGACGATCTTGCGAGGCCTCCCTGGCTTGCGCTTGGCAACGACCTCGACTTCTTCGGGTTGAACAAGGACGGCAACGGCTTGGCGAGGGGGCTGAGACATGTCCTAAGGCTCCTGGAAACCAAGTCGTACAAGAGGAATCTCGCAACCACATCTGCCGCTCGATCGGATTTGCCGTGCCGTTTCGCTCTCCGAGTCGCGGATGAGCGCGCCGTGTGCAGGTTAGATTCGCGAGGGGCGCGACGCCGCCTTGGACGAGTTTCGGCAATTCGCCGATCCATGTGTTCGCGTAGACTGAACACGCCGAAACTCAGGCATGTCGAACACCGAAAGAGTTAATGGAGCGGTTCTGGTTGCGGACCCGGCGCCTTGCGGCATCCGTCCAAGAAGGGGCTACCCTGCGGTTTGCCATCCGTTAGACGCAACACCCACGATAGGTGGATTGGTGTGAGCGCCTGGGCTTACGCCGGCAAACGCCTGTGGAAGCAGTTCCCTATCGGTAACCCATGGCTCGAACTGTCTCCGTGTACGGCTTCATCTTGCAACAGGTTCCGACCCGGTCCTCCACGGCGTCCTCCACCGCGTAGAAGACTCGGTGAGCCTCGAGTGCTTCTCGAAGATCGCTGCGTGTTATGGGTGGGTCATGCGGGTATTCGTTTCTCAAGTATCGATGGACCAGGTACCCTAGCATTTCGCTTGATGGAACTTCATCAGGCGGGTCGTCGAGGTGAGCTAGCTTGTCTGCGATCTGTTCAAGCACAAGGGGGTTGCTTGTCAGCATGTGGGACAGCACCTCCTCTGAAGCACCCAGCAGAGGAAGCAACCGGTCGACCACCCGCCGCTTACTCTGACGGCCAAGAATCGACCTAAGATTCGAGGCTGCTTGCTCGGACGACACGCTCACCTCTTTGACTCTGACCAGATCGTCCCCAGCGAGAGGCCACAGGTCCGCGCCGGAGAGATAGACATGCCATTCACGGAAGTTCGTCAGCACCCCCACATTGAATTTCCCTGATTCGGCCTCCTCAGGGAAAATATACTTCCGGATTGCATTGCGTCGGTTCCGCAGGTCCTGGTCGTAGCGCTTCACTTCGACCCAGATCCTCGTCCGACCATCGTCGATGAGGTAGTCGACGATTCCGTTGCGGTGGTTCTGGGCTAAAATGTCCTCGCCAGGCCAGGACAGGAAGCCTTGCAACACGTTGTGCACTCGAGTGGAGTTGCCCGCTTCGTGGTTGGCCTTTGGGGGGATCTTTGTGTTGCGCAGAAACCATCGAGTGTCGAAACGCAAGGAGCGTGTCGGCGACTGGCGTTTCTCGGACCTCCTGCGATCTTCGGTGGCTGGCATCTCGATGTCCCATTTCTCGGCTGTCGGGAGCGTTGGGTGCTCCTTATTCCTCGCGAACCCTCTCGTCCGCATCTTCAGAATCCTCACCCTCTCGGGCGGTAAGGTCAACGATTGCATCGTTGGCATCGTGCCCGTACATGCCAGGCGAACGTCCGGCGCATCGGCACGGCAACGAGGGCGGCGGTCGGCTTCGACTCACCTGTTGCGCTGGACGAGGGGACCGTTCCCACGGAGGCTTGCTTCGTCGCCAGCGTCCATTTCGATGAGCCAACTCTGCTCAGAACCAGCGCGGAAGATGAGCATGATCGTGACAACGCCGCGCTCAAGCAGATGCCGAACGTGCTGGGGAGCTCCGAAGGGGTATTGAGTACACGACGTTCGGCCTTGCGATTGGCAAGAGCGGCGAGGCTGTGTACGGCCTTCTTGCTGCGACCGTGGCTCCTTCCGATGGCCTGGATCCAGGCCATCGGTAGTACCCTACATTTGTAGGGATTTCGCGATGTAGAGGACCGCAAAGGCATCAAGCCAAGCTGCCGGTGACCTTGCTCGGAACTTCCCTCCCTTCGCTTATCGCCTCTAAGCACTGCTTGACCCACGCCTCGTGAGCCCGCCCTACCTCAATTGCCGACCGCGCCTGGACGGCCACGAGCGCGGCCAACGTTCGTTGGTCCGCAACGTCGATGGTCCACGACTTCCATCGTCGGGTCTCCTGACCACGCCGTCCCATGAGCAAGATCGTCCACCGGTTCCTTTGACTCGGCGTGACGGGTTCCTGGCTCACCACGATGTGTGCGTCGAGCCCTTCGTTCTTGATATCGACCGCCTCACGTCCAAGCTCGCCTTCCGTTGCAGCATGAAGGCGACGAATCGTTCCCGGAGTCAGCTTCCAAAGATCGATCATTCGACGTACCCCTCCGATGTCGTGTTCGAGTTGCGCTCAGTCAACGACGGGAGCTTGTACAGCCCGACCTTGTACAGCCCGACCTTGTACAGCCCGACCTTGTACAGCCCGACCTTGTACAGCCCGACGTTGTTGCACAGCTCGACCGTGTACCAATACGTTCGAGCAGATGGGCAACCCGAGCCCGTCAGTACAAGGTCAGTTCACGAGGCTGAACTTGGGCCGAAACCCTCCAAGTACAGCGTGCCCGTCGTCGCACGTGACGATGGTCAGCACGGTTCCATGCTCGCGTGCGTCGACCTTTGACAGTCCGCTCGGAGGTAGCAAGTCTTCGAGTACAAGCCGAGCGTTTCTGACAACGGCAACGATCAGAATGTGACCGACGCTCTGGATGTTCATCGAGTCAGGGTCGACTGCGACCAGTGAAACGACGACATCCACGGCGGCGCTGCATCTCTTGTCAACGATCAGGAAGAGCAAGTCGTCGACCTTCGCTCCGTCAACGAGGGCGTCTCGGAGCATCCTGACCACGATGGGCTTCACCGACTTGAAAAGCGCGTGATGCTTCGTTCGGGCAGGTTCGACCACCCTCGTGATCACGATGCCACCGCCGAGCGGACGTACTTGCCAGCGGCCCGTTCTGCGGCGACCCGTTGCTCCGGCGTCCACTTCTGAGCAGCCAGCGTGACCGCTTGGCTCACGCCGAACACCGTGTGGTAGGGCTCGACGCGGAGCGCTCTTTGTACATCGTCGGCGCGCTTCATCGGCAGATGCGCGAGCTTCAGGACCGACTTGATCTCGAGCTCGACGTCATCAACGGGGCGTCGAGTTGACTCGGTCAGCGCGTTCAGACCGTACCCGAAGACTTCAGGTAGCTGGTCGAGACGCTCTTTGACCAGGTCGTGTACACACTGGGAAGTGACGCCCACATGCCTCTTGCGGAAGATCTTTGCGTTCGCCACTGGGGCAGTCATCCCGTTAGTACAAACAACCCGGACGACTTGAACGACGCCGAGAAGGGAGGCAAAGCCGACGTCGCTGTTGCGAAGCATGAACGCGCTGCGCATGCGGCCGACGATGCTTCCAGCGTCGTGGTCTTCGCCGAGGTAGGCGACGATCGTTGTTGAACGGTCGGTGACGTTGGCTCGAGCAACGCGCGCGGGAAGGCCATCGATGGACTTCGCCAAGGCGGTGACGACCTCGGAATCAAGGATCGCCTTGTGACCCGTCGAGACGATGCCTCGGAGGATTCCTTGGCCTTCGTGGTCGAGTTGGGTCCGGAGTCGAATCATGCGATCTGACTTTCCGAGCCGCCGGTTAACCTCGTCAGCGCGAACGTCGGGGTTAACAGCATCGAACCAACGGTCCCAGCGTACGCCGATCATCTGAGAGATCTGACTCTTCGACCAGTCGGTCATGTACAGATCGTGCTCGACGTTCGGTGCTCGGATGGTGCCGTCGGTCGTCAGCCGCAAGTCCTGGACGCGAAGGTCGACGTCGGGCAGGTGAAGGCGTTCTTGGTCGCGGAGCGTGTCAGCGAGGTCATAGAGCGTCGTCATTTCTCCTCCAATCCGTCTTGCAGCAGGGCGGTGAGCTCCGCTTCGACCTCGGCCTTGAGAAAGTCGCGAACGATGGCGCTGAGGCTCATGCCGCGCAGGTAGGCCATGACCTTGGCCCGCTTGTGCAGGTTCGGTGGGAGCATGACGGTCAGCGGCTTGCTGTTGGTCTGGTTGTCCTGGGATTCGGCGACCGTGGTCACCGCAGCGATGAGGGGGGATGTGTTTGCCATGGCCCCCCTAAGGCATGACGACGCTGACGATCAACCGAGGCGAAAGAAAGCGGAACCGAGTTCGGAGGTTCCTCACATAGGACCCCTTTGTGGACCTTGGACCTTCGGGTTCGTGCTCGTTCACATTCTTCGCGACCCCGGTTGATTGGGCGGACCATGACGCCTTAGGGGGTGCATGAACCAGACGAAGTCACTCACCCCCACCGTTCCGGTGTCGACGAACCGGATTCGGCTGAAGGTCGTGTTTCCCGGCGCGAGCGCGGTTCCCCAAGAAGTCCTCGACGACCCCTCGACGCCGTGGCCCATCCAAGTCACTTACCCGTCCGTTGAAGCATTCTGGGCCCTGTTTCGAACTCCGACAGCCGGAATTGCCGACAGCTGCTCGTCGGAAACATTGGGGGGCAGCCTGGTAAAGCTCGCGTCGCGCGTAGCGAGCGAACGGCGTGTGCTGCTGGAAAGTATTCGAGACGCGTTGACCGAAGGTGACGACACCACCGTGATTCTTCTCGCCCGTGAACTCGTTGGCCTTGCGGAGGCGTCCGATGCGCTTGGTTGAGGTGAGGCGGGTTTCCACCGAGGAGCAGGCACGCGATGACCGCTCGGGGCTGCATCGGCAGGAGCACCAGAACCGACAGACTGCCGACCGCCTCCAGGCTGCGCTCCTTGAGCCCGCCTTCGTCATCTCTGACGTCTGTCGCGAGAACATCGTAGACACACCCGAGTGGGCAGCTATCCGCAAGCTCATCGTCGAATCTGATGTTCACATCGTGGTCGACCAGCAGGACCGACTCGTCGCGGGATTGGCGGGCGTCCAGATCCTGGTGGATTGTGAGCGCACGGGCACCAGAATCTTCACCTCCAACGGCGAGGTCGACGTCACGACATTCACCGGGCAAGTGATGGGCTTGCTTGGTGCTGCCATCGCTTCCGACGAACTGCGGAAAATCCGCCACCGCGTACAGGGCGGCAAGGAGGCGAAACGTCGGGATGGCAACTTCCCCAGCGCAGCCATATGCCTGCCCACCGGCATCGAATATGTGCGTACGAAGGGACAGAAGGACGGGCATTGGACCTACAATGACGATATCCAGCGGGTTCGCGACGTATTCGAACTCGTCGTACATGACGGTCTTCGTAACTGGAACGAGGTTGGTCGCCAGACAGGCTTCTCGGGTCAGACCGTACGGAACATCCTCAGGAACCACATCTACAAAGGCCTGTGGTTGCTGGACGAGAAGCGCCAGCCGGGTCCCACTCCCCTGAAGCCCGATGGCCGCCGCAGGGACCGCCGAAAGATCAAGAGGGAAACGCCAATTGCCACACAGGTCTTCCGCCCGAAGGGGGCGTCCAGGGATGAGGGAGATTGCCGCGAAGAAGCTGTCGTGGACGCCACGACTTGGGATTCCGCACAAGTCATCTTGGACGAAAAGCTCGCTGCCTACTATCGGCCGAGAGATCCCGTCGGGCAGAGCCGGTTTACCTACACGAGCATCCTTCGGTGCTCAGCCTGCGGAACTCCCATCTACGGAAAGACTCGCCCGCTTGGGAACTCGCGTCGGGACTGGTACGTATGCAAGAATGCGGCAACATCGAGACAACGTTGCCCCAATGGGTACCTCGCCCGGAACAAGGTGAACTCCGCACTGGATCGGTTCTTCTCCAGAGTGCTCTGCGACGATCGCCTCATTCGGGGACTCGTAGACTCCGCCCTCCATGTGGAACAAGCCGATTTCTCGGTTCAGATCCAGGCATCGACAAGGGATCTCGCGAGGCTCCGGACTCAACGCACTAAGCTGCTAGACCTGTATCTTGATGACGGGTGGTCCAAGGCTGACTTGGATATCAAGCGGTCTCAGATTGACCAGATGATTACGAGGAAGGAACGCGAGCTTCGTCGCCTGAAGCAGGCTGAAGGATCCGCAAGGTCGGCCTCCGCATTGGAAGCGATGAAGGGCGTCTTGGTTGCGTTGGCGGAATTCGAGTTCTGGTCCCCTGGTCAGAAACGTCGGCTGCTCAAGCAGTTCTTTCCCGAAATCATCGTCTCGCGGCATGGAATCGTACGGGTAGTTGTCAGGCTCCCGCTCGTCGCCCACATTGGAAAAGAGAAGGTTCACGTCCCGGAACATGAGCTACCGTTGACACTGAACGTGGGGATGTCGTGGGACCAACTTCAGCCGCCCGCCTCGGTCAATAGCCTCGGGCTAACGGTGAAGACTCATTACACACGGAAGGATCTGGCTGTAGCCCTGGGCCTGACGTCACACCAGGTTGTGGAACGGATCGAGAAGGGGATTATCCCCGAACCCGCCGTCCGGGGGCGTGGCACTCGTCGCTGGACCCTGACGGAGGTCAAGGCAATCGTTCGAGCGGTCGAAGCCCAATCCCTTCCCTATCGGTGGGGACTACCGAAGAAGTCATACTACTCCACTCCTGACGTGACCCGAATCCTCGACATGAAGTGGTCGAAGCTCCGTCATGCGATCGACACCGGCAGGATCCAGGATTGCAAGAAGAGGAACGCCAACGGGCATCGCATGTGGACGGAGCATGAGATCGAGACGGCGCTCATCGCGATTGGCAGGGAGCCCGGCGACGAACCCCAAACCACATCGGCAAACCGACCTCAGACGAGCCTGTCCCCTAGAAACCAAGGGATCGGCGACAGCAGCGGAATCCTCTCCTCGGATCTCCACGATCCTTAGCCATACCCGTGCGGGTACGCGGGCGATCCCAGCGATCGATGTCAATGTGGGGAACACCGTATTCATTCCTATCGCGCAAAGCTCTCCGGTCCGCTGCTCGATCGCATCGACCTTCACGTGAACGTGCCTCCCGTCGAGGTGCAATCTCTTCGCGGTCGCGATCGCGGGGAGACCTCGGAGGCGGTCCGACAGCGGGTGATTCATGCGCGCGAGCGACAGACAGAGCGAAGGCGGGCCGGGCGGGTGGTCGCCAGGACCAACGCGCAGCTGTCGCCTCGTGAGCTCGACACCGTGGCGGTTCCGGACGCAGCGGGCATCAAGCTGTTGGTCAGCGCGGTGGACAAGCTCGGCCTGTCGGCGCGGGCGTACACCAAGATTCTTCGCGTGGCGCGCACGATCGCGGATCTCGAAGGCAGTGACGCGGTCCGCGCAACCCACGTGGCGGAAGCGATTCAGGGACGGGTTCTGGACAGGAGCCGCGTCTCTGCGGGTTAGGCCGCACGCGCATCGGAGCCGTGCGGAGGGAAGACAACGGGCGCACTGCGCCCATCAACGAGGGCTCATGCGCTCTCGCGGAGGAACGATCATGTTGAATCTCGAAGAGAAGTTTCAAGGCGTCCGGATGGTGGTCAGCGGCATCGAAAAAGCCTTCGGAAAGGGAGCGATCATGCAGCTGGGCGACGAGGGCCAGGCGGTCGACATCAAGGTGATTCGCAGCGGCTCGCTCGCGATCGACGACGCGCTTGGCGTAGGCGGCTACCCGCGCGGTCGCATCGTGGAGGTCTACGGTCCAGAGTCGAGTGGCAAGACGACGTTGACGTTGCACGCGATCGCGGAGGCCCAGGCGGCCGGTGGGATCGCTGCGTTCGTCGACGCCGAGCATGCGTTCGACGTTGCGTATGCGCGCGCGCTCGGCGTGGACACGGAGAAGCTGCTCGTGAGTCAGCCGGACAACGGCGAGCAAGCGCTCGAGATCGTGGAGATGCTGACGCGGTCGGAGGTGGTGGATCTGATCGTCGTGGATTCTGTAGCGGCGTTGACGCCGAAGGCGGAAATCGAAGGCGAGATGGGAGACCAGCACATGGGTTTGCAGGCGCGCTTGATGAGTCAAGCGCTTCGGAAGCTGACCGCGGCCGCTCACCGCACGGGCACGACGTTGATGTTCATCAACCAGTTGCGGCAGAAGATCGGCGTCATCTTCGGAAGCCCGGAGACGACCACGGGCGGCAACGCGCTGAAGTTCTACGCGAGCGTGCGGTTGGACGTACGACGCATCGGGCAGTTGAAGGTGGGCGATGGGGTGGTGGGTTCGCGCACGCGGGTCAAGGTGGTCAAGAACAAGTTGGCGCGCCCGTTCCAGGAGGCGGAGTTCGAGATCCGTTGGGGCACCGGGATCGACGGTCCCTCGGATCTTCTCGACTACGGGATGCGCGCAGGCGTGATTACCAAGGCTGGCTCGTTCTACTCATTCGGAGGGGAGTCGTTGGGACAGGGTCGGGAGAAGACCCGCGAGACCCTCATGTCGCGCGACGAGGTGAGGCTCGCGTTGCAGGACGCCATCGACGCGGATCGTACGGCGCGGGGTCTCCCGACCGGTCGCTTGCCGGTGGCCGAGGCATAAGACCGCCGAGCCCTCCCGTTGCCTCTTCCCCACCGATCCGCAAGACTTCCATCGACGTGACAGAATCCCACACGGACAGGACGTGGCCCGGCTACCTTGCGCTGCTCGACGACGGCACGCTCGAGAAGCGCGTCGAGCAGGCGCTCCAGATGCTCTCGTCCTGTCGCGTTTGTCCGCGCGGATGCGACGTGGACCGGTTGCACGACGAGCGTGGCGAGTGTCGAACGGGTCGATGGGCGGAGGTGAGCAGCGCGCAGCTCCACTTCGGGGAGGAGCCACCGTTGGTGGGCCGTGGGGGTTCGGGCACGATCTTCTTCACGCACTGCAATCTGGTCTGCACGTACTGTCAGAACCACGACATCAGCCAGGGCGGGGACGGGCGTCGGGTATCGGCGAAGGCGTTGGCGCGGGCGATGCTCCGCTTGCAGGAGGCAGGTGCGCACAACATCAACTTCGTGAGTCCGAGCCACGTGGTGCCCCAGATCCTTGAAGCCGTACTTTCCGCGGCTCGCGAGGGGCTCCGCATTCCGCTCGTCTACAACACCGGCGGTTATGACGCGCTCGCCACTTTGCGACTGTTGGACGGCGTGGTGGACATCTACATGCCGGATGCGAAGTACGCCGACGCCGACGTGGGCCTCAGGTATTCGGGGGTGGAGGCGTACCCAGCCGTGAACCGCGCGGCGATTGTCGAGATGCACCGACAGGTAGGTGATCTCCAGGTCGATGACGCTGGCGTGGCCCGCCGCGGGTTGTTGGTGCGGCACCTGGTGCTACCTGGCGACCTCGCAGGGACGCGCTCGGTGATGCGGTTCCTGGCGAAACAGGTGTCCGCCAGCACGTACGTCAACGTGATGGCGCAGTATCGGCCGTGTTTCCGTGCCGCAGAGGACGTGGTGATGGGTCGTCCACTTCGCTGGACGGAGTACCAGCGTGCCGTGCAGGTCGCGCGGGCAGAGGGGCTGCGCCGTTTTGCGCGTTGACACGGTTCATGCCAGCTCGCAGAGATCTGGGAGCATTCGAGCCATTCGTAGTGTTGAGGGAAGGTCGATCGTCCGCTAGGCTCCACACTGGCCAGAATGTGTCGGCAAACATACCCCCTCTCGGTCCCGGAGACTCCGAGCCGTTGAGCCAGCGCTTCATACGTTGTCAGCATTGCGGACTGCCGCACAATCTGTCGGACGAGGTTTGTCCGATCACGGGCAAGTCCATTCGGCGACAGCGCAAAAGAGAAGCCACGGAGCAGGAGGATTCGGGCAAGCACGCGATGCCGATTCCGCTCGTGAGCCAGCGTCAGTCGAGCGGCGCTCGACGAGCCGTGGGGGGGGCGTCGGAACGCGAGGATCACCGCCTGGTCGGCCGCATCATTGGCGACAAGTACCGTGTGCTCGATCTCATCGGCGAAGGCGGTATGGGTACGGTCTACGAGGCCGAGCACCTGGAAATCGGACGCCATGTGGCCATCAAGGTGCTCAACCGCGCCCACCTCGGTCGCAAGGAAGCCGTCGCGAGATTCCACCAGGAAGCGCGAGCTGCCGGCGCCATCGGCCATCCCAACATTTGCGAAATCTACGACGTGGGGCGCCTGGGCGACGGCTCGCCGTACCTGGTCATGGAGCGGCTTCACGGCCAGACGTTGTCGGACCGGATCAACATCGAAGGCGCCCTTCCGTTCGATGATGTGATCAGCATCCTGACGCAGGTTCTGTCGGCGCTGGTGGCCGCCCACCAGAAGAGAATCATCCATCGGGACATCAAGCCGGAGAACATCTTCCTGACCGAACGCGTGGGCTGCACGGCGGTGGTGAAGATCTTGGACTTCGGGATCTCGAAGTCGGGCAACGATCAGGGTGAGCTCTCGTTGACGCGGACCGGCATGGTGATGGGAACGCCCTTCTACATGGCGCCGGA
>Ga0180009_10006360_pt1 | contig 12405 bp, 6 predicted proteins | sample OS_PC_MetaG_FD_123537 | JGI IMG/M metagenome (GOLD analysis project Ga0180009, IMG submission 123537) | Groundwater microbial communities from the Aspo Hard Rock Laboratory (HRL) deep subsurface site, Sweden - OS_PC_MetaG | ecosystem: Environmental > Aquatic > Deep subsurface > Groundwater...
ATCCGGGCTGCACTCTGCCAGCCGTTCGAGCGCGTCGAACTGCGACCGGTTGTCGCCGGCTTCCTGGGCCGCGGTGACGATCTTGCGCAGCAGCTCCGAATCCTGACCGGCGCCGTGCTCCGCAGCTCGCTTGTAGGCTGCCAGCGCACCGTAGGGGTTCTCCATCCCCATCTCGGCATCCCCCAGCCTGGTGTTCAGCCGTACGCGCTCCACCGTGCCGTCGACCAGAGTCTCGAGCCGCCCATACATCTTCTGCGCGTGCTGCCACCTGCGCGCCTCGTAGTAGATGTCACCCAGCCTCGTCAGCGCGTAGATGTTGAGCGGGTCGAGGTCGAGGGTGCGGCGCAGGCATGCCTCGCCCTTGCGGATCTGGCCCAGCAGCTCCAGATACAGCCGCCCGAGCTCGACGAACATCTCCGCCGCAACTCGCGGGTCCTCGGTCGCCGAGATCTGGCTTCGGATCAACGACGCCAGCGAGCCCCAGTCGCGGGCATTTGTGTGGATGCCATGCAGCCGCCGATAGGCCTCGGGGTGGCCCTGCTGCAGCTCCAGCACCCGCCGGTAGAGCGGCGCCGCACGCGCGGGGTCGTGGACCCGTTCCTCCCACAGGACCGCCGCGCGAACCAGCGCGTCGGCCAGCCCCCGCGAGGACTCGAGGGCAGATGCCTCGTTCTCGGTCAGCTCGGCCAGCTCGGCCCATCGTTGCTGCTCGGTGAGCAGCTCCGCGAGGCCCGAGGCTGCGACGATGTGGCCGGGCGAGTGAGTCAGCGCCTGGCGGTAGGCGTGCTCGGCACCTGTGCGGTCTCCGGCCCGCAGGCGAAGCTCCGCGGCCTCCGTCCAGAAACAGCAGAGCTCCATCGGATCGTTGGCAGCCTCGATGTTTCTGGCGAGTAGATCGGTGAGTCTGGCGTACCGGCCGCTGTCGCGTGCAACGCGCTCGACTGTGCGAAACCCGAAGCTCCGCCCCGACTTCAGCGATGACAGCGCGGCGACGAGGCTCGGCATCGGATCATCGAGCGCCGCCTGATGCTTGACGCGGCCAATCTTGAGCAGGATCTCTCCCCTGGTCTGCTCATCGGTCACCAGCTCGGCGAGCCGCTCCAGGGCGGCGCACAGCTCCCGCGGCATGCCGAGCAGCTCGTAGGTCTTGACCACGGAGTAGATCGACCATGTGGTCGGGTTGGCCTCGGCGGCCTTCTCGTAGAGCAGGACTGCCTTGCGCGGGTTCCCCAGCGAGTGCTCCCACAGATCCCCCAGTCGATGCGCGATGGTGGCCCGGACGCTGGGCTCGCTCTGCTGCTCCAGTGCGGCGGCGAACAGCTCTGCCAGCTGCTGGTGGTCGCCGATCTCCTCCAGGATCTGCTCCAGGGCCGCCTGGGCCGGGGCCAGGTCCGGCGCCAGCCGCAGGGCCCTGGTGAAGTCATTGATCGCGCCGCCAGCGTCGCAGAGCTGCTCCTCCTTCACCACCCCCATGCGCCACAGCCTGAGCGCCTTGGTCAGGTTGTCCTGCAGAGCATCGAGCGTGCTCTCCATCAGCTGTACCAGGCTGCCGTAGTCGTCCTGACGCTTGAGGATGCGCTCCAGTGCCGCGACCGCCGGAAGGTGGCCGGGGCGGCGAGCGAGGACCTCACGGTAGGTCTCGGCCGCCCTGCGCTCGTCGAGGAGTTGCTCCTCGTAGACCTCGGCGATGTCGTACAGCAGGCTGACGATCTGTTCCGGATCGTCGGTGGCCGAGATCTCGGCCAGGTGCATCTGGATCAGCAGGTCCCACATGCCCTTTTGCCGCAGGAGTCGCCCCAGGGCGCGCAGCGCGGGCAGATGCCGCGGGTCGATCTCGAGCGCCCGGCGGTAGCAGCTCATCGCCTGGTCCAGGTTGAGCAGGTGGTCCTCCCACAGCTCCCCTGTTCGCTGCAGTAGCTCCACCTTCCGGCGAGGATCGTTGGCCAGCCCGAGCTCGCGTTCGTTCAGCTCCACCAGGTCATGCCAGCGTCGTGTCTCGGCGCACAGCCGCGCCAGCGTCCGGATCGTCGCGATGTGGGACGAATCGGCGACGAGGATCCGTCGGTAGCACTCGATGGCCTGGTCGGCGTTGCCCAGGTGGTGGTGCCAGATGAAGGCCATCGTGTCCAGGATGTGATGGGCGCGCTCCTGGTCCGGCTTGCGCTCCATCTCCTGGTCGTAGAGCTGCAGCAACTCGGTCCAGCGCTCGTGGCGCGTATACAGCCGTTCCAGCGCCGAGCGGGAGGGGTGGAAGTCGGGCCAGGCGCCCAGCGCCTCCTGGTGCACCTCCATCGCCTCGGTCTCTCGCTCGTGTCGCTCCAGGAGACTCGCGATTCGGTACAGACGCTGCGCGCGGGCGCGCGGCTCCCGGGTCGATTGCAGGTCGGTGCGGTGGACCTGCAGCAGCCGGTCCACCTCGCCCGCGCGCTCGAGGATCCAACCCAGCCCCTCGAGGGCGGGCTGGTAGGTCGGGCACCACTTGAGACAGCGTTCGTACCAGATCGCGGCTCTCGGCCCGTCGTCAAGCCTCAGGCGGCTGATGTCTGCCAGCTGGCAGGCGAGCGAGGCGCGCAGCGCCGGGGTCTCATCCAGCTCGAAGAGCTGTTCGCCCACCTCGACCGCCTCGGGCCACTGCTCCAGCTCGAGCAGCAGTTCGAAGCAGTCGGCCGCCACGCTGAAGACGGGCTTCTGAGCCAGGCTTTGCCGGAAGTAGCCCGCCGCCGCTGGCAGGTCCTTGATCTGGTCGCGGTGGATGCGGGCGGCCCGGGCGAGCTGTCTCGCCCGCCACGTCGGAGTGGCGGCCGAGTCCTCGGCCTGACGCAGGATGGTCTGCGCCAGCTCCTGGTGCAGGCCTTGCAGCTCGAACACCTGCTCGAGGTGGCACAGCACGGTGAGGCTGTCCGGCGCGGTCCGCTCGGCCGAGCGCAGCGTATCCACGGCGGCCTTGGGGTCGGATGCGGCCTGGAGCAGGGCCAGATCGACCAGCAGGGCCACCTGCAACCGCTTGTCGGAGATGGAGTCGAGCTGGCGCAGGGTCGCCGACCGAAGGCGATCCGGATCACGATCGATGGCATACAGCAACTCGAGCAGCTTCAGCGTGGCCAGGTCGGCGGCGTCGAGTCGGTGAGCCTGCTCCAACACCTTGCAGGCGCCGGGCAGGTCCTGCAACTTGCTCCACAGCGTGCGGGCGTGGAGCCGCAGGAGGGCCGTCCGTGCCAGAGGATCCCTCGTGGCCCGTGCCTCCGCTTCAAGCAGCTTCACCGCGAGCCGGTGGTCGGCGCGTTCGCGGTACATTCGCTGCGCCAGGCGGAGCGTGGGACGGAAACGGGGTCTGAGGGTGTAGGACTGCAGGAACGCCTTGGCCGCCGCGCGCTCGTTGCCGGCCACGATCTGGACCCGGCCGATCTCGTACAGCAGCAGCGCCGTTTGCTTCGGGTCTGACTCGGCGGCGACCAGCTCGGTGCTCAGCACCGGCAGCTCCAGCTCCGGATCGCACCAGATGTCGGGGCTAAGGCCGGATGACAGCTCCAGTTTTTTCTGAGCGTCGCTCAACGTGGTCATTATACATAAGCCACGACAACCTGCTACATGGCTGATCCGGGGCGCTAGCGCGGCATGACCTCGATGCGGGGGCTGCCGGTCTCCGTGGCCGGGGGGACGACAGCCCTGTTGCGGCGGACCCGGTCGTCGATCCAGCCGTCGAGCGCCTCCAGTGACTTGGCGAAGTCGGCGTTGCCGTAGAACGCACGCCCCAGGTAGTAGAGCAGGGCAGGACGCCGCTTGATGAAGTCCTGATCGACGTAGAGCGGCTCGAGCACGTTCACGGCGGTGTGGAAGTCCTTGCACTTGTAGACCAGATAGCCCCACAGCAGCTGGAAGTCGGCGCCGGCCTTCTCCTGGTACTCCTCTGGCCACTGCTCGATCAGGTCCAGGGCCGCGCGATAGGAGCTGGCCCTCATCCGCTCCTCGACCATGAAGTACTCGCGAGCCAGCTGGTTGGCCTTCTTCGCGGCGACGAGCCCCCTGGGCACCCGGGGCGGATCAAGGGGCGGACCACCGTCGGTCAGTGACACCTCCTCCTCGGTCACCTCCCGTGACCCCAGCAGCGCCATCAACTGGTGCACCCGCGTGGACAGCGGTGCGGCCCCTGCGGTCAACCGCTTGTGGAAGTGCGTCGCCTCGCGGAACTTGCCGTTCTTGAGCAGGCTCCGCACCAGGCCGGCGAAGTCATCGGAGGTGCGGTAGCCGGTGATGAAGTGGTCCAGCCGGCCGTAGAGCCAGCTCTGCCCGTAGACCTTGGAGATGTAGTAGTCGTACTGCTTGTGGTTGAACAGGTCCAGCGGGGCGCCGAACTCCACCAGGGCGTTGTCGTCGGTGTTGACCGGGGCGCCGATCGAGTAGGCACGCACCTCGCCCGGCCCCATCAGCGTCAAGGCGACGAGGTCGTCGGCGGCCAGGATATCAGCACGGTGGAGCTCCTTGTTCACCGAGGGGATGGCGAAGGCCCACCGTAGCTGCTGGATGTCGATCTTCAGCGGACGCTGCGACCCGATGATGAAGGTGTCGGAGCTCAGCGCCTCGGCGCTGAAAGCATAGACGTGGGGGAAGACCGAGGCGAACGTGCGGTAGATCGACTTGATGCGGCGCGGCGAGATCTCGTACATCTGCGCCCAGGTGCAGAAGATCCCGTCGGGTTTCAGACGTCGCTTGCCGATCTCGAAGTACTCGCGAGTGAAGAGGTTGGAGACCCCGGTGATCCAGGGGTTCGAAGGCTCGTTGATGATCACGTCATACCGGCGCGTGCCGGCGGCCAGGAAGTTGCGACCATCGTCGGTGACCATGTGCAGGCGGCGGTCGGAGAGCGGGCGGTTGTTGACATGCTCGAAGTAGACCGAGGCCTCGATGATCGCTGGCTCGAGCTCCACGACATCCAGCCGTTTGACCGGGTACTGCAGTATCGAACCCGCCGTGACCCCCGAGGCGAAGCCGATCAGCGCGACCTCGGGTTTGATCTGCGATGCCCTCGGGTGGAGCATCACCGGGAGCAGCCCCACCGAGATCTGGGTCGGCATGTCGTCGCCGGTCGATGCATCCACCTTGCCGTTGTTCTTCAACGAGAAGTGCTTGGCCGACCACCGGTCGACCGAGACAGTGGTGCAGATGCCATCCCGGTAGTAGGCCAGCTCGGGGTCGGTCCAGTTTCCGGTCTTGAGCACGTCGCGGGCCAGGGTGGGGCGAAAGATGCCCGCCGAGAAGTGGAGCAGGTTCCACCTCGGCAGCACCGGCCCCACGCTGGCGAGGACAACCGCGCCGCCAACCACACACAGCTTGACCCGCCTGGGCCAGGGAGTGCAAAGGCCCAGTGCGGCCGCCAGGGTCAGGTTGAGACAGGCCGCGAGGTAGAGGCCGGGCTGCAACTGCAGCACGGGGATCACGACGAAGCCGGCAAGGAACGAGCCGATGATGGCGCCGACGGTGTTGATCGAGTAGGCGCTCCCGACGTCCTTGCCCACCCGGTCCAGACCGGCCGCGTAGATCCGGACGGTCAGGGGCAGGATCCCCCCCATGGCGAAGGTCGCCGGGAGCATCACCACCAGGGCGACGAGGAACTGGGCCCACAGGATCGCCTGCGCTTCGAGGGAGCCGCCCTTGATCAGGTGCAGGTAGACGAAGGGGAGCTTGTCCATCAGCAGGTAGGACCCGCCCGCCAGGATCGCGATCGCGAAGTGGCATACGGCGAGCCAGCCGACCGGGTTGCGCGAGCGCTGGGTCAGGCGGCCGATCACCGCGGCCCCCCCCGCAAGGCCGACCAGGAAGCTGACGAGGACGATGGTGAAGGAGTAGACCGAGGAGCCGATGTTGACGAACAGCGCCCGGGTCCAGATCACCTGGTAGACCATGGCGACGGCGCCGCTGACGCAGAAGGCGACCAGCGACATGGTGCGTCCATGCCTGGTGACCTGGGGGGGCACGGTGGAGCCGGCGACCTCCTGGAGCATCTTCTGGACCACGGGGTCAACGGGCGCCAGAGCGGGCAGCCGCCGTCGCACCTGGTAGGCGATGAACACAACCAGGGCCAGGCCGATGTTGGTCGATGCAGCCAGGTTGTTGGTCAGCGTCTGGCCCAGAAGCGGCAACAGGACGAAGCCGCCGAGGAAGGTGCCCACGACGGCGCCGAAGGTGTTGACCGCGTAGAGCGTGCCGACCCTCAGCCCGACATTGGCCTGCTCCGCCTCGTTCTGGATGAAGAGGCGACTGAGCAGCGGCAACGTCGCGCCCATCAGCGTGGTTGGGACCACCATCGTCGCGGCGCTGACCACGAAGCGGATGCCCGCCAGCGTGACGTAGGAGTCCTGGAAGTGCCTGTAGAGCAGCTGGTTGACACCGTCGAAGGTGGACACCACGAGCGGCAACAGCAGGGCGGAGACGCCGATCCCCGCCTCGGCCAGGGCGTAGGCCTTGAGCGGGTCCCGGATCCGATCGGCGATGCGCCCGGCGAGGTAGCTGCCCAGCGCCAGCCCCCCCATGAAGGCCGTCAGCACGGTGCTGATGGCGAGCGTCGTGGCACCGAAGACGAGGGAGAACAGGCGGGACCAGATCACCTCGAAGATCAGTCCACTGGCACCAGAGAGGAAGAAGCAGGTAATGGCGACGGCACGCATCCGGGGCGGCAATCTAGCACAAACCGACCCCGGGCCACCAACGGCGCGCACGGGATGTTCAGGCGCAGCGGGTCAGTCCTGGTCGGCGGGATCAAGCCTGACGCCGTAGTCCTCGGCCGAGTAGGAAATGGGCCGCTTGCCCTCGACCAGCGTCTGTCCCACCAGCCAGTCCGTGGCCAGCTGGAGCACGTCGACGCGGCCGGAGAGGGAGTAGTACTCCTCCTCTGACATGGGGGCCGTCTGTGCCAGCATCAACTCCATCGCATCGCTCAGCTCGTCCAGCGTGCCAAAGGATCCGTCGAAACCGTCGGTCTCGACCTGCCGGAACACCTCCCCGGCCATGCCCACGGGTCGGAAGTGGAGGAAGCAGCTGATCAGCTCGATCCGCCACTGGTTGGGGTCGTCGTCAGGGAGCGCCCACCTCCCGTTGAGCTTGCGGCGGACGACCTCGCCGAAGTAACAGCCGACGGAGCTGAGCACGAGGTCGAGCACTTCCTCGCTGGTGTCCTGCGGCACGTCGCGCAGGTACTGGTCCACCAGCGGCAGCGTCTCGGGCGTCAGGTCGGGCTCCACACCGATCACCTCACCCACGGTGCGTTGGGCCATGCCCACCAGATCCTGGATCTGCTGCGGGACTGAGGGGTCGCCAGCCATGATCCGGGAAGTAGTGTCCATCGAGGGCACCGTGTCAAGACTGCGTTCTTTACCAGGAGCTCCTGCCATGTTACGCCTTGTACCCTCATGCCACGGATTGTGACCAGTTGGGCTCCGGCAACGCCCCTGGCGCTCGCCTGGATCGCCCCTGCTTCGCAGGGGCGCGCGCCGTCCTCGCGGCCCTGCGGGCCGCTCCGGGATGAAGCGGCGGCGCGCCGGAACGACACTCGCGCCTGGGGCGTCGCCCTCGCCCAACCCAATCGATCAGAACGCCTGGCATTCTGAGCCGGCTCGACAGGAGCGGCGATGGAAAAGGAAGATACCCCCCCCCCGACCGAGCAGCGGCAGGCGGAGTACCAGGGGTTGCTGGGTCGTACGCGTCAGGAGGCGCTGCACTACAGCTGCGGCCAGTGCGGCGCCCTGTTCGGCGGCGCAGTCCACAGCTCGGTCAACGTTGCATCGGACCCGGAGCTCGGGGAGCAGCTCTCCAAGGGCGAGCTGAACACCTTGACCTGCTCGCGGTGCAACACGACCTGCGTCCCGAACGTCCCGCTGATCTACCACGATCCAAAGGCTCGCTGCTTCGCGCTGTTGCTGCCGGAGACCCTGCGGCACGAAGAGCTCAAAATGCGCGCGCAGGTGATGCAATCACTGATGGATGACCCATCGGACATTCCGGACTACGTGCGCAGGGTGGAGGTGGTGTTCGGCACGACTGGTCTGCTCCGGCTACTGGACGAAACGATGGAGGCGCTGACCCCGGTGAGCGCCGCCGAGGACGAGCTGCAGCGGCAGCGCCAGCGGGTGGAGGAGCGGGAGGCCGCGCTGCAGGAGAGGGAGGCCGAGCTGATCGCGCGGGAGGAGGACCTGCAGGCGAAGCAGGAGGATCTGGTGGCCCAGAAGGCCACGCTGGAGCAGGCCGATCAAAACCTCGCCGGAGGCTGGGCCGACGTGGAGCGGGAGCGAGAGGCCCTGCGCGCGCTAGCGCTCGAGCTGCAGTCCCGTCCAGAGCCTCCCCCGACGACGGACGAGCCGGCGCCACCTGTGGAGAAGCAGGAGCCGCAGCAACAGCTGGAGGGCCGACCGCAGGAAGATGTGGATCGCTGGCGAGCCGGCGATGAGCTGGTCGCCGTGCTGTGCAACGAGGGGAAGGTCTTCCTGCTGGCCAAGCCTGGCGAGCTGCTCGAGGCGATGCGTGGCGGCGAGCCCGATCTGCTGATCCAGCTGACCAGGACCACGCACGGCCCGCTCCACACGCTGGTCGCTCTGCCGGCCGCGGACCAGGAGAAGAGCGCGGACCGCTGCCTTTGGTGGCCGCTGGACTTCGGGGACCAACGACAGCGGGAGATCCTCGAGGCGTTGGCTCGGGAGTTCGTGGTGCATGTCGACCTGTACGACGACGAATCCCGGCCGGTCGCGACGTGGGAGGTCCAGGCGCCCCTGGCCGAGAACGTGCGGCTGCTGATGGACAGCGCGCAGGAGCTCCAGATGGAGGAGCACGAGGAGGAGAGCGACTTCCTCCAGGCGGTGGCGGCCTACCGGGAGCTGGGCGAGGGGCGGCTGGGGCGCAAGCAGCACAATTTCACCGCCGACTCGTTCCGCGAGCTTCCGTCGCCGGCGTCAGTTCGTCTCGCTCTCGGCATCGTCTCCTACTGGTCGGAGCCTCAGAACCAGGACTATCTGCTCCAGGTGAAGAGCTTCCCGATGACCTACTGGCGCGCCATCCGCGATCGAGTGGTTCGCAAGGCGATCGAGTACGGGTTGCATCTGAGCTCCGAGTTGTCGGACTTCGCCCTCAAACACCGGGTGGCCAAGGGCCGCAAGGAGCTGCTGCGCACCTGCGTGGCGAACTTCGCGGAGGTGAGCCTGCGGATCAAGCCCAGCGACCTGGACCCGAACCAGGAGCTGGAGAACTGGCGGCTCTTGCTGGCCGAGTGCGTCAGGCAGAGAGTCCAGGTCGACGTGGAGATCGAGGAGCTGGCCGCTGCCGCCGCCAAGCGGGCGGGGATGACCGAGGATGAGACTGCTCCGGGAGGCGACCTGAGCACCCTGGCAGAGGCGAAGCTGCTGCCACTGCTCGCGGAGCGCACACAGCGCAGGGATGCCGCGCTGGAGCTGTGCGAGCGCGGCAACCCGAAGATGGCCGAACCGATCTACCGCGCCGTGTGCAACATGACCCGTGGAGAGGTGGCGCGTGTCATCCCGGCCATGATCCCGATGGGCAAGGAGGTGGCGAGGCACTTCATCAAGGGTCTGAAGCACCGCAAGTCCTTCCTGCGGCAGGGATGCGCCCTCGCGCTGGGGAGCATGAAGGCCGAGGAGGGCATCGCTGTCCTGATGGAGATGCTGCTCTCCGAGCCGACCAACGTGTGGAAGGAAGCCAGCCGGGCCCTGGGGGAGATGGGGACGCTGGCCCTGGGGGCGTTGATCGCCAACGTCAAGAACGCCGACGGCGAGGGGCGAGAGCGCATCGGTTGGGCGTTGTCGCAGTCCGCCCTGGACCCGGAGTGCAGGGTGGAGGTGGAGGCAATGGCCAAGGGGAGGGACACTCGACTCGCCCGCGTGGCCAGCCGCGCGCTGGAGCTGATGGAGCAGGTGCGGGCCAACGACGAGGAGGTGAGAGGTGGGCGCGCCGTCAAGGAGCAGACCATCGTGCGCTCCTTCACCAGGCAGTTCTACGAGGCGATGGCGGGGGAGGTGAGCGAGCTGTCCGAGGATGACATCCTCGAGCAGGAGGAGGTGCTGGACGAGGATGACATCCTCGACGAGGCGGTCGAGGTCTCGGATGAGGACATCATCTGACCTGCCGCTCCTACGTTTCGGCCCGCATTTCATCCCACATTCCATCAAGTTATCCTACATGTACTCAGGGGGCGGACGCCCCCTGGGTGTCACCTGCATGCCCCAGCGAAGGCAGCCGCTCTTCGAGCCAGATCCATCTTCTCGCTCGCTTGGGATCTGGCTTCCCCCTTGCATCTCCTTGAGACGGGCATGGACAAGAGATCAAGGTTCAACAGACACCAGCTGCTCCAGATCACCCCCGGGCTGAACCTCGTCCCGGTGCCCATCGACGGCCCGCCGGCCGACCCGTACGAGTTTGACGAGCACCACGTGACGGCGCCACAGACGCCGCGTGGCCGATGGCTGGTCATGACCACGATCCCCACGATCCCCAGCGGACCACCGCCGGGCATGCCGCTGGTCCCCGAGCCGCTGCGCAACACCAGCCCCCCGCTGGCGTCATGTGTGAGCGGCGAGATCACCGGCATCTACCAGATGCGGCAGCCGCGATCGGTGGATCCCGTCACATCGCCCGTCATGGCGCCGTCCATGGAGGCTGCGACCGGGGACTGGGTGCCGCTGCCTCGCGAGGAGGACATGGTGGCCGAGACCGTGCTTCCGCCCATGCTCTGTCGGGCACCCCGACGCCGCTCGATCAAGATGCTGCACGTCGCACTCGGGCTGAGCCTCCTTCTGGCCAGCGTGGTCACCCTGCTGGCCTGGGTCTGAAGCAGCGTACGCCTCGAACGGTGGTATCATCACAGGAGCCATGCCGGTCATCGACCTGTACCAAGAGCTGCGGGCGCTGCTCACCGTGCTGAACAGCGAGGCAGTCGACTATGCACTCTGTGGAGGTCTGGCGCTGGCGGTGTATGCCGAACCCCGGGCGACCAAGGACATCGACCTGATGATCCACCGCGACGATCTCCCGCGGGTCAGGACCCTCCTGCGGGCACTCGGCTTCAAGCTCGAGGCGGCGCCGCTCGAGTTCTCCAGCGGGTTCGCGGTGCGGAGGATCTCGAAGATCGAGCAGAACGAGGTCTTCACGCTGGACCTCGTGCTCGTTGCGCCGGTTATCGAGGAGATCTGGACCACGAGGTGCCAGCTGACCTGGGGCGACCAGCCGCTCTGGGTGGTCTCCCGTGCGGGGTTGATCGCCATGAAGCGAATGGCTGGACGCCCCCAGGACCTGGCGGACATCCACAGCCTGGGGGGTGATGATGATTGACCTGTCGCCCGAGGCCATCGACATTCGACTGAGATCGGCGGCCTGCCTTGCGCAGCCCCTGCTCACCCTGCAGCCGGCGGACCATGCGCGCCACAAGGCTGGTGTCGACCTGTCGCCGGAGGCCATCGACCGCCGCCTGCGCGAGGTCTCGGAGCTCCGCGCCGTCTGCCTGGAGTTGGGTCGGCTGCGGGATCGTTGATTCCCGCTGTGACGTCAGAACGCGACCCGGCGCAGCACGAAGGGGTAGCCCACCAGGAGAGGTAGGTGGGGTCGTGGAAAGCGCCAGCGGCGGATCGCTTCGAGGATGCAGGACTCGAGCCGTGGGCTGCCGATGGTCGAGTAACGCCGGCGCACCCGGGCGGCAAGGCCCGACGGTGTGATGATCCACTCCACCACCAGCTTCCCCTCGAGAACCGGCTGGTGCAGCAGCTCCCGCTCGTAGCAGCGGCGCACCTCATCCAGGTGCGCGGTGATGACACGCTCGACCCACGACCTGTCTCCTGGCCGCGGACTGAGCGCAGGCTCGGGTCGCGGTGGGGCGGGCGAGCGGTCCGACGGAACCGCAGCTGGCGGCCGGTAGATCGACGTGTTGCCGCATAGCCCCCAGCCAGGGGCCGCGCGAGCCCCGCGTCTGGGGCGGAAGCGGACACTGATCGCGAGCGGCAGCCGTGCGGCGCAGGGGGTGCCATGAAGCGACAGCGGCGACAGGACCAGGACCGGGAACACCGGACCGGAGCGCTCGATCGTGAAGTCGTCAAGGCTCACCTGTCGTTTCAGAGCCACGCAGGGGCCCTCGCCGGCGCGCCAGGAGCGCACGGTCACGTCGAGCTGGCCCTCGGCCGCGGTGGGCATGTTGCTCTTGCTCAGCAGCAGCAACCAGATCGTGACCCCGCGGCTATCCTCGTCGGCTGCAACGACGAGCCCGCCGGGGACCATGGCTTCGATGAAGACCGAGGCAGCAGCGGGGTTGGCGCGCGCTCGTGGTCGGACCACCAGAACTCTGCTCCGGGCGACCAGGAGATGACGCGGCCGGGCTGGCGGAGTGCATGCCGACAGGGCGAGGATCAGGATCCAGGGCGC
>Ga0180009_10006361_pt1 | contig 12402 bp, 10 predicted proteins | sample OS_PC_MetaG_FD_123537 | JGI IMG/M metagenome (GOLD analysis project Ga0180009, IMG submission 123537) | Groundwater microbial communities from the Aspo Hard Rock Laboratory (HRL) deep subsurface site, Sweden - OS_PC_MetaG | ecosystem: Environmental > Aquatic > Deep subsurface > Groundwater...
CTAGGTCACTGATAATCTCCCAGGGACACTCAACTTGAACTGCAATGGGTACGACTAGTTGTTTTTCGTGATCCCAGGCATAACTCAGACTGACATCAAGTTCTTTGGGGGCACTCTCACTCGGAATTGATTGGTATCCATCCATGACCCGCCGATGGTTTATTCTATCACGAAGAGCGTCAAGCACCTTTGTCCTTGCCTGCGAAAGATCACAACGGAAGTGGAAGGTGATTGGCTCTTTCAGCGCCTGTTGATGGACAGTTGCCTTGAAACTTCCCAGATCAACACCATCTTCGGTGACAAATACCAGAGGGTTTTTTTCGGAGAGATGATCAAGGCTCTGCTTCAACAAGCGCAATGCCCGGATAACGACACTCTTGCCACTCGAGTTGCGCCCAAACAGCAAGGTGATCGGGCGCAACTCGAGCCAGCCGGTATCTGCAAAGGCCATGAAGTTTTCAAAGCGAATGGCTTTTACCGTCACAGCGCTCTCCTATCCGCAGGTTTTCCATTATGCTTCCAGTCTCACATCTTGTGCTACGGGCCCTTTCATGCCTTTGCCAACCTTGAAGATTACTCGTTGCCCAGGCTCCAAGGTTTCCACGCCTCGCAATTGGTTGAGATGCACAAAAACATCCGGCCCGCCGCCATCGGGCTGGATAAAGCCAAAGGATTTGCTTTTCCCCAGGCCAAAAGCCTTCACTGTACCATGCTGCTCTGAGATAGCGGCCGGCGCGCGTTCGAGAGTTGTCTGGGGAGAACGCGGCCGAGGCATAGAAGCCTCTCTCTGCGGAGTCCTGCCTGTGGCCAATTCAAGCACACCCTGAGGCGTCGGCAGCACCGGGCGCTCTTTGTACTCGTTGATCTTATCCAGGCCGCGCTCGATTTCCATGTAGCGGGTCTGCTCAAGCCAACCAGCATCACCTTCGTGCCATTGCATCATGGCCAGTAGGGACTGAATCCTTTCTATTTCAGCGAGACGCTTCTTCTCGGCTGGACCACCAATTTGCTCAAGGATAAAGGTCTCAAAGGTTTGCAGATGGGGCTGCGCATCACTTTCTGAGGTCGCTTCATGCCAGGAATCATCTTGGAACAGGCTGCAGTAGCGTTCCCGGCGATCCGTCAGGTACAAATGGGGAGTGATGGCAACGGCCCCCATACCGAGAGGCTTTCCCATTCCCAGGTGGTGACGGTAGGTTTTGTCGGGATCGCCGGGCAGGGTCAATACCCACCACAGCGCGCCCAATTCTTCCTCGCGAAGATTTTCAAAATAGATTTTGAAGGAGAAACGCACACCAGGTTTGAGGGGTACGATGCTCGTAAGTTGCGATTTATGTTCACGCTCCTTGGTTGTCGCCTCGATATCTGGATTGGCGCCTTTGAACCAGTACAGCTTGTGCCCGCGGATTTGGGTCTCGGTAGGGGATGTGCCATAATGCGCAAGGGATTTCTTATCATCCGGATCGTGTCCAGCTCCGCGATCTTGCGCCAGGTAATGCTGAAAAGTTGTCGGCTTCGGGCCGGAAAGCACGTGGGGGGTGATCTGCTTGAGCCACACTCCATCCCTAGCATCGATGAAGGTCGCATCAGTGAAAAATGCTCGTCCGGCGCGCTGATCTTTCGGCCCCCATTCTTTTTCTTCCACCCAGCCGAAAATCACATCGGCCAGATCCGGGTCTAGCTGATCGCGCAACTTATCGGGCACAAAGTCCAAGGGTCTGGCTGCCCGATTCGCGTCAGGAAACGGCTGGCGCGCGGGGATACGAAAATTCGGACAATGCCCGAAATAGATTACTTCCTCTATATCGGCCAAGTTTCTTCCCGTCACGTAAAACACCGGATTATCCTTTTTCAGGCAACCATCCTTACTTCCCCAATCTTTCAATTCTTCCTTTTGGAAAGGGGTTAGCCCTTCCTTGTAATCATTCACAGCCTTTTCGTTGATCTTGATCGTATCGGCTTTTGTATCGGACGCCAGCACCAGCGCGTGATTTTTGCGCGGTGATTTCTGCCCTGGTTGGCCAGATTCCATCATGTTACCGGAACAAACCAATACACCCTGATGGGGATAACCGGCTTCTGAAGAGCCAATCTGGCTGACCATAACGAATGGGCCGCTTTTGCCTCTGCCAAACTCAACGTTAAAGCTGACCTTATGAAGTTGTGGATGATAGTCGGGGCTGTTCAAACGCAGGAAACCAGGGATATCCTTGCTGCCGATCTGGCGTTCCTTGACTTTAAGATATGCCTCTTTACTGGGCCAGTGTAAAACTTCAGGAGTCAGGGCAGGGCGTACGTGCCAATCATCGCCTTTTCGTTCCAGATAACCGGCGCGAACATTCCGCCCAAACGGCCCGATCGCATCCCGATAGGGGTCGCGCAAAGGGTCATCTTTGGATGCGGCCACGGCTCGAAAGGTAAACGCGGGTTCTTTCCCTACCCAGCGCACGCGACCGTAACCGACAATTTCCACCAATGCCCGGATCATGCCGCGCAGGGTGCTGCCGGGCATGACGGGTTTTGGTCGGCCTTCCACTTCTTCCTCTTCGGTGGTAGAGAAGAAGGGAGCGCGCAGTTCTTTCTCCTTTTCAGAAAGTTCTTCTGGTTTCTTTTCCCCATGTTCCTTGTATTGAGCTTCCGTCAGCATGCCGCGCACGTAGGTGGGAGAGCAGGTCTCCAATTCGCATTCGATCCAACCGGTCAGTCCTTCCAGGTGATAAGCATCATGTGAGAGTGGTTCGTGCGCTTTGATCATTTTTTCCGGCAGGGGTACAAAGTTATATGGGGCACGCGCCCAGTGTTGGCAGCCATCTTTGTCTACCCGTGGTTGGGTTGGGTTACTGTGTTTGAGTGTCATTGTTGCCTCCTACACTAGAGTCAAGTCCACTAGGCGGCTCATTGTCACGTAAGCCTGATCCTGGTCATCATATTCCACATAATGCCGCACGGTGAGAGCAGCGCGTTCATTTGGGGGTAAGCCTTCTATCGGCGGGGCATGGACAAATCCCCGCTGGCCTTCCACCAGTATGGCGAAGCCGTCCCTCGATCCATCAACCCGATCACCCCACAACAGATGGGTTTCATCGGGTAAGGCGTTCTCCAGTTGCTGGGAGCCGTCAGCGATCAAGCGCGCGGCAAAGCCACCTTCCACTCTCCAAAGGAGCAGTTCTCCCGCCGGGCCGAAGAGCCGCGCCTGCTGCAGAGTTTCGAGGCGCAAGGGTACAGCCAGGGCAGGATATTCTTGGGGATCGTTGTACGCGTCGCTGGAAAGTTTCAACGTGCCGTCCTCCTGCCGCTGTCCCCAGATGACGCCGTCATCGGCATGGGCCAGCAGCCAAGGCATCTCGGCACTCATGCGCCCCGCCAGCCAGGCGCGCGGGTCTGTCGCAAAGGTTTTATCAACCGTTACGGGTTTGCAGAGATCGCTATTCATTTGGCCTCCTTTCTTTCTTCTTGCAGGGCATTGACGAAATTTTCCAACTTATCTTTAGGGTTGTCTATCGAGCCGGTCACATCCAACCCATCGGCCGCCTTGGCGATATGCCACTTTTTCTCTTGCCCTCCCTGCCGAAGTGTAAGATGGGCGTTCAGCCCGCGCAGGCGACCGCGCCCCACGCTGCTCTCACCGCCCAGGGGCAGATCGCCTGTCCACAGGTCTTTGAGCACCAATAGCAGTAGACCGATTTCGGCAGCTTTGGGGTTACGCAAGGTGAGGTGAACCTTCACCCGCGAGCCTTCCCCGCCAAACGCCGGTTGCTGGGTGAACAAGGCCTGGGGGAACGAACCGCCCGTGAAGCGGTCAATCTTCACCCGGGTTTGCACCAGATCGCGGGCGCCTCTGAGCCTGGTCTCTCGAGTGACAACCCGGCTGCCGGTCGGTTTATCGCCACGGCCTTCAATATGCTGGCCGAACATTTTATTGATTAGGCTGTCGGCTTCGTCTGGCACTACCGTGTTGGCAATGCGCAGCGCCCGCGCCCGCACTGCACCCGCCAGGCTGGTACCAGAAAGGATGGGAACGGGTTCTGGTTCACCATGACGCCTGGAGCTCAGGTGAACCATGTCTGGAGAATCTGCCTTACCGGAGCTAGACCGAATGAGCAGCGAACTCTCCAGTTCATATTCAGCTTCAATGGTGAACCACTCCCGCATATCGCGTTCGTCGGTTAATTCTATCTGCGGTTTCAATAATTCTAGAATCTTGTCGCCGCGTTGAGCGCGGGAGCGATCGTCATCCAGCCATTCGACCAACTCTTTGGGGTCGCTTAGGTCGAAGGTGCACACCGACCAGTTCCCGGCTTTGCAGCGGCCCAAGCCGCGCTTTTTGCGCTGCCCCAGGCCGATTTCACCCAATTCCAGGCCATACAGGGCATAAACCAGAGTGTCTTGCAAGGATTCATCCCCCTCCTTGAGCACGAGCTCGAAAGACAGGTCGAATGTAGTCCCAGCCTCCAGCAATTCTATGTCGAATTTCTTGCCTTCGGCGGCGGTGCGAGTTTTAGTGTCAAGAGCCACGCCATCGCGAATTTCAATTCCAGGGGTTTCACCCAACGCGTCATCTATCAGAAGCCAGCTTTGCAGAGAGGCCTTCTTGTCTGGGATTGAATCGTCAAGGTGGCCGAAGAGCCTCTCAGCAAAGGATTTATTGGATGACTTGGGATTGTCCTCCTTTTCATAACCGCGCTCAATGTCCCGCAGGTAATTACGTAACGCACCAGCAATAGACGCGCCTGGGAGTAAAGGTTTATTATCCACTGGGTCGCGCAACAGGGGCATATCGGTCAACCCCTCCACATCCCCACTGCCAAAGCGCGCCGGTGTTTCCAGAGTGAGCTTCCCTGTGATAACCACCCGCTGGAGGGCTCCACGTGGCTTGCGGCCAATGCCTTCGAATTTTCCGTTGTCCGGATTACCGTGTGTGTTCATGCGGCCTCCTTATTGCTGATTCTGGCGGATGGCTTTCTTCATCACGCCATCAATCAGTCGGGCGGTATACTCGATTTTCAAGTCATCAGTTAGCAAAGCTGTTTCTCCTGCCACCGCTGGCATGGGATCGCTCCGCCAAATCTGCTCCAACACATCCTGCTTCTCAACGCGCTCCGTGATCCAATTGAGCATGGGGATGTTCGCAGCGCGAGCGGTTTCAAATTGATTTCTGGCGACTTTCTTCAGGTTGTTCAGGTGATCACTGATGAGGCTGATATTCTTCTTCAAGAGAGCCTGCTGGACGGCGTTACGTACCCGTGATAATTGGGCATTTTGAGGCAGGTTCTCGTTCAATCCCACGCCGTTCACCGCAGCGACCAGTTTGCTGTCCAGCAGGATACGTAGTCGTCGTTTTGCCATCTCCCCGGCAAGTTCCTTGCTGGCAGGGGAAAGAGTCGGAGGCGAAACGAGGTCAGAACGATAACCTGTTCGTTTGACTTCGGGTTGTGTTTGCCAGTTGATCGCCACACGGCCAAAGCCTTCGACGCGGCGCTCGCCGATGCCCTTTTCAACCCGGGCGTGCAGTACTTCGGGGTCCGCTCCCGCCTCTGTCTTGTAAACGAAAGTGCTTCCAGCCTCTATGGCCCATGTTTGCACCAACGGCAGGCTCCATTTACGGTTGAAACCGGCCACCAGCCGCAAGCGGAAGTACACGTTTTCTGGTTTGATTCCTTCTGGCAGACCAAGCACCTGTGCCACGGCAGGGAACACACCCCCACCCAATTGCCCGTTCTTTCCCCGCAGAATGATGTCGCTCAGGAAAGTGACAATGGTTTTACCGTTTTCGGGGTCTTCGCCAGGTGTGTACTCATCCCAAGAGGGGATGATGGGCTGAGCTACAATTTTCACGCGCCCGTAGCCAGCAGTATGGGCGCGCCCAATGTGGATTTCATCCGGCTTGAAGAGGAATTGGATGGTTTTCAGATCGGCTTCGTCTTCAGCCAGGACGACCCCTGCAAAGACCTCGCCCTCGGCCAGAGCATCATACCGGTAGACAGTATTCTCCGCGCCACGACGATTGGGATCCTGCAGGGCGATATGGACGTTGACCTGTCGGGAGGGGGAGTAAAGGATGGTATCTCTCTCGGTCAGCTTGCAGAACTCCTCTTTAGGCGATTTGGGTTGCTCCGGTTCAGGGTTCACAGCCAGATCCCAGATCTCAGCGCCTTCGGTATCCACATGGATTTTTTCGGTAAACCAGGACATCGGCTTGGGCAGCAAACGATAATGTTCTATCCAGGGGTAAGCGTTCAAGTAACACACACTCCCATCGAAGAACAGCCGCCTGGCAGTGTCATCGCCAGCCAAATCATCTGTGTAATGGTCACGCAAATAGCGAGCGATGAGTGCGCCGCGCAGCGCGCTGCCGGGAATGAAGGGCAGACTGATAGCGCTGTTCTCTTCACCGCTTTCGGCCTGGGCAACCAGTACGGGTTCGAGCAAACGGAGGTGGTAGGTTAGCGCTTTCATGGAGCCACCGCCTTTCGGAAATGATCGAATAGTCGGTCTGTAATTGGCTGGTGATTGGCGTCCAGCAATTCCGCCTTGATGTGGCCAACGCCGCGGTTGCGCCCGCTGCCCGCCCGCCGCAGGGCTTTGACACTGGCGGCCAATAGAGCCAGAACGTCATCCGAGGGCGTTTCAGTAAAATCCAGAGTGGCAAAAAACTCTGTTCCCCGGATGATGACGCGCATGGTGCGCAGGGTCTCTTTTCTGGGCGCGCCGCTGGCATCCATGGCGGTCTGCTTTCGCAGGGCGGTGAGCGTTTCGAGCACATCGGCGCGGTTTAATTTCTCTGTCTTGATATCATGGGCGATGGCCGCTCGCAGATCTTCGGGCAGACGGGCAGGGCCGACCAACAATACGGCTTCACCATTCAGCATGCTACCCGTGTCGCCGAAAAGACGCTTCTCCACATTTTTCCAGTGCTGCCCTTTGACAGTATCCGCCTCCCCCAGCGCAAAGGTGATGTCGGCACACTCGGCCCCCAGCAGCCCCTTGATGGTGCGCCCGCCCAGGTAGGGCAGACCGTGCTCGTCGTGCTGCACTTCGGCATCCACCAGCCCGGCCACGCCATCGCCGCGCCCGAAGGTGGTGTCGCTTTCCAGTCGTATTCTCAGCCAATACTCGCTCATGGCGCTTACTCTCCTTTCAGGGGCACGTAAAAGTCTAGTGCTTCAATGGCATCGAAATAGCCACAATACGGACCTTGCCAGCCTTTCTTCTTCATATCATCCGGCATCTCTGTAATATCCGGCAGTTTCAAATCGTAGGTTTTGAGAAATTGTTGAACCGCATCCGAACCGCCTCGCAGGGCATCACGAAAGGCCTTGATCTTGTTGCGACGGCCAGCCCAATCACTGTTTTCATCTCTGAACTCTTTCAGCAATTTTGCAAAAACCTGCCACGAACGCCAGTCTCCGTTTGGGCTGCCCAGCCGTAGGGGGCGCATTAATAGACTTCTCACCCCGTCATCGGCAATATACTCTCGCTCGCGCACCTGTTTCAACGGCAGCACCAGCCCACCCACGGCGAAATGCCAGTCGAGGGCGGTCAGTTCTCCGTGTTCTACGTGCTCGCGAATGTAGGCTTTGGCAGACCCGATCAGTTCATCGGCAAGATCATAGGCCCGTGAGAAGGGATAGTGGGATTTTACCACCGCCACCCCAGCGCGGGCATAAGCTAATTGTCCGTCCGAAAGTTCCTGCCTGGAATAGGTTTCCAGATACTCCGCTGCCAGTGTCAACCCAAGACGCCCTTCGGCCACGAAGGTGACATCATCGCCGCCGAAGACGATGGGGCGGAAAGGGAGATACTCTTGGCCATCGCGAACTGGAGTAGGAACTTTGCCACCGAAGAACTTGGTCCCCTGATCCCAACTCGCCAATAGCGTATCCACGGTTGTATTCAAAGCAGTCTCTGCAGCCTCTTGAACGGATTTGGAAAAAGCTCGTAATGCCGCTATGTACTTTTCATTTTCATTGTGCTGCTTGTGCCTTTCTCCGATGGCCTCGATACGCTTGCCCATGTTGTTGCCATCGGCATGGATTACAGCCAGAAAACTGGATTCCCCTTTCTCGCCGAAGTCATCGAAATTGTACACAAACTCGAAACCGGCTTCTTCCACTTGCTGAAGATGACACTTGAGGCGATTTTTTCCGGCTTGTTCAGCATCCAGTTTCTCACGTACTTCCGCAGAAATGAGCTGTTTATCTCTCTCTTCCACCGCTGGCATGCCAGTGTACACACAAGCCGCTGTCACGCCCAGCCCCAATAGAGGTGATGTGCGCGGTCGGTTCAGTTTGCGCTTAGCCAGTTTCTCCCGTAAATCCTGGTGCAATTTGGACAGCACATCGTTCTCAGAGTCGAATGGTTCGCGCATGAGCACCAGTTCCAGGCCGGGGGCTTGTTTCAGGGCGTGGCGGGTCAGGTAGCGGGCAAATTCCTCGGCTTGGCCATCATCAATGAACAAGAGCATGGCGTTGCCGCCACCCATATAGACGATTTCGGCCTGAAGGCCATCGGCGTAAATGCTTTGATTATTCGGCTCCCACCCTTCTTTGGAGTTCTTGATCGCATTGTGCTTTAAGCGAAGTTCGTTCAGTTTGGCGGCCACCCAATCGGTGGTGGCTTGGGTGACCAGTTCTGAGGCGCCAATATTCTGTGCCAACTGGTTGCTGCCGAAGATGTACTCTTGAATGCCGGTGGCTTCTATCAACATCAAAATATGTTCGCTCATATTCGCTCCTTATTGGCGGTGATAAACCAAAGTTTTAGCCGCTCGGCTAAATGAGGCAGGTCATACATTCCAAACACCCACACCTTGCCTTCAGCATCCCATTGCTGCTCGATCTCATGCTGCAACGCGTCTGGGTTCTGAACGCAGGAAACGACACCGTAGCGAGCCTCGTCGCCCCCCAACTGCCGGGCACGGACGAAGGCTTCCATAAGGTGTTCTTTTGCTTTGCCCGCAACTTCAGTGGCAATGCAGGAAATGGCGAATAACTGGTAGCCGTACATAGCAGCGATATCCAGTTCAAAATCGCGCGCCCCACTTCTGTGGAGGTTCAGGTTGATGCCATAATGTTTTATCCCCAGCTCATCGGCAAATTCCTTCGATGCGTGAAGTGTGTATTCTTCCAGCCAGATCCCATCAAACCATTTGTAACAACTATCCAGCGTCTCAAGCCCCAATTGCCGGGCAATCTGATCTGGATCTCCGGCATTTTCTTCAAATAAACCAATGATTGGCTCCAGGTGTGGGTATTCCTCTCTGGTGGGGAGCGTTGTAAGTGGACGATCAGTCCTTAGCCATCCCTTGGATTGTTTGCGTACATCCCAAGAACCTTTCCACTCATGAAAGCCATCAGGGTTTGAATGGATCTGAGCCAGAGCAAGAAAAAATTCGGGATGTTCTGGCTTTCGCCGGAATTTGGAGAGTTTGTACCCGTGCAATGCCAATAGTTCATCTAACTCCAGTGTCAGTTCTTGGCTGACAAAAGGCGATTGTGTTGGTTCGTCTCCCTTGGCGATGAACATACGCAGCGATCCCGCGTCGAGATAGCTGAAAATACCCTGGGAAAAAGCCTGCTTGATGACCCGGTAGGCATGCACAGCCATCGGTTTTGTGCCCCCAGTGTAATTCAATCCGACTCCTTCAGGAACTGGCTTAGGAGAAATCCCATCCAGAATCTCCTGCACCTGTCTTTCTATCTTCTGGCCATCAGTTTCGCTAATTTCACGAGGGATGACATTCAAAGACGGCTGTGCAGCCGCAATTCTGGTTTTTAACCGCTGGGCAATGTCAAAGGTGGTTTTACTATGGAGTAGGTAGATAGTAGCCCTATCCACAACCAAAAGTTGAGTCGCAACATAATTGGGCAATGGATTCGTCCCTACTAGCAAGAATAGGTGATCGCTCTTATACGCTTCAGGAATGGTGGTGTCTGTCATCTTCGCCTATTACTCCAATCTGGCATCATACTCCAACCGGTCTTATTCCTCACCCCTACCCGCAGGGATTTTCCTCCTCACGTTTCGGGATGACAACCTCAGCCTTTTCCACTACACTTTATTCGCTCACATACACGATCTCATGACTCCAGACTGCCGACTATCTGACTATCAAACTATTTGACTATCAAACTATCCGACCACAAAACTACACCTCACCCATACCTCGCAAGAAGGGCCAAAAACGGCCTCGCAGGAAGTATCGAAATCGCCATCATGTTCCGCTCCCCAGGCTTCCCGGCAGCGCCGCAGGATCACGTCGCGGTGGTCGTCCACCGTATAGACCGACACCTTCAGGCAGGAGGCGGCCTGTTGGCGGCCCATCCCGTTGGCGAAGGCGCGCAGCGCGTCCCGCTGGCGGGGCGTCAGCGAGTCCCAGACCTGCCGGCAGCGTTCCCGTTCCGCTTCGCTCAGCCAGGTCAGCCCGGCTTCGCGCATCTCCTGCGGCGAACTGGAAAGCAAGGGCGCCAGGCCGGGGAAATAGGCCGCCCACGGGACAAAAGGGACGGGAACCAGGCGTAATCCAGAATCAGATGGCGCGTGCATGACTGCGCCCTCCCAGGCTTGCTCGGTCAGGTCAGGTGGAGTATAAATGTGCCAGACGCTGTCCATGGGCGTCAGGTACTGCATGGCTGCCGATAGCGCTATCAACGCCATGACCCGCCGGCCGCCGCTCAGACTGAGGTGAATGAGATGTCCCTGCTCCTTCAGATCTGCCAGCAGGTGATGGAACTTCCGTCGCACCGCTTCCACCTCGTTAGGAGTGATCACATCCGCCAGCGTCTGTCCCGATGTTGGCATGGGTGAAGAAACGCCCTCCCGTACCGCTTCGCCGCGCAGGTGACAGGTGCGGTTGGCGTAGCGATCGGCGATGAACTCACCGGACAGGCGTTGGTAGGCCTCCCGGTAGCGCGAGCCGGAGGCCAGGTACACGACCACCACCTGGTCAATCGTCTCGCCCTGCGCCAGTAACAAGTCGAGGGTGAAAGTGACGATCTGAGGTTGTCCGCCCAGCGTGGCTACCAGTGTAGTTTGATCACCCATATCATTCTTTCTGTAGGCGAAGCATTCGTTGTCACGGAGGCGTTATGATGCGAACAAATCTGTTTCCTGCAATTCTACTGGCCGGCCCGCCGCACTGCGGGAAATCGGTGCTGGCCTTTTTGCTCACCCAGCGGCTGCGCGAACTGGGCATTGCCCATTACCTGCTGCGCGCCGCGCCGGATGGCGAGGGCGATTGGTTCCTGGCGGGAAGATCCGATTTGGTGCGTACCTTGCGTTTGCAACACAAGACCGGTTACTCACCGCAATTCGTGGATCACATGCGCGCTGCCATCGAAAGCCGCCTGCTGCCGCTGTTGGTGGATGTGGGCGGCCGTCCCCAAGGGGAGCAGCTCGGCATCCTGAGAGCCTGCACCCATTCCATCCTGCTGTACCGCACGGATGAAGAACTCAGCCAATGGCAGGAACTGATCAACGGCATGAACCTGTTGCCCATCGCAGAACTGCGTTCGAACCAGGATGGGGATGAAAAAGTAATAACTTCCCATCCGGTGCTGCGCGGCACGATCAGCGGCCTGGAACGCGAAAAACAAAAAGTCGGAGAGACCTTCGGGGCGCTGCTGGACCGTGTCGCTGGCATCTGCCGCTACGAAGCCAGCACCCTCGAGCAGGAACACGTGCGGCATGCCCCGTTCCCGGTGGTCAACGAGCGCGAACTGGCGCTCAAGTTGGGTGTGCCATCCTCCGGGGCCGGAGCGAGGTGGGACCCCGGGCATTTGGCCTACTTGAGCAGCCTGGTCCCAGCCGCAAAACCCTGCGCCATTTATGGTCGCGGCCCGGTCTGGTTGGCTGCCACGCTGGCCGTTCACGCCCTGCCGGCCGCGTGCGCCATATTCGACGCCCGTTACGGCTGGATTACCGTGCCTGAAGTGGCATTTCGAAGACGAGGTAGCAATATTAAAGTACAGGTATCATCAATGGAAAAGACCGGCAATTGGCTCGAAGTCCAATTGCCGTGAGGAATCCTGGAACCTGGAAAGGTGTTGATGCCAGCTATGATGGAGGGAACAGAAGGGATGGCGATCAGTGGCAAGATGCCGCGCTGGCTCTTCGCTGCCCTGGCGCGGAAATTTGCCCCCGAAAGGAATTGGATCGGGATTGATGACCCAAAACTGGCTCAAGTGATCATCGTACACAGCAACAACCCCTCTCTAAGGCCGGGCAATGTGCTTCTTCGGCCAGGTACACCTTGAGACCTCTGTGAGTATTATATAACGATATATTCTCTACCGGACAAATTCTGAGATAGCATGTTCAGACAAAGCAAACGTGACTGGAATAGGCAGATCGTGATCTATCAGGTAATCGAGCATCCTGAAACCGAGTTGGAAGAGGCTCAAA
>Ga0180009_10006362_pt1 | contig 12402 bp, 10 predicted proteins | sample OS_PC_MetaG_FD_123537 | JGI IMG/M metagenome (GOLD analysis project Ga0180009, IMG submission 123537) | Groundwater microbial communities from the Aspo Hard Rock Laboratory (HRL) deep subsurface site, Sweden - OS_PC_MetaG | ecosystem: Environmental > Aquatic > Deep subsurface > Groundwater...
TGAAACCGGAAGGTGACTTGCGCTTTCTGGTGGCCGGGGCCGGAGAGGGGGACGAGCTTTCCGCCGGGGGACGATGGATCGTCCGGGGACTCGCCGCTGTTTCGATTTACACCGGCGGGGCCCGGCTGCGCTGACCCCGCCCCGCCCCCTGCCCCCAAAAACCCGGCCCAGGCCGGAGCGAATCGAGGGAACATGGAACGTCCCGACCTTTCGGTGGTGATTCCCGTTTTCAACGAGGTCGAGAGCCTCCCCGAGCTCCACGAGCACCTCATGGAAGTGCTTTCCGGCCTGGAGAAAAGCTTCGAGGTCCTCTATGTAGACGACGGGTCCACAGACGGCTCGGACCGGGTTGTGGACGGGTTCTGCGTTGATCCCCGGGTCAAGGCCGTGCATTTCCGCCGGAACTTCGGACAAAGCGCCGCCCTCATGGCGGGCTTCGATTTCGCCCGGGGGGAGGTCATCGTGTGCATGGACGGCGACCTCCAGAACGACCCGGCGGACATCCCCCGCATCCTGGACAAGCTCGCCGAGGGCTACACCGTGGTCTCGGGCTGGCGCAAGGACCGCCAGGACCCGTCGATCACCCGCAAATTCCCCAGCATGGTGGCCAACCGCCTCATCTCCGCCATCGGCGGGGTCCGGCTCCACGACTACGGCTGCACCCTGAAAGGGTACCGCCGGGAGTTCATCTCCAAGGTGGGCATCTACGGAGAAATGCACCGTTTTCTGCCTATCTACGCCAAGTGGCAGGGGGCGAACATCGCCGAGATCCCCGTGGCCCACCACCCCCGGACCATGGGCAAATCCAAGTACGGCCTGGAGCGCTTTTTCAAGGTCCTTTTCGACCTGCTCCTGGTGAAGTTCTACGGCTCCTTCGGGCAAAAACCCATGTACGCCTTTGGCGGCGTGGGCCTGGCCAGCGTCCTCATTTCCTTTCTGTGCTTTCTCGCCATGGTCTACTTCAAGTTCTGGGGCGGCAAGTCCTTCATCCAGACGCCCCTGCCGCTTGTGGCTGTGCAATTCTTTCTCATCGGCGTCATCTGCTTCCTTCTGGGCATCACCACGGACATGGTCATGCGCACCTATTTCGAGTCCCAGGGGCAACGGCCCTACCTGGTGGACCGCAGCCGCAACCTGGACGGAGACTAGGCCGTGTGCGGAATCTGCGGATTCGCGGGTCCCGGCACCCGGGACGACCTCTTGCGCATGACCCGGGCCCTGGCCCTTCGGGGGCCGGACGGCGAGGGCCTCTGGCAGGCCCCGGACGAGCCGGTTTTCCTGGGCCACCGGAGGCTTTCGGTCATCGACCTGTCCGGCGGGGCCCAGCCCATGGAGGACGCGGACGGCCGGGTGGCGGTGGTCTTCAACGGCGAGATCTACAACCACGCCGAGCTGCGGGCCGAACTCACGGCCCGGGGACGGCGATTCGTCACGGACCACAGCGACACCGAGGTCCTGGTCCAGGGATACCTGGAATGGGGCGAGGACCTCTGCCGCAGGCTGAACGGCATGTGGGCCTTTGCCCTGTATGACCGCAAGCAACGGCGCTTTTTCCTGTCCCGGGACCGGTTCGGGGAAAAGCCCCTGTTCTACACCCATCACCAGGGCCTGTTCGCCTTTGCCTCGGAGCTTTCGGCGCTTTCCCTCCACCCCCTGGCGGACACAACCGTTTCCCCCCTTTCGGTGAAAAAGTATTTTGCCCACGGGTTCATCCCCGCGCCCCACAGCCTGTATGCCCGGGTCAGAAAACTGCCCCCGGGCTGCTCCCTCACCTGGGACCTGGGCGGGGCGGCCCCCTCGGTCCGGCCGTACTGGGAGTTCGTCATCGAGCCTTCCGAGCCCGGCAAGACGGACAACGAGCTGGCCGAGGAGCTTTCCGGGCTCCTGGAAACCGCGGTGCGCCGGCGGCTCATGAGCGACGTTCCCATCGGCGTGCTCCTGTCGGGCGGCCTGGATTCCTCGTCCATCACGGCCTTCGCCTCCCAACACATCCAAACCAAGCCGCTTAAAACCTTTTCCATCGGGTTCGCGGACAAATCCTTTGACGAGAGCCCCTGGGCCGCCCGGGTGGCCGGGCTCTTCGCCACGAGCCACCACCACGCCGAGCTGTCCATGGACCAGGCCCGGGGCATCCTGCCTCAAATCGCCCGGGGCCTGGACGAGCCCATGGGGGACAGTTCCCTGGCGCCCACCTGGCTCCTGTGCCAGGAGACCCGGAAACGGGTCACCGTGGCTTTGGGCGGCGACGGCGGGGACGAGCTTTTCGCGGGATACGACCCCTTCCGGGCACTTTTGGCCGCCCGGGCCTGGGCCGCCATCGTTCCCCGGCCCATGCACCGGGCCGTGCGGGTCCTGGCCGGGCTTTTACCGGTTTCCCACGCCAACATTTCCCTGGATTTCGCGTTGAAGCGCACCCTCCGGGGCCTGTCGTATCCGCCCCGGCTGTGGAACCCCGTGTGGATGGGCCCTCTGGAGCCTGCCGAGCTTTCGGAGCTTTTCCGCGAGCCCGTGGACCTGGAAGAAATTTACGAAGAGGCCATCGCCCTGTGGGACGCCCATCCGGGGCTCTCCCTGGTGGACCGGACCCTCATGTTCTTCACCCGGTTCTACCTGGCCGACGGCATCCTGGTGAAAACGGACCGGGCGTCCATGATGCACTCCCTGGAGGTGCGAAGCCCCTTCCTGGACCCGGACCTGGCCGAATTCGTCCGGCGCCTCCCGTCCCGATACAAGTTCAACGGCCGCACCACCAAGGCGCTGTTGAAAACCGCCATGGAACAACACCTGCCCCGGGACGTGGTGCGCCGGAAGAAAAAGGGGTTCGGCATGCCCGTGGGCCAATGGTTTGCCAAAGACGGCATCCCCCTCTCGGGCGGCCTGTGGCCAGGAGACGTCTTCACCCCCCGGGCTGTGGAACAGCACCGGGCCGGAAAGGCCGACCACCGGCTTTTCCTGTACAACGCCTGGCTTTTGCGTCAGATGTTGGGGGAGGAGAAACTGGAGGGATTGGCAGGATGAGAACCTTTTTCCAAAGAGGCCCGGACATGGCTCCCAGCTTTCGAGATAGGCAGGGGGGATTCGCAGGAAAAACCCCGGCCCCCGCCCTCCCGTCCAAAAAACACCGGAGCCTGGCATGAGCCCCACGGCAGCGGAAAAGAACCTCGGGTTTTACGAGACCATCCAGGACGGCGACCTTGGCTACTGGAAGCACATGGCCGCGCCCCGGGTCCGCCTGGCCCGGGCGCTTCGCGCGGTGGAGGATCGGCGGCCCAAGTCCCTGTGCGATTTCGGCTGCGGCAACGCGGCGGTGTTGGCCGCCGTGCGCCAGCTTTTCCCGGGCATGCGCCTGGCCGGGGTGGACCTTTCCCCCAATCTGGTGGCGGCCAACGCGGCCCGGCATCCGGACATGCATTTTGAGGCCGCAGACCTGGCCCGGGAGTCCCCCGGCCTGCCTTTTGCCCCGGAGATGGGTCTGTCCTGCGAGGTCATCGAACACGTGGACGACCCGGCGGCCTTTCTGGCCCATGTCCGGGCCTCCCTGGCGGAGGGAGGCTCGCTCTTCCTCTCCACCCAGAGCGGGAAAATCCGCCCCACCGAGGTCAGCGTGGGGCATATGTGCCATTTCACCGCCCCGGAGCTGGCTGGCCTCCTGGAGGAGGCGGGTTTTTCGGAGGTGCGGGTCTGGAACGAGGGGTTTCCCTTCCACGACCTGTCCAAGGCCCTGGCCAATGTAAACCCCCAGGCCACCATGGCCCGGTTTTCCGGGTCGGACTACGGCCCGGCCGAGCGCGTGACCAGCCTGGCCCTGCGCCTGCTTTTCCTGTTCAACTCCAGGACTCGGGGAGCCCAACTGTATGGGACGGCCCGAAAAGGCCCCGAATAAGTGGGCGCTCGCGCCCCGTGACTCCGCCTCACGACCGCTTCGGCTATTAGTGGGGGGCCTATGACCGGGTGCAACCCAGCCACGAGGTGCAGTTTACGCCCTGGATGCCCTTTTTCCAACCCGGGGACTGGAAGGGCAAGACCTTCCTGGACGTGGGGTGCGGCATGGGCAGGAACAGCTATTGGCCCATGACCTGGGGCGCGGTCGGGGGCTGCGCCATGGACCTGGACGACCGCTCCCCGGCGGCGGCGAGGCGCAACCTGGCGGAGTTCCCCACTCTATCCGTGGAAAAAAGGAGCGTGTACGGCCTGGAGGACGAGGATCTCTACGATGTGGTGTTCTCCATCGGGGTGATCCACCACATCCAGGACCCGGACGCCGCTTTGGCCAAAATGGTCCGGGCCGCCAGGCCCGGGGGGGAGGTGTGCGCCTGGGTGTCTGGTTATGAGAACAACGAATGGATCGTCCGGTGGTTCAACCCGGCGCGCAAGGCCCTGTTCTCCCGGCTGCCCGTGGGGCTCACCCACGGGCTGTCCCTGTTTCCCGCCGCCGCGCTCTGGGCCGGGCTTCGCCTGGGCCCGGGCCGCACCGAATATGCCAGGCTCTTGAAAACCTTTGATTTCCCCTACCTGCGGGCCATTGTCTTTGACCAGATGATCCCCCGGATCGCCCAGCACTGGCGCCGGGAGGAGGTGGAAGCCCTCATGAACCGGGCCGGGCTCTCCCGCATCCGCCTCCAATGGGTCAACGAGGTCTCCTGGGCCGCCATGGGCATCAAGGAATAGGGATGATGGAGATGCAAAAAGTCGTCATCCCGGCGAAGGCCGGGATCCAGGGTTTTTTTGACGCCCTGAAATAACGGGATTCCGGCCCCACGCTTTCGCGAGGGTGACAGCGGGGGGCATTCCTCTGGTCCGGAGCGGAACTCTTGCCGGGAGGTTTTGCGGTCACCTCTGCGGTTTCCCTGGTTTTCCGGTATCAGGCCCAGGACACGCGGTTGCGGCCTTGGGCTTTGGCCCGGTACATGGCCGCGTCCGCAGCCGCGATGACCCGCGGGGGATCGTCCCCATGGTCCGGGAACACGGCCGCCCCGGCGGACACCGTGGCCCCGGGCGTTTCTTCTCCCACCTGGATGTGGAGCTCCCGCTCCACCCGGGCCCGGATATCCTCGGCCCGGGCGCAGGCGTCGGCCAGGTTCGCGCCGGGGAGGATGAGGAGGAACTCCTCGCCCCCGTACCGGCAGGCCACATCCCCGTGCCGGACGCTTTTCTGGAGGAGGAGCCCCAGCTTCCGGAGGAGGAAGTCTCCGGCCTCGTGGCCGTGGGTGTCGTTGAAGGCCTTGAAGAGATCCACATCCAGCATGATGACCCCCAGGGAGCCCGCCTCCCGCCGGGCCTTGTCCGCCTCCCGGTCCAGGGTCTCCTCCATGTAGCGCCGGTTGAAGAGCCCGGTCAGGGGGTCCCGCACGGAAAGTTCCTTCAGCCTCTCCCGCAGGCGAATGTTGGCCAGGGCCAGGGCGGCCTGGTCCGCCACGGCGGTGGCCAGGTGGGGGAGGCTCTCCAGCCTCCGGACGGCCTGGCCCGGGGTAAATCTTTCCTGGGACTGGGAGAACCGTAGGTGCAGCATTCCCAGGACTTGGCCCCGGGCCACCAGGGGCGCGCAGAGCGACGCCTCGTCCGGGCCGGGGCGAACGTGGGCGCAGATTTCTCCCTCTTCACCGGGCACGGCCAGGTGGGCCGTGCCGGTTTTCAGACACTCGCAGTCTTCCGTGGCCAGGTCGGGCGGCCGGCCTCCAGGGCCCCACCAGGCTACGGCCTTGTACCGGGTCCTGGAATTGTCTTCCATGTACAGGCCCCCGGCCTCGGAGAAAAAGAGGTCCCGGACGGCCCCGGACGTGAGGTCCACAGCCTCCTCCCGGGATTCGGCGGCCTGGAGCCGGTCGGAAAACTGGTTCAACCTCTCCATGCGGTCGTTGTTTCCCTTCAACTCGTCCACCCAGCGCCTCAGGCGCTCATTGGCCGCCGCCAGCTCCGCCTCGGCGGCCCGGCGCTTCTCATTCTCCTCCACCAGGCTCTGGTTCTTCTCCCCCAGTTCGGCCGTGCGCTCCCGGACCTTTTGGTCCAGGTCCCGGATGTTTTCCTTCAGCTTGGCCACCATGGAGTTGAAGGTGCCGGAAAGGCGGCCGATTTCGTCGTTGCCCCCCAACTCGCAACTGGCCTCCAGGTCGCCCATTTCCACCTCCATGGCCACCTGGGACAGGCGGCGGATGGGGGCCAGGAACCGGCCGATGGAAAGCCAGGCCAGGTACAGGATCATGCAGGCCAGGACTGCGAACAGAAGCCCGATGGCCCAGCCCAGGGTGCGGAGGCTCCCCTCCACCTCGTCCGCATCCATCCAGACCGCCGCGTAGCCGCCTTCCCCGGCCAGGCGCCGGGCCCAGGCCGCCCGTCGGCCCTCGTTGGGGTAAGAAAGAAAGAAGGTCTCTCTGGTGTCGGCTGCCTGGATGAGATCCTGAACCAGGAGGTTGCCCGTGGCCGGGTTTACGGCTTTCAGCGCAGGCTCCACGGCGTCCCGGGCCGAGGCCGGGGCCTGTATCCGGCCGTCGGCGGAAAACAGGAAAATTTGTCCTGTGCGGGCCGGGGTCATGCCGTCCAGGGTCTGGTCCAGGCGGTCCAGGGCCTGAGCCTGGGCCTGGACCGCATCTTCCCGCAGGTCGTCCACGTACACCCCGGCCCCGATGACCCAGCCCCAGGCCGGGAAATCCCGGGCATAGGAAATTTTCTCCCGGGGCGGGCCCCCGTCCAGGCGGGGGAATCGGTAGGAGTGGAAACCGCCCTCCGGGTTTTGCCGGGCCGCCTCCACCAGGGGGGGGATGATGAGGTTCCCCTCCTCGTCCCGGATCTTGGAGAAATCCTTGCCTGCCAGGGCCGGGTTGGGATGGGCCTTCATCCGGCTTTGGTAATCCACGGCCCACAGGTAGTCCCCGTTGCCCCACCGCATGGCAATGATCTCGGAGACCGCCTGCTCCCGGGCCTCCTGGGCGGTGATGAGGCCTTCGGCCGCCATGCGGGCCAGGCACACGAGCAGGCGTTCCGCCAGCCCCACCACGGCCTTCAGGTCCTCCTGTCGCTCATGGTAGACCGCCGCCTCCTCTTCCATCGTCCGGCGGCCTGTCCCGGCCATCTCGTCCACGGCGGCCAGGATGCGGTCCATGGCCAGGCTGCGGGCCTGCCAGACCTCCCGTTGCACCGGGCCGGCGGCCAACAGGTACAGGGCCGCCGCATAGGCCGCCACAAGCACCACCACCGCCAGAAAGATTTTTCGGGAAATGCCCAAGAACATGGGGAGCACCTCGTTGGAGCGGTTTTCCGAAAAAGCTCCGATCCCGGAAAAGCCGTTCCCCTCCGCTTTTCCAGAGGGGAAATCAAGGTCGGACAAGCCGCGCAAAACCGGCTTTTCGGCAGACTTCCTGGCTGTTGCCCGTTCCTTCTATCCCATGGTGGATGCGAGCCACCGGGCCATGGCCAGGATGGTCAGGGTGGGGGGGCGTCCCGGGGAGCGGGGAAAGGCCGAGGCATCGCACACGTAGAGATTTTTCGCCCCCCGGACCTGGAGGTCGGCGTCCAGCACCTGGCCAACGGCCGCCGTGCCCCCCGGGTGGCCGCCGATGTCTTTGGCCACGGTGATGCTGGCCAGGTCCACGCCGGCGGCCTTCATGATCTGGATGCAGGCCCGGGTGCCCTTGGCGAAGAGGTCCTGGTCCCGGGGGCCGTAGGGCTTGTCGATCTTGCCGTTTCGGGTGATGCGCCCGCCGGGCTCGTCGCCGATCTTGGTGAACATGCCCACGATGCGGGACATGTGCACGGAGTTGAACAGCGCCCGGAAGGAGGAAAGCCTCATGAGCTGGGACGCCAGGACCGGGGCCGCCCCCACGGTGGACACCAGGAATCCCAGGTCCGCGAAGTCCTCGCAGGCGTAGGAAAAGGTGGTCTCGTGCCAGGTGCCTTTTTCCCGGCCAACGCCCATGACCACGCACATGGGGTCCACGAAGAACCGGTTGCCCGCCGAAACCCCCGAATGCCGCAGGATCATGGGCGTGCCCAGGCCCCCGGCGGCCAGGATCACCCTGTCCGCCCGGACCTGGGAGATCCCGTGGCGGCTCCTCTTCAGGCGCACCCCCCGGGCCCGGCCGTTCTCCAGGATCACGGACTCCACCGGCGCCCGGTCCAGGAGGCGGCCCCCCAGGGCCACGGTCTGGTCCACCATGCGCCGGGCTGTCCACTTGGCGTCCCGACGGCACCCCAGCATGCAGTCATCGCACCGGGGGTCGCATTTGGCCGGGTCGATGAACTTCATCTGGGGCTTGAGTTCGATGCCCAGGCCCGAGGCGGCCTCCAGGAGCCGTTGGGTGCCGGTCCAGCCCGCGCAGTGGCTCTCGGGCAGGGGCCGGATGCCGATCTCCTCCTTGAGGGCCTCGGCGTGGGGGACGAGATCCATGCCGCACTCCCCGGCCAGCCAGGCTGGAGGGTCGTAGGCATTGCCGTTGAACACCACGGAAGAGCCTCCCACCGTGACCCCCCGGGCCATGAGCCCGCCCTGGCGGGTGCGGACAAGGCGGGTCACCGTGCCCATGGACGCCGCCCGGCCGATGAGCCGCTCGTGCCGGGCCCCGGCCTCCAGCAGGACCACCCGTTGCCCCCTGGCCGCCAGCTCCCGGGCCACGCAGGCTCCGCCCGGGCCCGTTCCCACCACCGCCACCTCGGTTTCCAGCCGTTCCATGCACGCCTCCTTGTTCAGGATGCCGGCTGCAATTTTACTAAATGTCGGGGTGAAATACCAGGATTCCTGCCGAGGCTGAAAAATCCTCAAGGACTTTTTCCAGGGAAATGCATGTCCCCGGTTTTTCGACTCCACAAAATCCGGCGGATTTGGTAGGATTTTCCAGTTTGCCGGGGCGGCCCGCGCCGCTCCCTTCCGAGAGTTCCGGGCGGCTGTCCGCGTCCCTTCCCTTTTCGTGACCGCGCCATGATCCTCTGGCTGGCCCTTGTGGCCCTGGCTTACCTTCTGGTCACCCTGGCCGCCGCCGTGGCGGCCCACCGCCTGCCCCGGAATCCGGTGGACGACCCCCCGGACTGGGGCCGGGTCCAGGATTTCCTCCTCCCGGCCCGGGGGGGCGGTTTCCTGGAGGTCTGGAAGGTGGTGCCCAAAAACGCGGGGCCCCACGTGGCGGTCCTGGTCCACGGGCTGACCCGGAACCGGGACATGATGACCCCCCGGGCCCGGTTGTTCGGGGCCATGGGTCTGACCACGGTCATGGCCAGCGCCCGGGATCACGGCGGTTCCAGCCCCAATGCCTGGATGGATGTCGGGAAAGTGGCCGAGGACGTCCTCGCCGTGCTGGACTGGGTGGGCAAACCCGTGGTGCTCTACGGCCACTCGGCCGGGGCCGGGGCGGCGGTCCTGGCGGCGGCCCGGCGGCCCGGGGCCGTCCGGCTCCTGATCCTGGAGAGCGCCTATCCCTTTGGCCGCAAGGCGCTGTTCAAGTTCTACCGCTCCGTGGCCCCGGTGGCGGGCCTGATCCTGGGACCGGGCATGGTGTTCTGGATGGAGGTTTTCCACCGGAGGGCCCTGGGGAAGAACAACCCGGCCCGCTTGGCCCGGGCCCTGGACATGCCCGTACTCCTCCTCCATGGGGATCAGGACGAAAAATTCCCCCTGGAGTGGGCCTCCGAACTCCAGGAAGCCTTTTCCCCGGGCCAGGCCGCCCTGTTCACCGCCCGGGGGGCGGGGCACAGCGACGTGCCCGAGGCCCCGGGCTTTGCCGAGGCCCTGGCAACCTTTGTCCAGGGCCACCTCCCCCCCCAGGGGGAATTTCGGCCTCCGTCCAGAACCCTGCACTGAAAAGAGGCACAGCCCATGGAAGGCGTCTCCATCCTCTCCATCCTCCTGATCGCGGCTGTCGCGGGGGGATCGTATTTTCTCACCGGAACCCTCATCTGGCTGGCCCGGGGATGCCGGGTCCCCCTGAAGAAGGAGCTTTCCGAGGACAACTCCACCCGGAACTCCCTGACCATGCTGGCCCTGTGGGTCCTGGCGTTCGTGGGGTTCATCATCGTGAACAACTGAGTTTGCCGACCCTGCCCCCCTGGGAAAGAGGAGAAAAAATGTCCCTGGAATCGCAGGGTTCCTCTGGCAACCGATCCAACTTACCCGAATGACCGCAACCTGGCACAAAACCGGAGCGCCATGAATCCCCCAGACGGCTTTCACCCGGACCGCAGCCATCTCCCCGGGGCCTCGGGCACAGGCTGGGAGGTTCGGGTGGACCAGGAAAGGAACCGGCTTTTCCTCAACCTGGGGGCTCTGGATCTGGAACAGGCCAAGGAGGTGGTCCTGGCCATGGGCCGGTGGGTGTGGAAGCTCACCCCCGGGTACACCGTGATGAGCGACTTCACCCTGTTCCTTCCCGTGGACCAGAAGGTGGCCCTGTACATCACCCGGGGACAGACCGTGCTCCGGAAGTCCGGCATGGGCAAGGGCGTCCGGGTGGTCAGTTCGCACCTGACAGCCCTCCAGTTCTCCCGCCGGGGCAAACAGGTGGGCCTGGACGTGGACACGGTGCAAACCCTGGCCGAGGCCCGGGTGATCCTGGACCGCTGGGAGCGGGAGCAGGAGCGCCAGGCCGGAAAACCGGAGGAAAAATCGTGAGCCGGACCGGAACAAAACCCCCGCCCCTGGCCCCGGACGCGGTTGTGGAGGTGGTGGCCCCTTCCTCGTGTTTCGACCGGGAGCCCTTTGACCGGGGCATGGAAATTCTCCGGGACGCGGGCCTGGCGGTCCGGGCCGGGGAGGCGGTGTTCGCCCGGCAAGGCTACCTGGCCGGGGAGGATTCGGACCGGGCGGCGGCTCTTATGCAGGCCTGGGAAACCCCGGACGCCGGGGCCCTGGTGTGCGCCCGGGGCGGGTTCGGGTCCCTGCGGCTCCTCCCCCTCCTGGACCTGGAACGCCTGGCCCGGGCCCCCCGGCTCTTCGCGGGCTTTTCCGACGCCACGGCCCTCCTGGCGCTGCTCACCGCCCGCCTGGGCATTTCAGCTATTCACGCCCCTGTGGTGACCCACCTGGGGCTCATGGACCCAGCTGTGGCCCGGGACGCGGCCCATTCCCTGGCCGGTCTCCTGGCCGGACGCCCCGCCTTCCCCCTGGCGGCCGATCCGTCCCGGACCCTCTTTCCCGGCACGGCCCAAGGCAGGGTGCTGGGGGGCAACCTCACCACCCTCTGCCACCTGGCCGGGACGCCCTTTGCGCCGGACTTCTCCGGGGCCATTCTGTTCCTGGAGGATTTCGGCGAGGCCCCCTACCGCCTGGACCGTATGCTGACCCACCTGGGGCTTTCGGGCATGCTGGACGGCGTGGCCGGGGTGGCCCTGGGGAGTTTCACCCAATGCGGCGACGAGGCCGAGGTCCTCCGGGTCCTGACCGAACGTCTCGTTCCCCTCTCCATCCCCGTGGCCGCCGGATTCCCCGCAGGCCACGGCCCCGTGAACCTCCCCTTCCCCCTGGGCGTATTCGCCCGCCTGGACGCCAACGCCGGGGTCCTGGAATTCCTGGAACCCCTCACCGCCTGACATGCGCCCGGTGACAGGGCCAATCCGGAAAAACAAAAGAAAACCAGGGATGATGAAGCTGCAACAAGTCCTGAAGCCACTCTCAACCATCACCCCGGCGAAGGCCGGGGCCATTTTATACGAAGGGCGTTGAGGATTTCCGAAGACAGACTCGGCCCGGATCATCCCAACACCCGGAAAGTTCGGGCCAATCTGGAGGGATTTCTGGCGGAAAGGGAGCAGGCGTCCGGGGGTTAGGCGGGGAGGAGCCAACCGCTTGAAACGTGGGGAAAAAATCCCCCCTGTCCCCCCTTTTTCCAAGGGGGGGGAATCCTGCTTGGGCTTGTTTCAAAACAACGAGGCTTTTGGCAATTTGGCAAGGGCTCCAACGTGCCGGGAAAGCCCCCTCGTTTCCAAAGGGGCTTTTATGATGCAGATTTTTTCTGGAAGGGGGTTTGGGGGGAACCTCTTTATTTGCACCCCACCCGGCCTGACGGCCGCGCGGGGACCCCGCGTCGAAAAAAGAGGTTCCCCCCAAATTTTACGCTCACATAGCCCTTAACAGGCTGTTCAAAAAGGCGATATGCAAGGCGCGCGAGCCAGGAAAGGGCGAGGCGTACTATTGTACGTTGAGCCCTTTCCTGGTGAAGCGCAACGCCGCAGATCGCGTTTTTTGGCAGCCTGTCAGCACCCGATGTGGCGGCTGATTACTATTCGTTGGACTTCGCTGGTGCCTTCTCCGATTTCCAGGAGTTTCTGGTCGCGGTAGAATCGTTCGACGTTGTATTCCTTCATGAGTCCGTAGCCGCCGTGGATTTGCACGGCGTGGTCCGCCACCCGGGACATGACCTCGGAGCAGTAGAGTTTGCCCATGGCGGCTTCCTTCTCAAAGGGCCGTTTCTTGTCGCGGAGCCA
>Ga0180009_10006363_pt1 | contig 12400 bp, 12 predicted proteins | sample OS_PC_MetaG_FD_123537 | JGI IMG/M metagenome (GOLD analysis project Ga0180009, IMG submission 123537) | Groundwater microbial communities from the Aspo Hard Rock Laboratory (HRL) deep subsurface site, Sweden - OS_PC_MetaG | ecosystem: Environmental > Aquatic > Deep subsurface > Groundwater...
GATTTGATCTGGTTCATCTATAACTCAAAATTCGCAAGTGACCCAAATCGCTAAAATTATGAAAAAACATGCCTATCTTTGCGTAAATCTTTTTCCAAAAATCAAAGTGGCGAAGTCGGGACAGGTAATCCGTGGATAGCAACTCTTAATTCTTAAATCATAAATGTCTTTTTTCCCGTCATTCTGATCTCCCTCAGGGAGAGAAGAATATAATTCCGACGTAGCGCCGGGGTGTAAAAATGTGTCAATATTCAAGCAGATAAATGTTTAATGACAAATGGTAACTAAATTGCTCTATTGCTAAATTGCTAAACCTGCCTGCCCTGTACCAGACGCCCGCCATGTACTCGTAGTAGTACTGTGGAGGGCAGGCAGGTTGTCAGAAGAGTTTCTGCTCCCCAAATGCTTAATGATAAATGATTAATGTTTAAATAAATAGATGGTTTAATTGTTCCTCTGATCTGGTAAAATGAAAAATATGATTTTCCCTGAAAAACTCCTTCCCTTCACCAAAAAAGGAAAGTTTTTGATGTTGGCTTTGGATCATAGAGAAAGTTTCGAGAGACTTTCAGGTTTCGAAAACCCTTCCGGAAAGGAAAAAAAAGAGCTGATTTTGTTTAAAAAAAAGATAATTGACGCTTTATCAAGCTATTTCAGCGGCCTTTTAATTGATGCCGGTTACGGTTTGCCTGCTTACACTGATTTGGCTGTTAAAAAACCGTTTTTGCTGCCGGCGGAAAAAAGCGGCTTTCGGGGAAGCCGCAAGAAGAGATTTAATATTATAGACCGTGGTCCGGCCGGGATTAAAAAGAGCGGGGCAGCCGGGGTTAAGCTTTTGCTCTATTTTAATCCCCGGTCAAAGATGATCGAACGGCAAGTCAAGCTGGCTAAAAGCGTTTTAGAACAGAGCCGGGAAGTAGAGCTGCCTTTATTTTTGGAGATCGTCACTTATGACAACCAAGGGAATAATTCGAAAGAGTTTGATCTGATTTATTCTTCCTTGGAAAAACTTTTAAAGTTTGGAGTCAGGCCGGATGTTTTTAAACTGCCTTATTGCGGCAGTAAGAAGGGTAGCAGGGAAATTACTACTCTTTTAAAAGGAACCCCCTGGATTTTGTTGACTGCCGGAGAGGAATTTTCTATTTTTAAACAACAATTAGGGTTGGCCGTCGCCGGGGGCGCTTTGGGTTTCCTATCCGGGCGATCTATCTGGCAGGACCTGCTTCTTTTGGGGGCCGGGGAAAGAGATTATTTTTTAGAGGAAACTTTAATTAAACGTTTTAAAGAAATCACCAAAATAGCTCTCGGCGGTTAAACAGGAAAGGCTTTATGAGACCAAAAAAAGTTTTAGTTACCGGAGGATCCGGTTTTTTGGGAATTAACCTAATCCGCTTTCTTTTGAGGAAAGGATTTAAAATCCGGTCTTTGGATATTGCCCCGTTTGATTATCCCGAAAAGAATAAAATCGAGGTTATTCTCGGAGATGTCCGGGATCAGAGAACAGTTGGTCAGTCGGTTAAGGGTGTCGACTTTGTAGTTCACTGCGCCGCCGCCCTGCCTCTTTATTCTAAAGAAGATGTTTTCAGCACTGACGTTGGCGGCACCAAGGCGATGCTCCGGGCGGCTTTAAAACATAAAATCGACCGGTTTGTTTTCATCTCTTCCACCGCCGTTTACGGAGTGCCTGATCACCACCCGATCAGGGAGGACGATAAATTGGTTGGCGTCGGCCCTTACGGAGAGGCTAAAATAAAAGCGGAGAAGGTTTGTTTAAGCTACGGAAAAAAGGGACTCCCTGTTACTATTGTCAGGCCGAAAACATTTATCGGTCCTGAACGGTTGGGTGTTTTTGCCATGCTTTATCAATGGGCAGACGAAGCAAGGAATTTCCCGATTATCGGTAGAGGAAATAACCGCTACCAGCTTTTAGACGTAGAGGATCTTTGCCGTTTTATTTATCTTTGCCTTATTTCCGAAAAAAGAAAAATAAAGGATACTTTTAATATCGGAGCAAAAGAATTTACCAGCTTTAAAGAAGATTTCCAGTCGGTTTTAGACCGAGCCGGGTACGGCAAAAAAATAATTTCCTTTCCGGCACCTTTGGCGATTGCCGTCTTAAAAGTTTTAGAGTTTTTTAAACTTTCGCCTTTATATCAATGGGTTTACGAGACCGCAGGCAAAGATTCATATGTTTCGGTAGAAAAGGCCGAAAGGGTTTTAGGCTTTATACCGAAGTATTCCAATAAACAGGCGCTGAGTAGAAATTTTGACTGGTACCTGAAGAACAGAGATACTTTTAGTAGTGTTTCCGGCATTTCTCACCGGGTCCCTTGGAAACAGGGAGCTTTGGGACTTTTAAAGTTTTTTTTCTGATTCAACAAATAGGTGTTGACTTTGCTCTTTTTCCTGCTAAAATCTGACCGTGATCTTAAATATTCCACTTTTTGCTTTTTGCTGATTCCGACTCCTTATCGGGTGGACTTATCAAAAAAACTTTCTTACAAGTAAAGGAGGTGATTTATAAAAAATGGGGACCAAATTATACGTAGGTAATCTTAGCTATAGCGCTACTGATGACCAGCTGGGTGAATTGTTCAGCCAGGCAGGAGCGGTTGTTAGCGCCAATGTAATTACTGACAGACAAACAGGCCGACCTAGAGGCTTCGCTTTCGTTGAGATGGCTAGTGCAGAAGACGCGGAAAATGCGATCAAGATGCTTAACGGTAAAGATTATGACGGTAGAAGTTTAGTAGTCAATGAGGCTAGACCTAAAGAAGATAGACCTTCTCAAGGTAGAAATTAAAGTTAATTTTTGCTAAAGCTTGTTTTGGTTTGTGTTGGAAAAAATAATCTTAGGAGCTATCCAGGGGGTGGCCGAATGGCTTCCGGTAAGCTCGGAAGGGGTTTTAGTCTTGGTCCAACTCCGTTTTTTCGGTGGTAACGGGAGTTTGGCCGAAATGGTTAAGTTCGCTTTGTTTTTGCATTTGGGCACCTTTCTGGCGGCTTTGATTTATTTCCGCAGACAAGTAGGAAAAATCGTTAAGACGGTTTTTACTTACAGAAAATCTTCCTTAGAGGAACGGGGATTGGTGGACTTTTTATTGGTAAGCAGTTCGCTCACCTTTTTAATAGGTCTTCTCGTCTTACGGTTTTTTAGTGTTTTTGAAGAACAGCTAAAGTTGAGCGGAGGAATTCTAAGCTTAATAATCGGTTTAACACTGATGATTACCGCTTTACTCCAATTAGCTTCAAAAAAAATGGGCAGCAGATCCTTGGACTCTTTAAATCTGAAGGACGGTTTTATCTTGGGTGTTGTTCAGGGCTTAGCGGCTATTCCCGGATTTTCCCGTTCCGGGGCAACCGTTTCCAGCCTGCTTCTTTTGGGTGTTGAAAAAACTTTAGCCTTAAAACTAAGTTTTTTAATGAGTTTGCCGGTTGTTTTCGGAGGCAATATCCTTTTAAATTTGAACTACCTTGCTTTTGATTGGCAGCTTATTCTTGCCCTATCCTCTTCTTTTGTCTTCGGGATTTTAACAATTCACTTTTTGATTAAAGCAGCAGAAAAGATAAATTTCGGCATTTTCGTGATGGTTTTCGGGATTATTACTGTTATTTCCTCGCTGATTCCGTAAAACTCTTTCCTCGTCATTCTGAGCGGAGCCCTGTACCAGATGGGAGACCACGTGGGGTATCTCACTGTGGCGGTACAGGGCGGAGCGAAGAACCTGCCTGCCGGCAGGCAGGTCCCCTAATCGTTGGCACTTTGCTTTCTACGAGGGGATCCTTCGTCATCGGAATTTCTCAGGATGACGGTGGAGGGAGGGGGTCAAGGTTTAGGATGAAGGGCGGGGCGACCTCGTCATTCTGACCCGCCCAAAGCTACGCAGTTGCTGGCGGGGAAGAACCTCCTAATTTTCTGGCAACTTGTTCCTTTCGACGGGCCGCGCCCGCCATCGCTACCCGCCCAGAACTACGTAGCTGTTGGCGGGTTGCGGGCGGGGATCCTTCGTCATCGGAATTCCCCCGTACCACCACAGTACCACGTAGGGTACATGGCAGGTGCGGTACAGGGCTTCGCTCAGGATGATCTTGACCCCCTAACCCGTCAATTCTGGACCCGTTCCGTGAGTGATAATGTACCAATGGGACGGTCTTGTGCTATTCTTAAAAGTAAATATGCCCACTTTTAAATACAGAGCTACCGACCGGAAAAATAAGCTGATAACCGATACTATTGAGGCGGCTTCGGAAAAAGAAGCAAAGACTCTTCTTGAAGATAAGGATTTGCAGGTCCTTGTCCTTAAAAATTTGAACAAGGGCTTTCTGGGGCAGCTTTCTTCTCCTTTTGGGAATAATTTCCCCTTAGCCGATAAAGTTTCGCTTTGCCGCCACCTTTCGATAATGATTAGTTCCGGGATCGCCCTTGAAGAAGCCTTCGGCCTTTTAATCACCGGAGTAACTAATAAAACTGTCAAAAAGGTTCTCCAGGATGTTTCTTTCTCTTTAAGAAAAGGCCAATCGCTCTTTTTAAGTTTTTCAAGATATTCAAATCTTTTCGGCGATATTTTTCTCTCTATGGTCAAAACAGGGGAACTTTCCGGAACCCTGGACAAGTCTTTTAACTACTTGGCTCAACAGTTTAAACAAGAAGATGACCTTCGCAAAAAAATAATCAGCGCTCTAATTTACCCGGCGGTTATCGTTTGTCTGATGGGTTCGGTTGGGGCGTTGATGGTTACCTTTGTTCTCCCTCGTTTAAGCAAGGTCTTTTTAACTATGGACGTCGAGCCACCGATAGTTACCCGGCTTCTTTTAAAAGCCAGCCTGTTTTTAGAGAAAAATTTGCTTTTATCTTTGGCCGCGGTAGCTGTTATTGTCATCGCCGGACTGATTTTAGTCAAAAGTAAGCAGGGGAAAAAGCTTTTTTATTCTTTGGCCAGTAGAATGCCTGTTTTGAATAAAATTTTTCTCTACTACAACCTGACCAGGTTTAACCAAAGTTTATCCGCCCTGCTTAAGGGAGGAGTTTCCATTGAGGAATCTTTGGAAATTTCCTCCCAAGCCTTGATTATTCCCGAGAAAAAACAGTTTTCAAAGGCTTTTCACGAAAAAATTTCAAAAGGCTTACCGTTGGCAACCGTTTTTTCGGAAACAAAAATTTTCCCCCCTTTGATGATCCAGATGGTTTCTGTGGGCGAAAAAACCGGTAACCTGGAGAAAATTCTGGCAGAGGTGGCTTTATTTTACAAAGAGGAGGTGGAGAACTCATTAAAGAACTTTATTACTCTGCTGGAACCTTTATTGATGATTTTAGTCGGTATTGCTGTAGGAGTGATGGTTTTAGCTTTCATTTCGCCGATTTATAGTCTTATCGGGAACCTTGGACCGAAATGATTTTATATATAAACCAAGAAAACCTGCCTGCCGGTTTACCTGTCTGCCGACAGGCAGGCCCGCCGAAATGGAGGGCAGGCAGGCCATGGTCCCTTTGGGATTAGCCTATGGATGAATTGGTTTTCTTTGTCCCAGTATGTTCGCCCCAACAGGGCGTTTGGATTAGTATAGCAAGCGCAAATCAAACTTTCAGTGTTTCAAGCTTAAAAATGTGGTAAATTTGTTTTGCGGGTACTATACTACGGTATATTCGTGGGGCTCTATGAAACGGAACAAAGGAATTGCTCTAACGGAACTATTAGTGGTGATGAGCATCATGGCAATTCTTTTTGCCATTGGCGCAATGTCTTTGAGCAGTCTTGAAAGAGAAAGTCACTTGGACTTGGTCGCTTCGGAGATAAAAACCTCTGTCTACCGGGCGCAAAGCCAAACGGTCAACGGGATCGCCTCCGGCCTCTACTTTGAAAACAACCGTTTTGTTTTTTTCAGAGGAGAGAGTTTTGTCGAAGGGGATCCTGGAAATTGGGAAACTGCCCTCCCTGCCAGTGTGCAGTTGACAGAGATCAATTTGTTTCAGGGAACGCTTACCTTTATAAAACCGACCGGCTATGTCAACAACTATGTTTCTCCGGCCGGTGTTACCTTGGTTGAGACCGGCACCGGAAAAACCAGGTTAATAACTGTTAACAGACTTGGTCTGGTTCAGATAAACTGAAACTATGGTTGAAAAAAAAGAAGCCGGTTTTTCGCTGGTGGAAATAATTGTTTCCCTTGCTGTTTTTTCGGTAATAATTTTTGCCGTGATTCAACTCCTTTTTGTTTCCCAGGAGGCGGCCAATTTAGGTAAGGAAAAAACAAAGGCGGCGGCGCTGCTCTCGGAATACTTAGAGGAAGTTAAAAATGTCAGGCGGCAAGATTGGCAGCTGTTAACCAACGGCCGCTATCTTATCCGTTCGTCTTCGGGCAATTTAGTTTTAGAGGCCGACCCTGTCGGAGAAACGGTTGGAGACGTTACCCGTTATTTAGAGATTTCAAACGCCTATCGTGATTCTGCCGGGAATTTGGTAATTTCCGGGGGCTCGCTTGATCCTTCAACCAAGAAAGTGACTGCTGCTGTTTCTTGGACCGGTCTCCATCCCGGCCAGCTTTCGCAAGAGATTTACCTTACCCGGTATTTTGACAATTTGGCTTGGAACCAGACTACCGTTGCCGATTTTCAAGCAGGTCAGATGGACTTGGTTAAGATAGTCGACCCGGTAATCAATGACGGAGAGCTCGAATTAGTGGGCGGTTGTTTTTCGGAATCTCCTGAATCTTTGATTTATGACAACCAATTTAGAAACGGGTGGAGGTCGGACTGCAGCGGGCTGAGTTTCTGGCAGTGGTTGTTTTGCAAGTTCATCCAGTTTTTTTCCAATAGCGAAATTAAAACGAATGCTACCGATTACACTTACAATGGTTCCAGCTACTCGATCAGAATTAAGCTTAAACCGCCGGGTTCAGGATCTTCCTGGTCTTGGGTCAGGATTTTCAATTTCAACGGTGTCTGCACCGTTGGTTTTAGAAATCTTCACTTTTATGTTTACAACCCGAGCCTGATAGAAAAGAATTTTTATGTTACTGCCGTCTATGGTCAGTGGGATCGTAGAGAAGTGGTTTTGCCTCCCGGTGGTTGGACTGAGGTCAGTTTGGACTACGAGACCTTAGGTGAGGGTTATGAAGACAGCCTCCAGTCGATCTTTTTTTCCGATTATATGAACAGCTCCGACCCGGAGTTGATTTTTTATGTTGACCAGATTGAGCTGACAGGGGGAGTCGGCGGTTATTTTACCGAGGGAACCTTGGTTTCTTCGGTATTGGACACAGGCAGAAACTCGGCTTTTAACCGAATTGGTTTTGGCGGTCAGATTCCGGGCAACACCCTGATCGGTTTCCAGGCGTCTGTTTCCGATAACCTTTTTGGTCCTTGGGTTTTTTATGGACCGGGAGGAACCAGTTTAAATGATGATCTTTATACCGATTCTGCTGGTCAAGCCATTTGGCTTGGGGAAAATCTCGGTCGCTATTTTCGGTACAAAGCCTACCTGAAAAGTTTTAACGGAAAGGAAACCCCTGTTCTCCATAATGTTTCGGTTAATTATTCACCTTAAAAAAAGAAACAATGTTGTTTGGAAATTCGCTAAAAGCCAAAAATGAGACTCCACGCCCCACCTTGTGTGACCTGGTATCTTCCAATCCGGCGGAGTCGAAATCCCTGTCTGCCGAACAGGCAGGCTCCGAAGCGGGAGGTTCATCTTCCTCTACCGGTCGAATTACCCCGTGGTCTCCCGCGAAGGCGGAGGATCAGGGAACTACTTTGGTCGAGCTGATTATCTATTCCGGCCTGTTAGGAACGGTTCTGACCATCCTTTATCTTTTTTATACCCAAGTTGTCTGGCAGAGAGCCCTTCAGGTAACCGAAACGGAAATTTACACCGGCGGTCAAAAAATTCTTTTTGATTTCAGGCAAACTATTAAAGGAGCTTCTTCTATTGATTTTCCTTTGACCGGGGAGACGGCCGGTTCGCTGGTCCTTGATTCGGGCAATATCAGCTACTCTCTTGATGCCGAGGGCAGATTAATTAAAACCGAAGGGGCAGAGAGCAACAGCCTGACCGACAACCGGATTATCGTTGAAAGCTTGGTTTTTGGCCACTTTGGCCCGTCGTCTCAATCGCCGACGGTAAAATTAAACTTGGTTCTGAAAGGGAAAGGGCTTATTAATGGCAGAGAAAGAAGAGAGAATTTTCAAACAGCGGTAACTTTACCCTAAGATGAAAAAACCAATCAACGAAAACTCCAATAAAAATCACGGCCAGGCGATGATTGTTCTTTTGTTTATCACCGCGATTGTTGTTGCCTTGGTTTTGCAGATTGCCTCGTTAAGTTTTTCCTCCATTAGTTTAGATAATGAGTATAGCGAAGGACTTTTGCTGGTTACTGAGGCGGAAAGCCGATTGGAGGACGCTCTGATTAAATATCTAAGAAACCCCAATTATGCCGGTGAAACGGTGGTTACAAACGGGATAACTTGCGCCGTTTCTTTATCGGATATTTCCGGCGGAAAAGAATTAGTCTCTTCCTGTCAGAGAAATCAGCGGTCAAGGACGGTTGCCGTCTTAGCGATCTACGATAACGGTTCTTACCTCTTTTCTCCGGTTAGGGAAAGATAGTCTTTTGCCTTCTTGAGCAAATGAGATTTTGATCTGCGGATTTTTTCTCCGTCATTTTGATCTCCCTCGGAGAGGGAAGAACCCTCTCGTTTCCCGTCATTCTGATCTCCCTCAGGGAGAGAAGAATCCCCATGGAATAAGCAATCTGCTTCTCTCGATGGGCCGCGCCCGCCATCGCTATGCTCAGGCGTTGTGGGCGGGGATCCTTCGTCGTTGGAACTTTCCCCGTACCACCACCGTACCACTTAGGGTACATGGCAGGTTCGGTACAGGGCTTCGTTCAGGATAACGAGGGGTCCTTCGTCATCAAAATTTCTCAGAAGGACGGGTCAAGAAAATTGTTCTGAGTGACTCTACAATTACGTCGACAGGTTCATAATCCCAAATCTCCACTAAGTCCGTATTTCCGTGAAGGCAGGCTAAAAACCAGAGAAAATGAGTCTCCCGGTCTTCGTTATTTAAAAAATAAACAGGTGGTTTTCTGTGCTATAGTTAAGTAACTATGGCATTCCTTTCGAAGAAAACAGAAAGATATTTCAGCTTTCTTTTTGCCGATGACGAGTTGAAAATTGCCAAATTAGACCGTAGCGGTAAAAAACTAACCGCTTTATTTCAGTTCCCTTTGCCGGAAGGCTTAGTGGTCGAGGGCGGTGTTGCCGATATTGAAAAATTAGCCCGATTTCTTATTCAGGTTAAGAACAAAACTAAAATCGGCAGCTGTTTTGCAGTAGTAGGGATACCGGAGATAAGAGCTTCCACCCATAGTTTAACTTTGCCGGCGATTAGTGTTTCTGAAATTGACCAGGCGATTAAACTCCAGGCAGAATCGTTTCTTCCTTTTCCCTACAAGAACGAATACTTAGACTGGATGCTGGTAGGGAAAACAGCGGATCAATCTAACCGGGTACTGCTTAGCGCGGTGCCGAAAAAAATAATTAATGACTTTGTCGAGTCTTTTCAGAAAGCGGATTTGAAGCCGGTTGCTTTTGAAACCACCTCTCTTTCCTTATTCCGGCTTTTGCCTCCCGAAGGTAAAAAAAGAAGTTTCGCCGCCGAGATAGGGAAAACATCAGTGGTCTTAATTTTGGGAAACGAAGGAAACATTGAGGCTTGTTCTGTTGTTAAAGAGCCAGATCTTTTTTTAGAAACAGCAAAAAAAATGCGCAGTTTTTACTTGGAGAAAGAAGGAGCCGAAAAGGGCCAGAAAATTTATCTTTGCGGTAAAAACCTCTCGGAACAGGTTATCAATAATATTAAAAACGAGCTTTCTATTGACCCGGTAATTCTAAAAACGGCAGTTGCCGGAATTCCTTCGGGGAAAGAAAATGAATTGGCGATCTTGGTTTCCCTGGCCCGAAAAGAAGTTTCCTTGCCGGAGGATGTTAAAACTATTAATGTTTTGCCCGATAAACTGGCTAAAAAGTACCAGTCCTTTTACAAAGGGAAAAGAGCCGATTTATTGGCCTTTCTTTTTGCCCTTTTAGTTTTGCTGCTGAACCTTGCCAGCGCCTTTTCTTATTTTAAAATTAAAGATCAGTACCGGGATTCATTTTCCCGGATTGATCCGAGCTACCCTCGGCTTGATCCGAATTCAACAGAATTTTCCGCTTGGCTGAAGAAGGCAAGAACGGTTAACAAGGTTTCGGCGGGAGATGATTTTGCCAATAAAGTCATAAAAACACTATTGGAGTTTTCTTATCAGAATGTGGAAATTTTCGGTTTTGACTTTAACCCTGAGAAAGACGAGTTGATTTTAACAGGAAGGGCTAAAAAAAGAGATGATGCTCTTAAGTTAAAAGAAGGATTGGAAGAAGAAGATTTTGTCGCCAAGGCCTCAATACCGGTTTCCTCTTTAGAACAAGAGGAGAACGCCGAGTTTAGAATTAAGTTATTCCTTGAGCGGGTTTTATAAAAATGGCTGGTGAAAATAAGTCTTTGAATTTTATTTCGCCGATCAAGAGGCGGGATCCGGCCGCGGCGCCTTCGGCTGCTTTAGCAGGGGAGAAGCCTGCCGGGACTTCTTTACCCAAAACGGATTTGTTGGAAGATATTGTCATTAAGGCGGACGATTTGAAGGCCACCGCCGCCGCCGATTTTAAAAACATCCCGTCTCAGCTGGGCAATTCTGCCAAGGGCGGTCAGCCTGCTTCAGTAAAAGAACCCGCTTTAAAAAACGTCCCGGGAAAAGCGGCTTCTTTGGTTTCCAAAGCGCCGGAACAGAAGCGCGGAAAGGGAAAGGGGGTCAGAGGAAAAAGCTTTAGACGGTTGGCTGTTCTGTCCTTTTTTCTGTTTTTGACTGCCGCCAATGCAGTTTTTTATTTTTTGATCAACAAAGAGACGGTGCGCCTTAACAGAATTGACAGGGATCTTTTTTTGCAGGAAATACTCCGGAAAGGAGATTTTTCTAACCAGGCTCTGGAAAAGACTGAAATACTGAATTCGGTTTTTCTTGAGGAGAAAGGAGTGGTTGATTTTGTCGCCGCTGTCGATAGCCTGTCTACTCGGATGGAAAGAATCTCTCTTGACTTTAAAAGCGATCAATCGGTGAAAGACCGCGGCCAGCCGTATCTCCCTTTTGTTTTAGAGATAGCCGGTTCGCCTGTCCAGGTTCAACAGTTAGTGGAAAAGTTAATCGGGTCCGAATTCATAATCGAACTCATCGGTTTTAGCGTTAAAAGCAAGGACTCTTTTGTCAATAACGCCGAAGCGGTTATTAAGGCCAATCTTTATGTTTCCGGCTCTTTTGATTAACCGGATTGTCAACATGAAAAACAAACTTTTTTTGGTGATAGTTTTTGTTTTAACCTTAGGCTGTTTTGTTCTTAGTTTGTCTCAGATTTACCGGATAAACTTTTCTGCCGGCAGAAAGGGAAACCTTCTTCCCGGCTCTGCCGCCGAGGAGCTGAAAGAGATCAGAACTGCTTTGGAGGAACTGTCAACCAGGGGGAAGCTAAGAGAATTAACCCTTGATCAAACCGGGGCCGGGCCGGCAAAGGAAATTGAACCGGTTAGCAGTCAGGAGAACTTGGTCTCGAATTTAAAGATTGAAATTCTTAACGGCAGCGGTATTAACGGGGCGGCAACCGAACTAAAGCGGTCTTTGGAGGCGCTAATCTCTCTTAACCGTCCTGAAATTTCTGTCGGCAACGCCGATCTTAGGGAAACGATTTTGTTCGAAGTTAAAGCCGGTTTGGATCAAAACATCCGGGATATTATCTATCAAGAGGTTGAAAAGGAATCGGCAACAATAGAAGTAAAAGAATTAGGTAAAGAATCCCCCTTAGACTTAGTGATTACCTTAGGCAGTGGCTTGGTTGACTGATAACATTAACCGTGCCGACCGTCCTGGTTAGTGTTACCAATGAACAGGAACATCCCTCAGTTGCGGGGTCGTGCTCGGAACGACATTCCCTTAGCCGTCATCCTTGTAGATGTTACATATTTCGGTAACACGCAGGACCAACACCCCCAACACCCCCGGGGTGAAAATCTCCTGCCTGCCGGCAGGCAGGTCAGACACCCCGGGGGTGAGTCTCGGTCCACCACAGCACCACGTAGGGGTACAGGGCAGGCATCCTTTGGAACCACGGGCTTCTCCTCCTTCGCTGTCCTTACCCTTCGGCGACAGACAGCTACGGAAGGACGAGAGCTCGTGGAGATTCACCCGTGAATCGGAACACCCCGTTGCTGCGGGATCGCTTGGAGTGATCTCCCTCCTCCGTCATTCTGAGCGGAGCCCCATACCAGATGGTACAAGGGCGTAGCGAAGAACCTGCCTGCCGGCAGGCAGGTCC
>Ga0180009_10006364_pt1 | contig 12398 bp, 12 predicted proteins | sample OS_PC_MetaG_FD_123537 | JGI IMG/M metagenome (GOLD analysis project Ga0180009, IMG submission 123537) | Groundwater microbial communities from the Aspo Hard Rock Laboratory (HRL) deep subsurface site, Sweden - OS_PC_MetaG | ecosystem: Environmental > Aquatic > Deep subsurface > Groundwater...
GGTGGTTGGAACTGGGATTTTGCAGAAACCGTTGTTAACGGCATGCAAGCTTACAGTGCCACAAGATCGGACGGTTGTTATATTAATTGGGTTATAGTTCCTCATCAATCAGATTTTGTTACCATTCGCGCAGAATATTGCGGTGATGATCAACAAGAATTCCAACAGCAATTTAATGCATTGGTTCAAACGCTATCATTTAATTAATGATCATGTTTAAAAAAATCCTGCGAATCATCTATATAATGATGGTGCTAATCGCCGGATTTTTTATTATTTCCAATCTTTGGATCGGGCACTTTGCCAAAGATTTAGTCGTTACTAACGTAGAGGAGTTGCCTCAAGCTGACGCCATCATCATACTTGGTGCATATGTGCGTCCCGATGGAGCTTTGTCCTATATCTTACAAGATAGATTAGATACCGGGCTCTTTCTTTATGAGCAACAAAAAGCAACTAAAATTTTAGTTACTGGTGATCATGGTCAGACAGAATACAATGAAGTTCAAGCCATGAAAAACTATCTTTTGGATCATGGAGTGCCGGAGCAGGATATTTTTATGGATCATGCAGGATTTGATACTTACGATAGTATTTACCGTGCGCGTGATATTTTTTTAATAGAAAACGCAATAATAGTTACACAGAATTTTCATCTTCCACGCGCCGTATATATAGCGGATCGGCTTGGTCTCAAGGTATCCGGATATCAAGCTAACTTAGTTTATCCCTGGTATTACCAGGTTGCACTACGTGATTTATTTGCTCGTTCCAAAGCATTTTTAGATGTAGAAATATTTAAAGCCAAACCAAAATATTTAGGTGATACCATACCAATTACCGGAGACGGGAGATCAACTCAGGATTAGCCTAATCAATCACTTAGTTCTGCAACCTTTTTTGTATTAAAAATCATTTTAATTGTTTTGGGTGCGATGGCACCAGTGGCTATCACCAGGGCTGCAAAAGTTAACATGCCAATAATAACCGGAATCGGCACCCACAAATTTCTTAGAGGATAAATTACCAAAGTCATAACAACCGAGGCTAAAATTATTTTTAATATTTGTACAATGGGCATTGATCCCGGAGCAGATCGCAAAGCAAACCAAGTCGATCCCAGCGCCACCGCTACTTCGGAAAACACGGTTAGCCAAGCCGCGGCCCACATTCCATACGGAGGTATATAAATTATATAACCAATTATTGTTAAAACTGCTACTATTACATAAATTGGTAGCATTTTCATTTGTGCATTTATAGCTACAACCACATGTGACGATATTGTTCCAAAATAAATCGCTGCAATTGCTAACGTCAAAATTTTTAATATGTCGCCCGAGGCTGCAAAATCAGGACCAGATATAAGTATCATAGCCGGTGTTCCTAAAACAAAAACTCCGGCCACAAGCGGAATCGCAAATAATAATATCGATAGATAAGACTGTCTTATTAATTGTGTAAATTGTTTTTTATTCTTTTTGGCCCAGGCATGAGACATTAGTGGCAACATCACACCCGCCAACATAAATGGGAAGGTTATTAGAATTTCCAAAACTCTATAAGCAGCACTATAAATACCAACTTCGGCCGCATCTTTTACCAAAGACAGAATAAATGCATCAGATTTAAAGTATAAAAGATTAAAAAGTATTGATATGCCTATTGGCCATGATTTTGTTAATAACTCCTTCCAAAAAGCAACATCAACATTCCATTTAAAACACGCGTATTTACTTGCCACTGCCCAGTTAACAATTAAATTAGCCAAACTTCCAATTGATACAAAAATTACTATCGCGGTTAAACCCCAGTGCATTGCCATGGCGATTATAAGTCCTACTAATAAAATTGCCCTACCTAAAACTTCACTGATAGCCACAATATGCATTTTTAAATGTCTTTGCTGTACACCGATTACTATTTGATTAAGTGATGCGGAAAAGAACGAGATCCAAAGAGCAAAAAATGCTATCTTTACTGGCAAAGCATAAGGAAATAACAGCCCCACAAACGGAACAATTCCCAGTAATACAAAACTAGTAATAATCCTAAAGGTCATTGTGGCACTTACTGCGCGATCTTCATATGCTTTATCACCTCTATGCTGACCTAGCATTTGCACGATCATTACATTAATTCCTAAATCCAAAACAATCGCAAAGATTTGATAAAAAGCATTTGCCGTAGAATAATAACCAAAACCCGTCTGTCCCAAATATCTGGTCATTAATGCTATAATTATTACACCAAATAATGTAGAAACTACTTTTCCAACAGCTTGTACGCCGGTATTCCAGGCAATTACTCGGGTTGTGTTCATGCAAAACATTTTAGCATGTAACATGTCTACCTGCCATAATCAATATTTGTAGTTTCTGATTTGAAGATTTATAATTAACAATGTTATGACTCAAAATAATCAAAATCCACAATCGGCACAAGGAATGTCTCAAGCCCACCGTCAACAACAGGCTGCTTTGCGTGCCATGGGTCTACAGAATTCTCAAAAAGATGAAATACCGCGCCTAAGATTAGCTGATCAAATTCCTCCGGAAAATGAACATAAATACTTTGAGCGCGTAAAACAAGATAGGCTACCAACAAATTTTATAGATAAAAAAGTGTCAGACAGTTAACGTAATTTTTTGAAAGAGGTCTGGGTTATGTTGCGTATATATATGAGTCTGACCTGTCCCTAAGGGGCTTTGAGCGTGTAGGGCGCAAAAGCGTCACGCGGCCTAGGGCATGGCAAGCTCAGTTCTCTATTAGGGCAGGTTGTGACAAAAAAATAAAAAATTCTGCTTAACTTAGCAATATCATTAGCTTTGTTGATTGACCCTGATACTTTATAAATGGTACACTTTATATATCAGTGCCAATAGATTAAAATAAAAACAAAGCCTATGAATATACACAATTTGCATAACCGCAAAAAAGCGAGACGATTTTCCAACTTAGGAAAAAAGTGGTTTATCGTGTCGCTTTTTATTTTTGCTGCCATTACCGCTGGATTAGCTTACAAACAAGCTCAAGCCTATACTATAGTTGAGTACTCAACGGTTTATCTGCAACCAGGTGAAGTAAAAAAAGTTTTCACTAGCATCAAAAATCAAACTTCAGCTACATGGCAAGGAGGAAGTGGCAAAAATGCTTTGTATCTTTATGGTTCCTCTAGTCCATTAAAACATTCAAGCTGGTTAACAAATGATTTACCAGCTAATATTGATCAGTCACAAGTAAAACCCGGAGAAAACGCAACCGCGACATTTTACGTACAAGCCCCAACAACACCTGGTAGTTATACAGAACGATTTTTAATAGGTAATGGTTCTGTTTGGCAAAAGAACACGGTCGTTCAAATTTCTTTTCATGTGCAAGCCAATCAAACGAATTCAGCTACACCAAACATTGCCGCTAATCGCTTAGCAAATACAACGGCTTACAATGCTTCAATTATTGATAAAGGCGGAGTTGAATGGCAGGTGGATTCCGGTAAAGAGTTTAATATTACCGTTAAAATAAAAAACATGGGTCGTCAGGTTTGGTACAAAGAGGGTGAAGGCAGAGTACAAATTTATGCTCATGACAATCGCTTTAAAAGTAGTAATTGGGGAGGTGAATATTTAGTCGCGAATCTAAATGAGACAGCGGTTCATCCTAATCAGACCGCGTCATTTACTTTTACAATGAAAGCTCCATCTGTACCCGGTTTATATCAAGAATCATTTGAACTGCGCGTTAATCAAGCGGAGGCCATACAAGGTAGTGGCTTTACATTACCTATCCGTGTTGGTGGTAGCGGCCAAACAGTAAACAATCCAGCTCTAATTACCGATACAGCTCCAACAACGCCAGCCGTATCTCCTTCTGATGGATCTTACAAGGCTATAGTTTTATTACGTCCAAAAGAAACATTTTCCGTATCAGGTAATACTGTTTTGACTCTGCAGTTTGGTATTAAAAATTCAGGCACAGCTACCTGGAAAAGTCATTCCATTGTATTTAAACAATCAAATCCTGATAAGGGTGAGAATTTATCCGGAGTACGTCACTCATCCTGGATTTCCGCTACAACAGCCCAGCAAATATCCTCTCAAGTAGAGCCAGGTCATCTAAGTTTAGTTTCTTACAAAATGGAAGCACCGGCCAAGAGCGGATCTTATGTAATAAGCTTTGTAGTAGTAGCGGATGGAATAGAAGTCCCGGGTAGTGCGATGGATATACCGGTAACCGTTACTGCGGATGGTTACATTGAAACAACTCCAACCCAAACAACCACGCCTACTCCTACATATAATCCAGTTGTCACTGACCCAAATTTACCTGCAGAACCAATAATCCGTGTTGGTCTTTATGCAACAACTGATGATACTTCTGTATTTAAAGCTGTTAATGGTGGTTTTTTACTACAGCAAAACGGTTCTACAGTTTGTTCATTTAATGCCGGAGAAGAGGCGAAAGTGGTTTATGATCGCGCTCACGCTGTTTATAAAGTAAGCGGTCCACGTTGCCAGACGCAATCAACACAATATTATGTTGCTGTTGCTTCTGATGGGATCTCTCCTTTAGAGGTCACAGACTTTTACCGACCTGTTTCTTGGTTAGCAGGAGCTAATGATAATAAATTCCGTAGCAAATTAGAGTTACGCTACACTCCTAAAACAGATAAGGTCTGGCTAATCAACGAACTTCCTATCGAGTGGTATTTAAAAGGTATCGCCGAGACTTCCAATGTGTCTCCAATGGAATTCCAAAAAACACTTCTCGTAGCTGCTCGTACGTATGCCATGTATCATGTAGAAAGAGCTACTAAACATGCTGATGAATTCTTTATCGTGGATGCTAAGTATGATCAGGTTTATCGTGGTTATGGTCAAGAAGCGCGAAGTCCAAGTATTGTTGCAGCCGTAGAGCAAACACGTGGAATTGTTGTTTCATATCAGGGTAAATTAGCCATAACTCCATATTTCTCACGTTCCGATGGTCGTACGCGCGACTGGAGCGAGGTTTGGTACGGTGAGGTGGAGTGGTGCAAGGGCGTTGCTGTTCCTCAAGATGCCGGTAAAACTCTTTGGGGTCACGGTGTTGGTATGTCGGCTTCTGGTGCTTTAGCTATGGCTGCTCATGAGGATAAAAAATATGATCAAATACTTAAATATTTCTACACGGGCATAAATTTAAATCCTTGGTATAGATAACAGTGAATACTAAATATTAAAAGTAAACAATAATCGGAGTTCATGCTCCGATTATTTTATTCTGGTTAATGTCTATTAGCTTTTTTAATTTGATTAGCTGTTCGATTTATTTGTGAATAACCCAAGCTGCCAATAGCTGCAATAATAAAGCTTAATATAAAAGGATAAAAGTCTAAATAAAAAATTACAATCAAAACCGGTATGATTAATGTTCTAGTGCTGTTATAAACAAAATGTTGAAATACCAAAAAAGCCGGATAATCTTTTTGTTTTGCTAGATCGTAACATTTTGCTATCCAGGGTATATGCAAAATCTTTTCTGACATATTTTTATAGGAGTCAACCGCTAATATTAACAATGTGTTCGTAGCGAATATGCGGCCTACCCAGCCTAAAAAATATAACAGAGATCCGATGTGCAATATTTTTCTTTTGTTATAGGTATCTGTTATTTTGCCCATGGCGTAAAACACAACTAATGAAAATACTAATGACAATGAAACAATAAAACCGGTTTTTTCTATATTACCCAAGACAACAATCAAATAAATTGGCCAAATCGTTGCTCCTATCACAACCTCGGCGCCATAGCCCGCAAAACTCAAAGCAGCTCCTCGCCATTTTTTTGATGTAATCTGATTTATTGTATTGCCTAGTTTAATTCTTTCACAATGATGGGTTGCAGTATCCTTAGTTAAGAATAATGGTATATTGCTGAGTAGTAATATAACTGAACCTACTACATATAAAATCGAAAAGTGGTATTGCGCTAATATACCACCCAACACAGGCGCCAATAATGAACTAATTAAAATTAAAGCATTTATAAATGATAATTCTCCACCTTCATGTTTGCTGTCCAAGTGAGGGATTATGTGTAAATGGTATCCATAATTATAAAAAAGCATTCTTCCAGCTAAACAAATTGGTAAAACATAAAACAGAAAAGGAAAATCAGGGATAGCTAGCAATCCTAGATAGTAAACAATAATTAAAGGAGCAGAATAAAGGATAGAATGTTTTGGCCCTATCTTTAAAATTAAACGCATCGCAGCATGAGCAAAGATAATGAAAAACAAAAAACTTATAAAATAAAAAAACAGTATTTGATAAATCGGATAACCCATTTGATATAAATATATGGGCACAAAAATACTCATCAATCTATCGCCAAAAGCTCCAATGGCAACAGTTATGTAAAAATTGGATAATTCTTTATTAGGAAAAATATTTTGTAAGGTGTTTCCATTAATAAAACTCATAAAAATCTGTATCAAGATTTTAAGTAGATTATAATTTGTTGCTAAATACTTATGGTTCTAGATGCGGTGCCAAGTGTGCATCAACTATATGTTGTTTATTGTCCAAAGAAGTTTCATCAATCGCTTCTATAGCTTCTTCTAAATGCTCTTTTCTATCTTGCTCAGCTAAAGTTAAAATCAGTTTAGAAACTTTGTTTGGATTATGTACGTCTTCAAATGTAAAACGTTCTTTCTCACCGGCTGTTTGTATATAGACCATGCCAAAATTTAGTAAAGATCTCATAAAACCGTTTACCTCTGAGGTTACGTCTTGCACTCTATACAATCTTAGCTCGGAAATAGTTCTGGCAAACAAGCCTTTTTGTTCTATATTTAAAATTCTGCTATTAGTGACAATCCAAATATCAAGCCAGTGATCAAGAAAGTGTTGATACAAAAATAAGATTACAAATAAAAAGAATGCACTACCACCAAGTATGAGCAAAACTAATGAAGTATTATTTTGTAAAACACTAGAATCTGTAAATGATAAAAATAAGTAGCTGGCAATTGGCAGGATGATTATTACTATTAATATTGCAAACAAACTAAAAAGTGTTATCCAGTGCCTTCTAAATATTCCTTGAATTTTTTCGTTGGGCAAAGCGCCCGGTAAATTGTCCAATTTCATCATATTAGTTTACTAGTAATACATCACCCAAAGAATTAGTGATATCAATTGTGGCATTTAGATCCAGACCAGATAAAAGAACCAAGCTAATTACAATTATTCCCACAGAAACTACTATGTAGATGATTGTAGTCCATCTTGTTATTGGCCCATGTAAACCAAATCGTAACATCTGCATGATGCTTAGTGCTGATATAAACAAAAATACAGCTAAAAACACCAGCCAAACTATTAAGAAAATTGAAAGTGGAATCATGATTGTATTATAACACGTCAAACTAAATAAATGCCATTGCATTTAGTGGCTATCTATTAGCTGTTTTTAAAAACATTTTTTTAAATTATTTCTTCAGGAACATCTAGATTTAGATGCTCATAAGCTAGTTTTGTTGCCGTTCTACCGCGCGGCGTGCGTGATAAATATCCTTCTCGTAATAAAAATGGTTCGATAACATCCTCAAGAGTTGCAATCTCTTCGGATATGGCGGCGGCTAGTGTTGCCAAACCCACAGGGCCTCCTTTAAATTTATCAATAATTGCATTTAATGCCCTTCTGTCGTTTTCGTCCAATCCTTTTATATCAATATCAAGCGCTTGTAATGCCGCATGCACCGTTTCAGGATCTACCAACCCTTCGTTTTTAACCTGGGCATAGTCACGTACACGTCTTAAGAGGCGATTAGCAATTCTAGGGGTTCTTCTAGCTCGATTCCCTATACTCAAAGCCGATTCATCATCAATCTCAAAATTTAATAAATCGGCACTACGTTTAACAATGGCTGTCATCTCCTCAGGTCCGTAAAAATCCATATGATAAATTGCACCAAATCTATCACGCAAAGGTGCGCTCATTAAACTTAGTCTTGTTGTCGCTCCAATAATTGTAAATCGTCTTAAATCTAATCGCAGAGTTCTGGCAGCGGGCCCTTTTCCGATCACAATGTCCAAAGCAAAATCCTCCATAGCCGGATATAAAACCTCTTCTATACTCCTGTTCATTCTATGTATTTCATCAATAAATAAAATGTCTCCATCTTCCAAGTTGGTTAGAATTGCTGCCAAATCACCAACTCGCTCTAAAGCTGGTCCACTGGTAATCTTGATACTTCCTTCCATTTCATTAGCTATCACATGAGCTAAAGTCGTTTTACCAAGCCCAGGTGGACCATACAACAAAACGTGCTCACAAGGCTCCTCTCTTTGTTTTGCGGCTTCTAGTAAAATACTTAAATTACCCTTAACAACAGGCTGCCCGATAAATTCGGCCAAAGTTTTTGGTCTCAAGCTGAGCTCACACCTCTCCTCCTCTTCTTGAGCCTCTGGGATTGTTAGTCTTTCTTCTTCCATATAGCAAAAAGCTTAGCATAACCACAAGTAACGTGGAATAATCTTAAAAATTCTATCATTTGCGATTCAGTATTTGAGGCGTTGCAGTTGCGTGTTATAATATGTGTATGCAAAGTCCATTTAGTCGACCACTTCCAAAAGTTGCGAGCATTCAAGCTTCTCCGGTGTCAGGCACTGCCGCTCGTGGTTTAAGTGGATCTGCACGTGCAGATGTAATACGTGCCATGGCGAGCGATATTGAGTCGCGTACTGCACGCGTTCAGCAGATACGTCGCCTTAATGATAAGATAAAAAAGGAATTGGAAGATAATCCACAAACCGGATCATCACGTATAGCTTTTTTAGCTCGTCAATTAGATAAGGATTTTTAAAATATGCCATCATTTGAACAAATGCCATCCATGCCTACGCCGGAGTCCATGCCATCAACAGAGCTGAGTAGGGCAATAGAAAAAGCACGTAGAGAAATCAGACTTGCAGAGGATTCAATCAATGAATTGATGGCGCATTTACTTATAAACATGAGTGAAGATCGCCGCAAGATTTACATAGCTTGTATAAAAAATCTCGGACGCTTACAAAGGTTCCAGGATGATCTAAAAAATAATCCCCTCTGAGGGGATTATTTAATACTAACTCAATTGATTAAATACGCTGAGTTAGTTTTTTTAATATTTCACCAAAACTCAAGGGTATAAAACCTAACACGATTGTAAATAAAAACATCCAAATTGGCACCGCTTCAAAACCAAAACGCAAGTTAATTCCCGGTGTATATACTAGGAATATCAATAACGCCATTATTAATGAATAAATCCAAACAAATGTTCGATTGTTTACAAATTTCCAAATGGATTTCAAATTCTCGTCGTAAGATACGGATGTAAGTACTATAAATAAATTACTCCATATTATTGCACTGAATCCAATTGTTCTGGCTGCATTTGTATCCAGTCCCATCTGCAGCGCGATAACATACGCCCCAACAGTCACTAAAAAAATCATTATACCAACCGCAAACACTCTTGATAATTGGCCCCTTGGTATCACTGGTTCATAATGACCTCTTGGTTTACGTTTCATTATATTGGTCTCTGCTGGTATGGACTCAAAAACCAAGGCACAAGTTGGATCAATTACAAGCTCTAACAAAATAATGTGTATGGGTGTTAATAGTATTGGCAGGCCGGACAAGGGGATTAGTAGTGCTGTTAAAATAATATATGAGTGAACCGTGAATATATAACCAATCGCTTTTTGAATGTTGTCAAAAATCCTTCTTCCATCACTAACCGCACCAACAACTGTCAGCAATCTGTCATCAAGTAAAATAATATCAGCTGCTTCGCGTGCAACATTGGTACCCCTCTTTCCCATCGCTATACCAATATCAGCTTCTTTCAGTGATGGTGCATCATTAACCCCATCTCCCATCATGGCTACAACTTCACCTCGTCTTTTTAATGAATTTACTATTTTTAATTTTTGCTCAGGAGTAATACGCGCAAAGATATGAACATCAGATATTCTTTCATCCAACTCAGTCTCTGTCATTGTCTCCAAATCTTTCCCAGACATTATTCCACCGCCATGATTTATTCCCACAGCTTTGGCTATCTGTAGAGCTGTTTGTGGGTGATCTCCGGTAATCATACGCACAGAAATACCAGCTTTCTGGCACATTTTTATCGCTCGTTTAGCATCTTCTCTGGGTGGATCTCTGAAACCCAACAAGGCAACAAACTCTAGCTCATTTACGTTTTTTAATAATTTTGGTTTTGATTTTGCGGGCAAGTATTTATTAGCAACAGCCAGTACACGCAAACCTTGGCTAGCCATTTTATCAACCTCTGTTAGCAATGTATTTTTTTGTTTTACACTTAAGTCACATCTTTCAATAACATTTTCTGCCGACCCTTTTATTGCTAAAATTTGTTCATTACCTGATTTCCATAGATGGCCCATGAATTTTAGTTTTTGATCAAATCCATAATCCTCGATAAAGTTTTTTTGTTCATAAACTTCGGTGATATTTAACCCAACTCGTTTGGCTAGTTGATGGATGGATATGTCCATTGGATCATATGGATGTGGCTGACTGGCAAGTAACGCATTAGCCACAAAAGGATGCAAAGTGTGATTGGCTTTTTTTGTTTCTTTGATGGTCAAAATTTTACCATCCGCATAAATCGCCTCTAATGCCATGCGATTCTCAGTGAGCGTACCTGTTTTGTCGGTGCAGAGGGTTGTTATGTGCCCAACTGTCTCAACAGCATTGATATGACGTACCAAGGTATGTTTTTTTGTTAATCGATAGGCTCCCAAAGCAGCGAAGACCGTTAGGATCACGGGTATCTCTTCTGGTATAACTGATATGGCTAGCGTTAATCCTTTCAATATACTATCAATGACATCACCAGTTATAACATAAACAATTATCATTAGAGCCAAACACGCTAGAGCTCCTACGATGCCAAAGATTTTTACTATCTTTCTAATCTTTTTTTGTAATGGGGTTGATTCGTCTTTTATCTCGCTTAAAGATGATCCTATTTGCCCATACTGCGTTCGATTGCCGATAGCGGTTACTTCTATTACTGCTTGACCGGACAAAACTAAAGTACCAGTGTAAACAATGTTGTTTGATGAATGTTTATTTGAGCTTAATATATGTGACTTATGGATCGCTCCAGTCTCGCCGGTCAATAACGATTCATCAACTGAAAAATTTACATCGTCTAATATTTTTCCATCACCGGCGATTCTATCACCCTCTTGAGCTACCAATAAATCTCCTTTAGCGAGCTCTTCGCTGGATATTGTAATAATTTCACCATCTCTAATAACATTAACCTTGGGAGTTGAAAGCTCTTTTAAAGCTTCCAGAGCACGATCAGTTTTTTTCTCTTGATAGATATCAATACCAATCATTGTTAATACGCCGACTATCATCAATAAACCATCCCAATTACTTCCAATAGTAAAATATAGAATCGCAGCCAATAATAACATTAAAAGCATCGGTTCTTGCAAGACTCTTACTGCATACGTAAAAAAACCTTTCTTTTTCTTAATAGAAAGGGTGTTGTATCCATACTTATTTTGATTGGCAATGACCTTTCCCTCCGTAAGCCCCCTGTATTGGTCAAAATCTATGGGCATAAAACTATTTTATCAAAGATTCATAACATTAGTCCATGTACATAGCTAGCCTTGACAGGATAAATAATATATGATGAAGTTTGTTATCACTTGCAATGGAGGAATCATGCAGGCTATGGCGACCGTGATCCGTCTCTCTGACCGCAGAAAACAACCTCAGTGGCCAGTCGACAAAGAGGAATTGCTTGAGCGTATGATGTGCTATGTCTCTCGTGATAACTCTGATCATTTGAACATTACATTGCTTTTGGTTTGCGTCTTGCAAGACCCCGACTGTCCGGATATGAATTTGTCTCAGCTTGAGATTGGTGAACTCGATCGGTTGATTGCTAGGTTAGACGCAATGTCTTGGGACGATCAATTGGAGGCGCTTCTCGTGGCCACGTTTTACATGGGTGATGTCACCGGCTGGAATCCCAACATCGCTAAGCCATTGCGAAGCCTGCCTTTTTCCTCAGAGACCAAGCTTCTGATCGAACTTTCCTACGGCATTCTCGGCTTTGCGTGGCAGATTCACGCACGCAAACCCGTCATCTTTTCTCAGAGCGAGTATTACGCAAGGCGTAGCGAGCTCAAAAAAACCCCATAATAGGGTTTTATTTTTTTAAGCAGCTTTTTTCTTTTGAATAGATTTCCTTAGCAGCCTCTCTGTGGCCAAGTCAAGCAAGTCGGCGTAAGTTCTCGCATAACTATCTTTTTTATTTGCATGAGAGTGCAACTTTGTAGCTATTGTTGCCGGCATTAAGATATTTTTTA
>Ga0180009_10006365_pt1 | contig 12398 bp, 5 predicted proteins | sample OS_PC_MetaG_FD_123537 | JGI IMG/M metagenome (GOLD analysis project Ga0180009, IMG submission 123537) | Groundwater microbial communities from the Aspo Hard Rock Laboratory (HRL) deep subsurface site, Sweden - OS_PC_MetaG | ecosystem: Environmental > Aquatic > Deep subsurface > Groundwater...
AGACAGGGCGTTCGTGTGCGTTTCTCGTGGGCGCCGACGGACGCGTGCTCGTCCGGGCCGGCGCGGCGGCGCCTCGGGTCGGCAGCTCCTCCCGAAACCTGGGCCCTGTGTCTCGCGGGCTCGCGACGCACAAGACCCACAGCGGCCGGTTCAAGCTTCCCGGCCCGGGCCGGATGCTGGGGAGCTTCGCCCCGGTGGCCTCCCGGGGCTGGGGGGTGGTCGTGGCGGAGCCCGAGGCGGCGGCCTACCAGACGGTGCGGAGGATTCGTCGCTATACGGTGTTCTGGGCCTTGCTTTGTCTGGTCATCGCGATCTTCGCGGGTGTGTGGTTCGCGCGCAGCATTGGCGGCCCGGTGCGTGAGTTGGCGGCGGCCGCGGAACAGATTTCTCACGGAAACTATGAGCAACGGTTGGAGCTGCGCTCTTCCGATGAGATCGGCCAGCTCGCCGGGACCTTCAACAGAATGGCGACCTCCGTCCAGAAGGCCGTCGAGACCGTCTTGGGGCAGGCGGAAAAGCTGCGTGACAGTGAGCTACACTACCGGACCCTGGTGGAGACCTCCCCGGACGCCATCGTGCGTTGCGATCAAGCGGGTGTGATTCTCCGTGCCAACCCCCAGACGGCCAAGCTGCTCAACGTGGGCGTTGGGGACCTTCCGGGCACCCTTTTGACGGCGCACATCACGCTCACCGGTTCCGCGCAGCCTCCGTCGCAGGATTTCGCACCGGACTTTGTGGCAACCCCCACGCGCGAGCGCTCGTTCAGCTTCAGTAGACCCGGTGGCCCACCCGGTCTGGGGGCGCTCAGTACGACTCCGGTGCACCGATCGGATGGGAAGCTTGAGGGCTGCGTGGCGATCCTGCGCGACGTGACGGAGTGGCGCTCGCTGCAGGCGCGCCTGGCGCAGTCGGATCGACTCGCGAGCGTCGGAATGTTGGCCGCCGGTGTCGCGCACGAGATCAACAATCCGCTCACCTACGTGCTTGGAAATCTGCAGATTCTCGAGTCGGATCTGGCTGAAAGGCAAGAGGCCGCAAATCCCGTGGGAAGCGCTGTTGTGGGCTCGTCGGCAGTCGGAGCTGATCCACTCGATGACTCAACCGAGGAGTTGCTGGCGGACGCGCTGGAGGGGGCCATTCGGATCCGCGACATCGTGTCGAACCTGAAGATGTTCTCGCGCGCCGAGAGCACCGAGGATGAGTCGGTTCAAATCAACAGCGTCATCAAGAGTGCCCTGCGGATGGCCAAACACCAGATCCGTCACCGGGCACAGATCGTCACGGACCTCGGCGTCGTCCCCGAAATTGTGGCCAACGAGGGCAAGCTGTCGCAGGTCTTTTTGAATCTGCTGGTGAACGCTGCCCAGGCCATTCCGGAGGGGGATGCGGCGGGCAACGAGATCCGCGTCCAAACCTGGGCCGCTGGAGAGCTCGTGTACGGCCGAGTCTCGGACACCGGCCAGGGGATCGCCCCGGAGGTGCTCGACCGGCTCTTCGACCCATTTTTCACGACCAAGGCCCAGGGCGAGGGAACCGGGCTCGGTCTGGCCATCTGCCACGGCATCATCGCGGAGTGTGGTGGGCACATCGAAGTGGAGAGCACGCTGGGCGAGGGCACGAGCTTCACGGTCGTCCTGCCGCACGGAATGTCGGAGCAGCTCGCTGCCGTGGAGGCGCCGGCGTCGGCCCCCGGGTCCACCGGGCCGCGGGCGCGGGTGCTCATTGTGGACGACGAGCCCTCCGTGGGCAAGGTGGCTCAGCGCATGCTGGAGGGCTATCACGACGTCGACGTGGCGTTGTCGGGCGCCGAGGCCATCACGATGCTCGAGGCAGACGCGGCGTACGATCTCATCCTCTGCGACATGCTGATGCCTCAGGTCGCCGGGGAGAATCTGTACAACTGGTGCGAGGAGCACCAGCCCGAGCTGGCCGGTAGGATGGTGTTCATGACGGGGGGGACCTTCCAGGGCGGGATGCTGCGCTTCCTCGAGAAAATTGACTTTCCGCGCCTGGAAAAGCCCTTCGAGGCTGCCGTGCTGCGCTCGCTCATCGGCGATGCGCTTGAGAAGGTGGGTCTGCGCCACGCGTCTGGCACCGCGCCCTGATCCGGGGCGGCGAAGAATGGATCCCCGACGACGCAGTGGGCCGCGGGGGCGGCCTAACCGTGGCGCCGTGCGGCCTCGACCACCAGATCCATGAAGTCGTCGTCGTCCGGAAGCTCCGGCGCGTAGGACTCAAAAAATTCCAGCTCCAGATTGGTGAAGCCGATGTCCGGTGTGTCCAGCAGCATCATGGGCCCATGGGGCACGTGGCAGATGTCGTGGACCTGTTCCAGCCGTCGACGCACCTTCTCGGCCAGCTCCAGGGACTCAATGAGCTCAGCGGCGGGCCAATCCGGCGCCGAAATGCTGAGCTGCAGCGCGTCGCTGAGGGGGTGCTCCCGGGCCTCGGGAATGGCCTCGTAGTTCGGTGTTTCCCGGGTGTCCGTGGTCTCTGCGTCCGCGTCGAGCTCGGCCAAGAGCCCGTCCAGGGCTGACTCCAGCCCTTCGTCGTCGTCTGCCACGGCGGGTTCGGGCCGCTGCTGGATTCGCCTGCGCGTGGCGATCCACGCCTTGGCTTCCTCGCTCAGCCTCTTTTTCTCTCGGCGCGGTCCCACGGCCCGGGCAGGCTCCCGGATGAGCCCCAGCTCCGTGAATCGCCGCACCACCGCCAGGGTCACGGCCCGCTCCATGGGGCTGTCGTCGATGGCCTGCAGCAAGCTGCGATGCCCATCAAAAAGCCGCAACACCCGCCACACCGGGGGGGGCAGGAGCTTGACCTGCCGAGCCGCCGCCGCCGCGTCAATCTCGAGAACCAACTGACCAGTATACATGTGTCGCTCCTTCCACACGCGCGATCCGATCCCTGGCCCCAAGGCCGGAATCCGCCCATCACAATGGATCTGTTGCCGAGGGTGCCAGGCGCCCGTCATGGGACTGCCACACCTCGAATTCCAGTATTCTGAAAGCAGCCGAATGGGGCAACTTTTTGACGATCTTTGGATCCAGAGACGGGCAGGTCAGAACGCTGAGGTGACCTGCCAGAAGGGCCAAAGGAGGGCGCCGGCGCTGAACAGATAGAGTGTGGCGGTGACGATCCAGGGCCAGACCGGACGGTTGAAGCTGGCTCGCAAGGGGCGGGTCGGGTCGAGCCGGCGGCCGACGCGGCGGGCGAAGGGCAACGTGATCAGGAGGAGCAGGGGTAGCCCCAACAGCACCCCGGGCAGGGCTGCGCGGTGGGCGAGGCCCAGCAGCCGGGATTGTTTTTCGGGGTGTCCGGGCGGGCCATATAGGCTGCGACGTTGCAGATGGTGCCGTCGCCAGACGCGACGCACGCGATCCACCAGCCCGGGAGTGTCGGTGCGCCGTAGTCCATCGTCCACCTTGAGATAGGTGCCCAGCCCGTCGAACAGCCAGGTGCCTCCCCCCCGGGCGGGGATGGCATTCATGACCGTGGGGGCTGCCCGGGGCAGGGAGATGTCCTGGGTTCGATCCGGCGCGTTGGCCGCCAGGCGTAGGCGTTGCTGACGGTCAAGGCTCTCCCCGGCGATCCAGCGGGTGGGTTGTTGTGAGAGCCACCGCGAACGGCGGGTGGTGGTCCGGGGCGTTTGGCCCCCGACAGTGCCGGTCGCTCCGGGCGGGGCGCTGGTGCCGATGCTGTGCCAGGCGTGGAGACGACGCATGCTCCCGGAGTCCAGGAGGATGATGTGCTTGGCTCCAATTGTGGTCTGGCCGGGAGCTACCAGCAGCCCTTGAGGAGGCCCCTCCAGAGGCTGTGGAGCACCCTTGACCATTCGATGCGTGGGCCACTGGGACGTGCCCACGGGGAGCACGTTGCCCGGAGTCATGTCCAGCTTCTCGCCCCGGGTGATGCGCGTGGCCTCTCGGAGGGAGCCGATTGGGCGCGCTTTTTCGGCCCCGGGCTCCACGAGAAAGAGCGCGTAGTGCCCCGGGATCTTTGCTTGGCGCGCGTACACAATGCGCCACCCATTGGATTTGCGTTGAGACCACTCGAGCACGGTCTTTCCGTCGTAAGGGCACCCCGCCAGTGGGCTCGACACCAGCGGCTTACCCGGCTCCAGCACGTGGCGACGGCAGTCCGCGGTGAGCAGCTCGTATCGGCCGCGCACGTGGGCAAAGCCCGTCAGAGCGCCCGGCTTGATGCCGGAGAGGGGGTAGTGCGAGAGGCCGCCCTCCCGGCGCACGATGATCAGCTCCACGGGAGTCAGTGGCTTCGGGCCGTGCATCACCAGGGCCAGGTCGCCTCCCGATAACAGCACGGCGGCGGCGATGATCGGGGGGAGGTGGAGACCATGCTGCGGCACAATCTCCACGGCGGAGCCGTGCTTCGGGGAGCGCGTGACCCGCCAGCGCCGCTCTGCCACGCCCCGGTGAAAGTCCCAGCGGATCAGCTCCCACGTGCGGGGACCCGTGGCACAGGGGATCCAGACCCGGTCCCCCACGGAGATGAACTGTCCGTTGAATGCGCAGCGGACCCGAAGCAGCGCCCGGTCGGGCCAGGGCTCGTCGCCTTGCATGACGAGCATGCGCAGGGGTGGGCGGTTGTTGGCGGCGACCTGGGCGAAGCGGATCCAGCTCGCGAAAAAAAGCAGGAGGGCCATGCCCGGGAGCAGCCAGCGGGCCAGGGCCGGCATGGAGACAAGCGGCGTCGGCGGCTGTACTTCGCGTTTCGTCGCGGGCTTGCTGCGTCCCGGCTGCGGTCGCTTGGCCATGCGCGGAAACCTAGCTCAAGGCCGAGGCCCAGGCAAGAGCACCTTCGGGAGCAATCCTGGGGCCACACGGGGTCCGGGGAACACCTCTGACCAGATGTCCCTCGCCAACGAGATCAACGAAAGTGGCGAGCCTCGAGTCCAACAGCGTGCCCCGGCAAGCGTCGGTGGACACCCTCAGCTCGACGAGCTCAGTTAATCCTATGCATGTTTGTAACTACACGGCAGGTGATTTTCGGTGTGATATTATCTAGGCGCGTGGATCTTCCGAGGGCAAAAAAATAATACCGCCGCAACGGCAGCCCGAAAACAGCGAATCGTACGGATGGATGGACCCTATGAAGCAACTGATGCTTTCGAATACGCTGTACGGTCGCGAACGGGAGATTGAAGCTCTGCTCGACTCCTTTGATCGCATCAGCAGCGGTCAGGGTGAGGTCCTCCTGGTTCCGGGCTCCTCCGGGGTGGGCAAGACGGCATTGGTGCAGGAGCTGAAGACCCCGATCCGGGACAGAAACGCTTTTTTTGTCCGGGGCAAGTTCGAGCAGTATCAACAAAATGTGCCCTATTTTGCGTTTCGACAGGCGCTGACGGGGCTTTATCGGCAACTGCAGTCCGCAGATGCGCGGCAAAGTGCGCGGTTCAAGGTGGATATCCTTCGGGCCGTGGGCACCCTCGGGCAAGTGCTGGTTGATCTGGCCCCGGAGTTCGGCGCGTTTCTCGGAGCCCAGCCCCCGCTGACGGAGATCAGCCCGCAGGAAGCCCGACACCGCTTTGCAGACGTTTGTCGCCGGGTGTTCCAGGCCATCTGCCTGCCCGAGCATCCCCTGGTGCTGTTCATTGATGACTGGCAATGGGCCGACGTCGCGTCCTGCGATCTGCTCAGGCAGATGCAGGTGGGCAAGACGCTGCGCTATTTACTGCTGATCGCTTCCTATCGAGATGACGAAGTGAGCGCTGACCACCCGCTCCTCTCCGCACTGGATGATCTGCGCAGTCATGCCGTGCCCGTGACGGTGGTCCCCGTGGGGAACCTCACTGCCAAGGATGTACAGGGGGTGCTGACAGACGCGCTGCGGCCTGCCATTTCCGACGTTGCGGGGCTGGCGACGCTCATCCAAGACAAGACCCTGGGTAACCCGTTTTTCGTGCGGTCGTTTCTCAGCTTCATCCACGAGCTCAACCTGATCTGGTACGACGAGGCGCAAAACCTCTGGCAATGGCGCATGGAGAGGTTCGACGAGGCGGAGTTGCCCGGCGAGGTGGTCGAGCTGTTTGTCCTGAAGCTTCGCCTGCTCGACCCTGACACCCGGAAGCTTCTCTCTCTGGCAGCCTGCCTGGGCAACCGCTTCGATCTGGATACCCTCGGCACCATCAGCGGACATTCTCCCGAAGCGTGCGAGGCGCAGCTTTGCTCCGGGCCGGCAGAGACGATGCTCCAGTGGCCGAAGGATGACGAAAGCAGCCCCCCTGCGCCGGGTCCGCGTGCCCCCAAAGTCATCAGGTTCCTGCACGATCGCGTTCAGCAGGCTGCCTATTCCCTGATTGCCCCAGCCGATCTTCCGGCCATTCTGTTGGACATCGGCCGGCTACTGCTCGCCAGCCTACCTCCGGAAAAGCTGACCGAGAGGCTGTTCGAGGTGGTGGGCGATCTGAACGCAGGACGTCGTCTCCCGCAAGAGACACCGGAGCGGGTGACGGTCCTGGAGTTGAACCTGGCCGCCGCGCGCAAAGCCTATGCCGCGACGGCCTACCGCTCGGCGCTGCAGTTCTATCTGGCGGCCAACAGTGTCCTGGAGACGCCCGGGCTGGACGCCTACCTCTGGCGGGAACGTCACGAACTGGCCATGCAGCTCTGCCTGGGGCGGGCGGAGTGTGAGTTCCTGGAGGGAACCCCCGCGGCGGCTGAAGAGAGCATTCAGCAGGCGGTAGCCCATGCTGACACAGTCATAGAGAAGGCAACGGCCCTCACTATTCTCATCGTCCAGTACACCCTGCTTGCCAGGTATCCCGAGGCCATCGCGGCAGGGCGACTGGCGTTGGACGCGCTGGGAATCAGCCTCCCCGAGACCGCCTACGAAGAGGCACGGGACCGCGGGATTGCCCTGGTGCGCCAGGAGATGGAAGGTCGCTCGATCACCTCGCTGAGTGAGCTGCCGGTCATGAGCCACCCCGAGATGCTCATGGCGTCAAAAATCCTGATCACCATGGGTCCTCCCTGTTACCGCGCTCACCAGCTGCTCTGGAGCGTGCTGGTACCGAAGGTGGTGAACCTGACCTTACGCTACGGCAATATCCCGCAGGTTGGCTACAGCCACACCGCCTTTGGCGGGCTGCTGGGGTGGGTGGATGATGACTACGCTGCGGCCAAGGAGTTCGGCGAGCTGGCCACCCAGCTCATGACCCACACGTTTGATTCCCCGCCTGATCAGAGCGTGTACCATTTGATGATCGGCAGCTCCATCCGGCATTGGCACGAGCACCTCAGGGCCGGCTCCCAGGATTATGCCAATGCCTACGAAATCGGCTTGCGGTCGAACAATCTGCAGTACGCGGCCTATGCCTTCGGCCACAACATGTACTGCCGGTTCTACCAGGGAGCGCCGCTGTCGGAGCTGATTCAGGAGACGCTGCGCTCCCTCGAGTTCAGCCGGACCCGCCGCAACCAATGGGCGATCGATCTGCTTGAAGGGGGGCTCAGCATCTTTCAGGCGTTGTCGGGTGAAAGCGCTGCGCCCGATGGGAGCGACGCCGGGAGCGACTCCGGGACCGATGAGGCGTACCTGCGGCGGGTCGCGGCGCACCACAACATCCAGGTCACCTGTATCTTCAAGATTCTCAAGACGTTCTCGCTGCTCATCTCCGGCGATCACGAGGCCGCCCTGGCGATGTCCGATGCCGTCGAGCCGCTGCTGTACACCGTGGGAACCCAGGGGCTCCTTCCCTGGCCTGAGCACGTGGTTGCGCGCTTGCTGGCGCGTACGTCAGGGTATGCGAAGGACGATACGAAGCGCCAGGAAGGCTGGCGCAGCGAGCTGGACCTGATGCTGGGCAGGCTTCGCATCTGGGCCGACAGCTGCCCAGAGAATTTCGAGCACAAATACCAGCTGGCCGCCGCGGAGGTGGCCCGGATTGATGGCCGCCTGATGGATGCCGGGCCGCTCTACGACAAGGCGGTGGAAGCGGCGCGGAGCGGGGGCTTTCTGCAATGGGAGAGCCTGGCGCATGAACGGGCCTACTCCTTTTGGATGGCCTGCGGGAAGGAGCGCCTGGCGCAGATGTACTGGCAACAGGCCTACATGGGGTATGAGCGGTGGGGTGCCCTCGCCAAGGTTCGCGCCATGGAAAGCACCTTCCGGACGACCCTCGCTGAGTGCCTTCCCGTCAGGAACGGTCAGCGGCGACCTTCGGAGACGCCGAACCGGGTGCTCCCTCACGCCCTGGTGGAGGGGCAGATTGCGCAGCTCCGCCGGTACGCCGTCCAGCTGAAGCAATCCGAGCTGCCGCACGAGGCGGAATCGCAGGCCGCGGATCTGGGCCAAGCCATGCAACGGGTGAGGGTGGAGATCGCCAGCCGCAAGCGGACGGAAGAGGCGCTCCGAGAAAGTGAGCGTGCGCTCAAAGAGTCTCAGCGCATCGCGGGCCTGGGCAGCTACGTGCTGGAGCTCTCCACCGGCTCGTGGCAGAGCTCGGAGGTGCTCGATGAGGTGTTTGGAATCGGGCCAACTTATGATCGCTCCGTAGAGGGATGGGCGGCGCTGATCCACCCCGATGACCGCGCCATGATGGTGGGCTACCTGACCGACGACGTCGCCGGACGGGGGGAGGCATTCGACAAGGACTACCGCATCCTTCGCCACGACAATCAGGAGGAGCGCTGGGTGCACGGCTTGGGCAAGCTGGAGCGCGATGCCCAGGGCCGCCCCTTGAGGTTGATCGGCACGATCCAGGACATCACGGAGCGCAATCAGCTGATCCGGGATCTGCGTGAGGCCGCCGCCAACGTGAAGTCCCTGTCTGGCTTACTGCCCATTTGCGCCAGTTGCAAAAGAATCCGCGACGACAAAGGCTACTGGAGCCAGGTGGAGAGCTACATTTCGAAGCACAGCGAAGCCACCTTCTCGCACGGCATGTGTCCAGAGTGCGTCAAGACGTGGTACCCGGATGTATAAATCGGGTCATGCTGGAGAGAAAGGGGGGCGTCGTTTAAGCGAGTTTGTCGCCGAGTTTGGTGACGCGACCGGTGACGGAGCCACGGTCGCCCTCCCGCAGGCGCCCCTGGCGCTCGATGCGCTGGACCGTGGCCGCATTCCCCACGTGAAGGTCGCCACGCTGTAGCGTCAGCGGCGGCGGCGGTGCTTCGAGCGCCTGCGGGCCGGGCGCGTTCCCTTTGCGTGGCTTGCGGCACGTGCGGGTGCGGCGTCAAAAAGGCTGGGGTTGTCGCCGGGCTGCTCCCGGGCAAGGGGCGCGGCGCGGCGTCGTTGGTCGCGGAGGCGTACTGCCCCCCAGACAAACCAGAATAAGCCAAGGACCACCCCCGTGGAGCCGCCAATGGCCCAGCGATTGCTCGACTGGACCCGGGGCACCAGGTCGCGTGACAGGCCGACCTCGGCAACCAGGGCCTGTGCTCGCCGTTGGCGATCGAGCAGGCGCTTGACGTGCCAGAGCTGGGAGCCAAGCGCCACAGTGCTGACGCCGGCGACGACCAGGCCGAGCACCAGCGCTGTGAGGCTCAACCAGCGCGCGGTCCAGCTCCCCGTCGGTACGTGCTCGTCCACAATGGTGCTCCTGGCCCTGCGATTGCCGATGGTCATCAGACCGCCCGCACGGCGGAAAGTTCCCGGGCGCGGTGGTTTGGACAAAAATGTGGGTGTTGGGGTCAGGCTGACGGGCGCGTGGGGCGCAGCGGGTCGAGGCTAGCCCGCTAGGAGAGCTTGGCCAGCTCGGCCCCGATGGTGTCTTTGACGCCGGCGATGGGTTGGGTGCCGTCCACGACGATGAAGGTCGGGGCGTCCGGGGCGCCGGACTTGGCCATGTCGCCGTAGAAGCTGACGAGCACGTTGGTCTGGTCGTGATAAACGCCCAGGCGGTCGCGCACGACCGCTTCTTTATCGTCGTCCCGGATGACAAGGTCCTCGCCGGTTTCGTTGTCTTTGCCCGCCACTTTGGGGGGGTTGTACACGACATGGTAGGTGCGTCCGCTGGCCAGGTGGGCCCGGCGGCCGCCCATGCGGTCCACGATGACGTCGTCGGGCACCTGAATCTCCACCACCGCGTCGATCCGGATGCCCGCGTCGCGCACGGCCTCGGCCTGGGCCTGCGTGCGGGGGAAGCCGTCGAAGAGGAAACCCTTGGCGCAGTCAGGCTCCTGGATCCGCTCCTTGACGAGCCCGATGATGATGTCGTCGGACACGAGGTCGCCAGCGTCCATCTTGGCCTTGGCGATCTTGCCGAGCTCACTGCCGGCCTTGACGGCCGCGCGCAGCATGTCCCCAGTGGAAATCTGGGGCACGCCCAGGGTTTTGCAGATGAACGTGGCCTGGGTGCCTTTGCCAGCTCCGGGCGGTCCGAGTAGGATCAATTTCATGGCGTTTCTCCTGTGGGGTTCCTGGTTAGTGAGTTGGCACTCACCTCGTTCTCGTCGCTCACCGTACATATTTCTCACGGTCCTGCCAAGCCCCAATCATGCTATGTTGAGCGATGCGGTGGACGGCCGATGACGGCGCAGCCGGAGGAGGTATGATGTCGGGCCGTGGATGCACCAAAACGCTTTGGATCCTGCTCCTCGGAGCGGTCTGGTTTGGCGGGGCTGCGGGGCCGCTGGCGTCGCGGGCGTCGGCGCTGTCCTACGTCTATGTTCAGCAAGGCACGGCGCTGTCCTACCGCGAGGGTACGAGCCTGCCGGATCCCCTCTGGACGGATCCGGACTTTGTAAAGGACGGTGCCTGGGTGGATTCCGCCGCCGGTTACGGCATCGGGTATGGCGACGGCGATGACAACACGCTGCTAGCGGGCATGGCCAACAGCTATTACACCGTCTACGTGCGGACCACCTTCACGGTGGGCCCCGAGCTCGGGGCCCTCACCCACCTGGAGCTGAACGCCCTGTTCGACGACGGCTTTGTGGCCTATTTGAACGGTGTGGAGATCGCCCGCCACTCCGTGCCCGCGGGACCCCTGGCTCACGATACCATGGCCAACGTCGCCCATGAGGTAACCGACGGCGAGGAGACGTTCACCGTGGACCCGCTGCTGTTGTTACCCGGGGACAACGTCTTTTCGGTGGAGGTGCACAACGCCAGCCTCGGCAGCTCGGACCTCTCCTTCATTCCGACCCTGTGGGGGTACGATACCCCCCCCGAGGACGCGGAGATCACCGTGGGACCGTACCTGCAGCGACTCGGGCGCCGGGGTGTGGTGGTGTGTTGGGAGACAGACATCCCCGTGCAGTCGGCGGTGTCAATCGGCCTCGGCGCCAACCCGGACCAACTCCTGGCGGACAGCACGGAGCGCACGCGTCACGAGCTGGAGCTCACCGGGCTGTTGCCGGGAACGACCTATAGCTATCGCGTGGACTCGGCGCGCATCCCGTCGGCCGTGGGGCAGTTCCGCACGGAGACCGACGCCGCGGATCCCTACCGCTTCGTGGTCTTCGGGGACACCCGCTCCAACCACGCCGACCACCGTAGCGTGGTGGACCGCATCATCCCTGAGGGGCCGGCCTTTTTGGTGCACACCGGAGATCTGGTGAGCAACGGCGCGAGCGAAGGTGACTGGGCCACTTTCTTTGACGTGGAGTCCACGCTGCTCCGGGACGTCACGTTGTACCCGGCGCTGGGCAATCACGAGGCCGACGGGCTGCGCTACCTGGAGCTCTTCGCCCCGCCGGACGACCTCGCCCCGGGCACGGAGAACTACTACGCCTTCACCTTCGCCACCTCGGCGTTTCTGATGCTTGACCTGTATCTTTCGAGCTACGGCCCCGGCTCGGCGCAGTACATCTGGCTGGAGGACACCCTACAGGCGCTGGCCGCTGATCCGTCCATCCATCTGCGCTTCGTGGGGCTGCACCACGGCCCCTATGACAGTGGAAGCCACGGCTCCAACCTGTCGGTGCGCGACGACCTGGCGCCGCTTTTCGAAACCTATGGCGTTGACGCGGTGTTCTCGGGCCACGATCACATGTATGAGCGCTCGACCGTCAACGGCATCAAGTATGTGGTGACGGGCGGGGGCGGGGCGCCCTTGTACGCGGCCTCCGGGGATTGGTGGACCGAGGTGCAGGAGTCGGTGCTGCACTACGTCGTGGTGGATGTGGCAGGGCCCCGCGCGGTGGTGCTGATCAATCGCGTGGACGGCACGGCCCTGGACCAGTTTGTGCTCAATGACGGGATGGATGACTGCACCACGCCGGCGGACTGCTCGACCCACCCCGTGGGGGTTTGCGAGCCCGACGAAGATGGCACCTGGGCCTGCGTCCACGGTGGCTGCGTGTGGAATTGCCATCTCGCTCAGACGGCCACACCGGACGCCGGGGTGATCCCCGGGCCGGACGCCGGCGTGGGGCCCGGGGCCGACGCCGGGACGACCCCTCCGGCTGATCAGGGCGGCTGCGGTTGTCGGCAGACGG